>Ga0210388_10001897_pt1 | contig 16401 bp, 11 predicted proteins | sample IncBWC19OmetaG_FD_155485 | JGI IMG/M metagenome (GOLD analysis project Ga0210388, IMG submission 155485) | Forest soil microbial communities from Barre Woods Harvard Forest LTER site, Petersham, Massachusetts, United States - Inc-BW-C-19-O ...
CACCTGGGGAGGTTCTTACGGCGGTAAAAATCAGTGGATGATAGCCGGTGAGGCTCCGCGGGGCCTTAGCACCATCGTTCCTGCCTCCGCCGGTGTTGCAGGCCAGAATATTGGCATGCACACGAGCAATATTTTTCTTGGATACGAGGAGAGTTGGCTCTTATCCATGATGGGCCATACTGCCAACACCAATTCCCAAGGAGATGCCCTCTACTGGAAGGGCCTATATCTTGAGGCCTCCCGCGGCAACATTCCTTTCCGCGACTTCGACAAACTAGCGGGATATCCCAACGCTGCCTGGCAGGAGTGGATGCAGCACCCAACCTTTGATGCCTTTTGGGACGCTGCCAGCACTGCCCCCGACCGCTATTCCCACATCACCATTCCCACTCTATCCATCACTGGTCAATTCGACGGAGCAGAGACTGGAACGATCGAATTCAGGCAGCATCATCTTGATGCCGTTCCTCCTTCCATTGCCGCCGGAAGTTACCTTTTGATCGGCCCCTGGAACCACGCGGGTAGCCGAATTCCCATGAGTAGCCTCGGTGGCCTCGACTTTGGTTCCGCGGCTCTCATCGATGTCAAGGCGCTGCACGTCGCGTGGTTTGATCATGTTATAAAGGGCACTCCACTCCCTGCCCTTCTCAAGGATCACTTCACCTACTACCTTCTCGGTTCCAACGTCTGGCGCTCCGCCCCTACTGTAGCCGCCGCGACCGATCACGTCGAGACTGTCATGCTCTCTTCCCCCGCTAGCACTGCAGCTAGCATCGCCGCTCGTGGAACCCTCGTACCTTCGGCTCCTGTCCAGCCGCCTGATCACTACCTCTACGATCCTTCGCTGCCTGCTCATAATGAGGGATTTGAAGGCAACGAATCCGTCTCGAAGACCTTTCTCACTGACGACTCCCTTATGCGACGGATCGACGGTGATGGTCTCATCTACGACACCGCTCCGCTCACGAGCCCACAAAATCTCATCGGCATTCCCACCCTGACCCTCAATTTGAGCATGGATGTTCCCGATACCGATATTCGGGCCGCCCTCTATGAGGTCAAGGCCGATGGATCAGTCATCTTTCTCACTCAGGACTGGGTGCGGGCCCGCTATCGTACCTCCGCACGTAGAGAGACGTTAGTCACCCCAAATCATCCAGACGCTTACCTATTCGACCACTTCAACTTTGTCGCTCGCACCATTGCCCCTGGAAGTGTTTTACGTTTGGTCGTCGTTCCGCTGGGAGCCAGCATGTATGTCGAGCGCAATCGCAATGCCGCCAAACCTGTAGCGGACCAGACCGCGAACGACAATCGCATAGCCGAAGTCTCCGTGCTACTTGGTCCCAACCAGAGCCATCTTGCGCTTCCCTGGGGCAAGTAAAAAAGTGAGAATCGAAGTGAGAGCTAATGCGGCTTTTTCATGTCATGCGATAAAGTCCGACGTTTGATGCGGAATCCTTTGCCTTTTCCTCCGTTGGGTCTTTGCTTTTTGTTGTTCGTTTAGAAAATGCGGTACTCGTCAGCGATCAGATGGGGAGAGTGCCCGGATCTTCGGAAGAGCTGGTGGAAGACCGTCCCGGGCATAAATAAAATGCTTGATTTCGACAGGCTGGATAGCATAGCCAAGCACCTGATTCTCAATCTCACGATCAGCTACGGTAAAACGGTCATGCTGTCGCGCATGTTCGGCCCAGGAATCAACCTTAAAGGTCTCTAGGTAGGTATCCGGATTTTCCGTATCGACGAAGACTCCCCAACTCGTCGCGCCATCGCGGCGACGAACCCTCTGATATTGGTGGATCAGATGGAGAAACTTCGAAGCCTTCACCGGATCGATTACGTATTTCACCGTCACAAGGACTGGCCCTTGGCCGGGATCAGGCTCGGCAAATGTCGTCAGTTTGCCCCAATGATTCCAGGCGCTGAGATCGGCCGGAACACTCGGAAGCCGGAGGAGAAACTGTAGCGACAGACACCCTGCGGTTCCGATAGCGGCGAACACCAGGGCTCGATGCACATTCGCATGCAAGGCGATATATCCCCAAAGGGTGCTTCCCACGGCAACACTCCCCTGAAATACGAAGAGATAGACGGCAAGCACTCTTGCGCGAACCCAATCGGGCGCAAGCTCCTGCACCATGATATTGAAAAGGGACATGACCGCTGTCCACGAGGCACCACCCAAGAGCATCAGGAGGCAGAGGATGACGGGGGAGCGCAGAAGCGCCAGGCTTAAGATCACTCCGGCGAAGGCCGCCGTGGCGACAGACAACAAGGTCTCTGAGGAAACCCTCGAACGGGTCCGTTGGAGCACCATGGCGCTCAGGACTGCGCCCAATCCGAAGAACCCAAGCAAAAAGCCGTACGTGATCGGATTGTTGCTTATCTCCTTCGTTGCCGTTGGCAAGAGCGCCCAAAAGGAGCTGGTGAAGAAGATGAGGACTGCTGATCGAAGCAGAAGCGCACGAATACCGGGGGAGTACCGGACATAGCGGATGGCCGCAGAGGTCGCTCCGCGGAAGGTCTCCAATGGCAAGGTGCTCTTCCGGACAGGCCTCTTCCATTTCGCGACGACGGCAATCACACCCAAGAACGAGAAGGCGTTGAAGGCGAACGCTGCCCCCACCCCTATGGCGGCGACGATGAAACCGCCCAGCCCCGGACCTACTGCCCGAGCGAGGTTGAACTCAATCCCGTTCAGAGCCAGCGCGGCAGGCAGATCCTCCTTTCTTACCAACTCAGGGAAGATTGCACGCCATGAGGGAGATTCGACAGCGTCCCCTATCGATAACCCGAGTGTAAGGAGTAGTAAGAGCCAGGGCGTCATCACGCCGAACACTGTTACTACGGTCAGTACAACCGCGACTACGAACATCCAGATTTCTGTGCTTAGGATCAGCTTGCGGCGATCGAAGATATCTCCGATTGAGCCGGCAGGGAGAGCCAACAAGAAAAAGGGTAGAGCCGTCGCGGTCTGAATCAGGGCGATGTACAGAGGATTATTAGTTAGCGAGGTCATCAGCCACGCTGCACCGACGCTCTGCATAAACGTTCCAATGTCCGAGACCAGATTGGATGCAAGCAGGTCTCGAAAGGTCGAGTTGCGGAGAGGCCGCCATGGACCTGGCGGAGCCGCCGCGCCCGGTTGAGGGACTTGGGTCATCGTTTTGTGACTTTACATCATGGATTACGCGACAACCAGTCCCCAAATAGCAATCACTGTGAAGCCTATACGCTACCAATATGCAGGTCAGTTATTCGGTTCTGAACGTGAGATGACACTCCGATGACAATGGGGTGACAAACTTTGCTTTCCTGCTCGCTATGCTTGGCAGAGTCTTCGGCTTGCAATCTTCACCACTGGGGTTAATGGGAGCCACGCGCAGGTCTCACTGGTGAATTCGCGATGGCGAACGCATTTGAGGATCATTACATGTCACGTTTTGGAAGCCTGCTGAAGCGAGTGATCTCAGAGAAACATCTCTCACCATCGCTGATTCGACGACCCCCTGCAGTGGACGAATTAGGGGTTCGCGAGGCCTATCGACTGTGGGCTTCGACCTATGCAACCGAAACCGTTACCAGTTCTCTCGACGAGGAATTGGCGAAGACGATGCTTCGTGGATTGCCGCAAACACGCCTCCTCGATGCAGGTTGCGGCATTGGGCGTCGTATCGAGAATATTCCCCATGCTGTAGGCATGGATCTAAGCCCTGAGATGCTTGCCGCAGGCCGGGCTCGCAATGTGGTGACAGGCGATGTACGCGCGATGCCTTTCGAGTCAAATTGCTTCGACATGGTCTGGTGCCGACTGGTGCTGGGCCACTTACCCGATCCTCTGCTCGCTTACGATGAAATGTTTCGCGTTTGCAGGACGGGTGGATATGTCTTCATCACAGACTTTCATCCAGATGCCGCCGCAGCTGGGCATCTCCGTACGCTTACCGATGCAGTAGGTGCCGTGCATGCAATCGAACACTATGTTCATGACGATCACGTGCAGCTCGCTGCTGAGGCGGGCCTATCCTTCGTCGCCCACTGCGACGGCGCTGTTGGCCCTTCAGTTCGTGATTTCTATATCCGTGGCATAGGTTTGAAGGCGTACAAAAGAGACATCGGCCTTAAGCTGGTGGCCGCCTTCCTGTTTCGCAAGCCGGGCGTATGAAGACCTTGCCGCACTACTCCGGCAACAATGAGATTCCGACACCGGGTAGCTCGCCAACCCGACAATACCGTGACAATTGCTTGACCACGAGATGACACCCGCCCTCATAAATCTAGCTAGTCTCACCACAACATGTCCTTCCAGCACGCACCGTCAACACTCAATATGTGCTGAGAGGCTAGCCAAACAAGATCAGGAGACGCCGTATGACCCAGCTTTCCAGTCGCGGATTGACGCGTCAAGCTGAGGCCCAACTTCAATGTATGTCCGCCGTCGCAGGCCAGGACCACATCTCAACAACCTCGATCAGCACGCCTGATGCTAACAAAGCAACAAAGCGCCTGACTCGAGAGCAGCGTACCCGCGAGGCTGTCCTGTTGAGCTTTTCCGACCCGGTTCCCGGTCAGGTTGAACTATTGCTTCATCTCTCGCCCACGGAATGGCGAAGACTGCTCAATTGGCTGGATGTAAGTGGTCTTGCCCTGTACTTTCTGGATCGATTGGTCCAACTCGGACTGCGCGATATGCTGCCCGAAACAGCCGTAGACCGGTTGCAGCAGAACCTGGATAGCAACGCCAAACGAACACGCGGCATGGTTGAGGAGTCCGTTGCAATCCAACGTAGATTTCAAAATGCCGGCCTTTCTTATGCGGTGGTGAAGGGTTTATCGCTCTCCCCCGAATCCGTCCCTCGTCCGGAACTAAGACATCAGTTTGACCTTGACTATCTCGTCTCGGAGAAAAGTGCACCCGAGGCACGGTCGATTCTTGAGCGGAGAGGATATCGTTTGCGCGCCTTCAGTAGAAAGACCTGGGAGTTCAAGATTAACGAGACTCCATACGTCTCCGTCAAGGACTTTTATAAAGACCTGCCCTACCGTACCGTCGAGTTGCATTTGGAGGCCGATACGCCCGGCCATGATTCGCGGCTCGACCGAGCGACAACTCGTGACATGTTTGGGATCGGCATGCCCATGCTCTCGCCGGTCGACATATTCCGGGGTCAGGCGATGCATATATTCAAAGATGTATGCTGCGGGACTTCCCGTACTGCACACCTTCTCGAGTTCTACCGGCACGTGCTCTCCCGTCGTGACGATGATGCGTTCTGGCGGGAGCTTCGCTGCAGAGCTGAAGGCGACCGGAGTACGTGCTTCGGAATCGGGATGGTTACATATCTTGTTGCTTCAATCCTGGGTGATTTCGCGCCAAAAGCGCTGACTGCCTGGACGGTCGAAGTACTGCCTCCCTCTGTATGTCTCTGGGTCCATCGGTACGGTCGCCATACCGTTCTCGGCAATCATCCAGGCACTAAATTCTTCCTTCTATTGCAGAAGGAACTTGAGAGTGCGGGCATCCCGCGAAGAAGTTGGGTCAAGAAGTCGCTATGGCCATCGCGTCTGCCACCAGTTGTGATACGAGGTTCTTCGGGAGAACCCTTCTCGACCCGAATTGCGCGGTATCGCGTCCAGCTTCGTTTCGTTTTCGAGCGCCTTCGCTTTCACATCGTGGAGGGAATTCGCTACACGTTGGAGTCACGCCGTTGGCGTCAGCACCTGGATCGGCTTTCATCATGACTTCGTCTTTACGTCCCGCAGCTCTTGCCTTCGATACAGTTGCACCGACATTCGATTCGCGGTTTGGCGCCTGGTCCAGCGTAGCCGCCCAACGGCGTGCGGTGCGCGCAGCATTGCTTCAGAGATTTCCAGCGCGCGGTCGCGTACTGGAAGTCGGCGGAGGCACTGGAGAAGATGCAAAGTTCCTGGCTGACCGTGGATTCGAGGTACTCTCGACGGACCCCTCACCCACGATGGTGAAGCTGGCCCAAGAGAAGCTAGCTCCTCTTGGGTCTGCAGCAGAATTCACTGCAGCGGAGGAGATGGAGGACTTTGCCGATCGCTATCTCGTAACGAAACGGCCATTATTCGATGGCGTTTTCTCGAACTTCGCGCCGCTCAACTGTGTCGTCGATCTGAAGCCCGCGGCAAGCGGTTTGGCCCGGTTACTAAAGCCGGGGGGCGCCGCCATGCTTGTATTATTCGGCACATGCTGCCCAGGCGAGATGGTGGTCGAAACACTTCGCGGCAGACCTTATCAGGCGCTCAGACGCCGCAAATCCGGCAGCGTTCCAGCAAGATTGGCCAAACGCGATTTTCAGATCGTTTATCACCGAAATTCAGAGATCGTGCGTGCTTTTGCCCCCTGGTTTGTGCTCGAGAAGCGGATCGGTATTGGTGTAGCGGTACCACCTAGCGCTGCAGAGCCATGGATCTCAAGCCAACCACGACTGCTCGCTGCGATGGAAAAGATCGACCGCATCTTTGCCCGGCCTTTGGCAATGTTGGGCGATCACGTGCTCTACCAGTTTCGCCGCACGGAGACCTGAGCCCTCCCTACGCACAGCAACGGGTTATTTTGCGATGCATCGATACTGTGGTCTCGATTCCACGATTGTCCGAAAGACCCGCAGGTAAATTCCAGCGCGTGTCTGGACGACCGACACAAGGCTTCGACAATGTAATGACGATAACAAGACATTCTGACGACACATTCCCTCTTACAACTTCATAGACTTGCTGGAAGTAACGTTGTCGTCAAAAGCCAGAGACTTACAGGACAAACAATATTGACCGCACTGAGAAAAATCGCTGATGTGAATCTCCCGACTCATTGGGCCCATTTCCGCTTACTAGGCTTCGAGAAGGTCGACGAGGAGGGGACAGACGAGATCAAGCATCGGGAGAGCGCGCTGGCCCTTGTGCTTGGCGATATCCACAGTTCGCCCCCGATGGTCCGCATCCACTCCCAGTGCACTACGGGAGATGTTTTTCATTCGTTACGCTGTGACTGTCGCGATCAACTCCACTTGGCCTTGCGAGTCATCGCAGAGGAAGGCACAGGAATATTGCTTTACGAGCATCAGGAGGGCCGCGGCATCGGGCTGATGGAAAAGCTGCGGGCGTATGCTCTGCAGGACGAGGGACTCGACACGATCGAAGCAAACCTGCAACTAGGACACGCCGTCGACTTGCGTGATTATCAGCTGGCTGTAGATATCCTCCATTTCCTCGAAGTTCCATCATTACGTTTGATGACGAACAATCCGGAGAAAGTCAATGCAGTGCTTAATTCTGGAATCGAGATTGTCGAACGAATAAGCGCCGACGTGCCTGGCAGTCCTCATTCTGCCCGCTATCTCGCGATCAAGCGCGAAAAGTTGGGTCATTTTTCGGGCGGAATGACGCGAACCCCGGAGGCCACTTTCGTCTCTGATCGTGTTGCCGTTGCTGGCGACTGAGTCGACAGTTTTCGAGCGATTGGGCGCGTCCACCCGCCTTGTCTTGGCCAGCCAAAAGGATGACATGGAGTTGACATTCCTGAGACAAGTACATTGCAGGGCAAGGCTACGCTAACTCTATGAAGCGGCGAAACCCGCATCGCAACCAGTCCCCCGCGGCATTCGCCCTTTCTAGCCGGCCGGAGGGCAATCATCGGGGTGGACCTTGTCTGATGTCTTATTGACGCATTCGTATCATCTTCCGTATGACGCGAAACAGTTGCGCAAAATGCAACCGTATACGCCCATTGGAACACTTTACGCAGCCTCCGCACTACGCGATCATGGCATCTCCGTGGCGGTCTTTGATTCGATGTTGGAACCGCCGGCCGAAAAATTTCTGGCGATGTTGCAACATCTGCAGCCGAAGATCGTCGCAGTCTATGAAGATGACTTTAACTTTCTCTCGAAGATGTGCCTGACCCGCATGAGGGAGGTGGCGTGGGAGATAGCGAAAGCCTCCCGGGAGATCGGCGCTGTCGTTGTCGTTCACGGCTCCGACTCTACGGACAATCCGGATCTGTTTCTCGCGAATGGTTTCAATTACGTGCTTTGTGGTGAAGCCGAGAACGTCCTCGTAAACCTGTGCGAATCGATTCTTCAAAAAACAGAAATCGGGGTGCTTGACGGTCTTGTAAGGCTGGATGAGTATGGGCAAATCGTCAGAAGCCCCCTACGGCTTGCAAAGAACCCTGCATGGGCGCAGCTTTCACTCCCGGCTCGCGACCTCATCGATCTGGAACCCTATCGTGCCGCTTGGAGTGACGCGCATGGATACTTCTCGACGAACATGGCAGCCAGTCGCGGGTGCCCTTTCCACTGCAACTGGTGCGCGAAACCGATTTCAGGCAATCGTTTTCATCTACGTGCCGCTTCAGCAGTTGCCGAAGAGATGGCGTTGTTGAAACGGGCGGGGGTGGAACACATCTGGTTCGGCGACGATGTATTTGCGCTCAACCATCACTGGGTGAGCGAATTCGCCGAGGAAGTCACAAAGCGAGATGCGCTTATACCCTTCAAGGTGCAATCACGCGCCGACCTGATGCGCGAAGAGACAGTACTCCAGTTGAAAGCGGCAGGATGCGCTGAGGTGTGGATGGGGGTCGAGTCTGGCTCTCAGGCCATACTGGACGCCATGGACAAGGGAATTACTCTCGATACGGTCATGATCGCGCGCGATCGGCTCAGAAGCGCCGGCATTCGCGCATGCTTCTTCCTGCAATTCGGCTACCCCGGTGAGACTTGGATCGAACTTCAGGAGACGATAGCCTTGGTGCGGAAGCTGCGGCCGGATGATATCGGAATATCCTTCTCCTATCCGTTGCCGGGCACTGTCTTCTATGAACGTGTTCGGATGCAGCTTGGGCCGAAGCGCAATTGGACCGACAGCGATGATCTTTGCATAATGTTCAAGGCCGCTTACTCGACTGATTTCTATCGAGCAGTCCGTGAAGCCTTGCATGCCGAGGTTGACTCCTGGCATCAGCCAAATGGTCAGCAGGAACTTGGCGCTCGCGTCACCGCTCTTTGGCGAATAGTTGATGAGTTAGAGCCCGAGAGCCGCGTTCCGGAAGCATTCACGTTCCCCGAGACTATCGATATCATCGCCTCCTCTTCGATAATTCCGGTGGAGCAACTAACGTCGCTTAGGAAAGCGTAGATGGCACCGCAATGAACCCTGCCTTCTATCTCGGTATCTACTTGCAGTGTCCTCGCTGCAAGAATCCGGTCGATCGGTTGAGCTGCTCGGAATGTGCATTCCGAATGAATATTCATAACGGAATCGTGCATGCCTTGCCTCCGGAACGAGCAGCATACTATGCCAGGTTCATCTCTGAGTATGAACAGATTCGCGCAGCCGAGGGCCGGGGAAGTGAGAGCGAAGACTTTTATCTCGCTCTGCCGTTCAGAGACTTGAGTGGCAGGAATAGCCAGCAATGGAAGATCAGGTCGAGAAGCTATGATTACCTGGTCACTCGTGTGCTGAAGCCATGGCAAGATAGCGGATCCATCCTGGACCTCGGTGCCGGCAACTGCTGGATGAGTTTTCGCTTATCGCTCCTCGGTTACGATCCGGTTGCGGTTGACCTGCTTACAAACGAGCGTGACGGCCTGGGTGCCGCAGTGCACTTTGACAGGCGCTTACCGATTCCCATCCCTCGCTTTCAAGCGGAGGCCACGTACCTTCCCTTTCACGATGAACAGTTCGACCTCATCATCTTCAACGCGTCCTTCCACTACTCTGAAGACTATGAGGGCACACTGCGGGAGGCTCTTCGCTGTCTGAAGCCGGCAGGGATGATAATCATCAGCGATACTCCGTGGTATTCCCGCGAGGAGAGTGGGAGACAGATGGTCGCGGAGCGGCACACCCTATTTCGTCAGCGGTTTAGTACGGCATCGGATTCTGTTAATAGCCTTGAGTACCTGACTGACGAGCGCTTGCGAAATCTTGAAAAGAACCTGTCAATTCAATGGACAGTCCATTCTCCCTGGTACGGGTTGAAGTGGGCCATGCGTCCGTGGATCGCAAAGCTGCGCGGCCAGCGAGAGCCGTCTCGATTTCGCATTTATGTCGCGAGGAAACATGCGTGACCCTGTCGCCTTGCCGGATCATCATGATGGCGCGATGTGGCTGCATAGAGCGCGTTGCGCCATTGGACCACGGAAGAACCCGCTAGCGTCCATCAGGGTTGTTGACGGTCTCCTCACACACGTTGTCGTCGATGGACTGCTACCATCTGGACTTGAGCAAACTCACGTTGATCTCGACGGTTTTTTAGTATTGCCTGGGTTCATAAACGCACATGATCATTTGCAGTTCTCTCTGTTCCCAAAGCTAGCGAATCCTCCATATCGGAATTACATCGATTGGGGCGAAGATATACACCTCACTTTTCCTGATGTCATCGCAAAGCATAAGTCTGTTTCAAAAGATATCCGTCTTTGGTGGGGTGGAATACGGAACCTTCTTTGCGGAGTTACGACTGTCTGCCACCACGATGCTCAGTGGCCGGAGTTGCAGAAGCAAGAATTCCCAGTCAAGGTAATGCAAAACTTCGGATGGGCGCATTCTCTTATTCTTGGCGGGGACTTAGTTAAAGCACGCTCTGCAACGCCGCCGGGAAGCGTCTTCGTCATGCATGCTTGCGAAGGAATTGACGATCGGTCGAGAGAGGAGCTCTTCGAGCTAGACCGCCTCGGCCTTCTGGATGCGAACACCATACTTGTGCATGGTTTGGCCATCGATCATTCAGGCATCGCGCTTATTCAACAGCGCCGCGCTTCCCTGATTATGTGTCCATCCTCGAATCAGTTCCTTTTCGAAGAACTTCCGAAGATAACCACTTTTGAGGCGAACGGAAACATCTGTGTCGGAAGCGATTCTCCTTTGACGGCCACCGGCGATCTGCTGGATGAGATTCGTTTTGCCATGACATACTGCAAGGTCACCCCTGATTTGGCCTACCGCATGCTTACGGAAGCTCCCGCTGCAATCCTTCGCTTGCGAGAGGGCGAAGGGACGATCCGGGCATCCGGTCCTGCAGATTTGATTGCCCTACGCGACACCGGTCAGGACGCTGCAGACAGACTGCATACCCTTTCCCTGGCTGATGTTGAGTTCGTCATGATTCGAGGCCGAGTTCAACTCGCCTCTCCGGAAATCCTCGAACGGCTGTCGGTACCCATGCGGCAAGGGCTGGAGCCGCTGTGGATCAATGGCACTATTCGATGGTTGCGTGCTCCGGTGAATGAACTTTTGCGGAATACAGAAGCAATTCTGGGTTCAGGCGAGGTTCGGCTGGGAGGTAAACCAATCCGCAGGGTGATTTGGGCTGAGGCTGAAGATCGCAACGGCGCGGCCAAACAGACATGTCTCAGTGCATCAATTTGATTGGGGAAAGTCGAAATGTCACATTTTGGGGTGTTGTCATACAAAGGAATCGGCCATCTCAATCCTCTGATCGCCTTATCGCGGCAGTTAGTGGCTCGGGGGCACAGGGTAACGCTGTTTCAGCATCCTGAGCTGGAGCAGCATGTGCGTGCGCGGGGGCTGGAGTTTTTTCCGATCGATGTACCTGGCTCCTCATCCGCTAGAAAGCATCATGGAAGCACGAACAAACCTCGGACCCAGATTGGGGAAATAGCCTACAGATTACGACGCATTGAGGGAGATATGGAGGCCTTCCTGCGCGAATACCCAGCAGCCATTCGAGACGCCGGAGTAGACACGCTCATCATGGGCGAGATTTCGTTGTCCGGCCCTACTCTGGCGGAGATACTGCGTCTGCCCTACTTCATCGTATCCACCTCCATTCCCCATAACTTCGGGTGGGACGCCCCCCGATCCATAGCGCATCCAGGTTCATACATGGACCGTTTGCAGAAAAGGCTTCTTGAGGTCTCCGTACTCCGTATGAAAGGCCCAGTACGACGCAGCCTGGACCGATACAGGAGAAAAATTGGCCTGGGATCGATCAGGAATATCGAGAAGACCTTTCCAGAACTTGCTCACATCACCCAGTGGCCACAGTGCCTCGATATCCCACGCTCCGAGTTGCCCCCAAACTTCTTTTACACCGGGCCTTTCGTCGATCAAGCTGGGAGAGCCTTTGTGGAGTTTCCCTGGAACCGCCTTGACGGCCGGCCCTTGGTCTTTGCCTCGTTGGGAACGACGCGGAAGAGTGGTACTGCAGTCTTCCATCGGATCGCCGAGGCGTGTAGCGGCCTAGCCTTGCAATTGGTTATCTCGCTGGGCGGCCGTCGTGACCCGGCAATGTTCTCCGATCTACCAGGCAACCCTTTGGTCGTGGGAAACGCTCCCCAGCTTGAACTTCTCAAGCGAGCCCAGATTGTGATTTCGCATGCAGGCCCTAATACTGTTCTGGAGACGCTCATGCAAGGGAAGCCTCTGCTGGCTCTGCCAATGGCGCTTGATCAACCTGCGGTTGCCGCCCGCCTCGCGGCGTTGGGAGTTGCTGAGGTACTTTCAGTGGAGAATCGCTCCACTGAGCAGCTCCGCACCGCGCTGTTGAAGGTGCAGAATGACCCCGGGTACCGGAACGCCGCCCAAAAACTACAACCCCAGATGCAGTCCCTCCGTGGTCTTGAGCGAGCTGCTGACATCATTGAAGAAGCATTGTCTAAGCGCCAGCACAGCGCACCATCCAGGCGTCATTTGATGACTTTCCCCTGACAACCTAATGACAAATGAGCCACTAGCGCGCGGATAAGCTGAGGTGTGGCTGCCCCATCTAGTCTTACGGTCGTGGATTGGCTCGAGCGTGCGGTACTATTCGTCGCCGTGTTGTTTCTCTGCGCGCACACATTACCACGCGCATGGCGAACGCTGAATACAGACTTTCCTAACTACTACATGGCGGCGCGCTTGGTACATGAGGGATATGACACCTCGCGAATGTACGAGTGGTCATGGATCGAACGCGAGAAAGACCATCGCGCGGTTGATATCCGCATCATCGGACTGTTGCCAATAACACCATTTTCAACATTGGCTGTGTGGCCCTTGGCAGGACTGCCCCCCCTCACCGCGAAACACATCTGGATAATACTGAATCTCGCCTTTCTTGTTCCTATCAGTTGGATGTTGCGGAGAATGACTGGCCTGAGCTATAGGCGAATCGCGCTGGCGATATTCCTCAGCTTCCCGCTCCATCGCAACCTGCTCTATGGACAATTTTATGTGCTTCTGCTGTTGTTGATTATCGCGGCGTGTTTCAGCTACCTCCGTGGGTACCGAGCTCTCGCCGGCGCCTTAGTGGCTCTTGCTGCAGCATGTAAGGTCTTCCCACTGCTATTGCTTGTGTTTTTTCTGCAGCGCAGAGATTGGCGTGCGCTTACGTCTGGAGTGATTACCGGCATTTCCTCTGTAGCCATCTCGATCGCCGTATTTGGATTGAATGTCCACCGTACCTGGCTGCATGAGATTCTGCCATGGGTGATGCATGGCGAAGGGCTGGGCACTTATACGACAACCGCCTCCATCTCCGGCGTACTGCATTGTCTCTTTCTTTCCGAGCCTCAGTGGAACCCACATCCGTGGCACGATTCTCCGCTAGCTTATGCATTGCTGGCGCCTGCGTTGCAGATGCTGGCGTTAGCGCCCGCCATTCTCCTTATTCGCAGAAATGACGACAGTGATCAGCGAACTGTTCTGGAATGGTCTGCGCTGTTGACGGCGTCTCTTGCGATCTCCACGATCCCAGCCTCCTACAACTTCGTGCTGATGGTCTTTCCGGTGTGCGTACTTGCGGCAAGATTGCTTCGAGCGCGCAGCTGTGGATGGCTGACGGCGCTGATCATTGCTTATCTTGGCATCGGGTTCCCGCTTCCAGCGCCAAACAAACCGGTAGGCCTCGCGCTACTGTTACATGTTCCACGCCTGCCATTGATGATGGCGATACTTTTTGCCATCTACGCAATCCTATGGCGTGACAGTCGAGATAGAAGCTTAACCCCGGACTGGAGCCGCTATGCGTGGGTAACGGCAATGGCTGTATCCGTCATCTTCGGTACACGATCAACACTTCATCTGCAACGCGCCGAGCGCCAGGAATACACATACCGCTTACCTCTGCAAACGCAGGGCTTCCTCAACTTGAGCCCACAGCCCACAGGTGATGGAGTTCGTTATTCTGCGTTTACCTTCACGGGATACCACATAGTTACGCAGGAACAGCGTGAAGTTGAGCTGGATCCCAATACAGATGCTGTATCTGACGATCTTTCCTTCACTAGCGGCTTTGGACATACGCTGGTGGAACGTGCGTCCAGCCCGCACTCGCGAATTGTAGACCTTCAAGACCCCGCAAAAACTCTTGTCGACGATGCGCGTGATCCGATGCTCTCCTCCGACGGTAGGGACCTTGCGTTCCTGCGAAACGATCGTGGGCGGGGTCAGATCATGCTCCGCCGAGCATTTCAAGTCAGCGCCACCGAGACTCCGCTCACGCCTCCACAGTTGAACGTATACGAAGCGTCGTTCCTTTCCGACCAAAAATACGCATTCTCAGCCAATGAGAATGGCAGCACCCCGAGAATCTTCCTGACAGACGTCACACACAGCAATACGCCAATTGTGATGGCGGAGTCTCGGTATCCAGCCCTCTCACCGGATGGACACTGGATGGCATACAGCCGTCTCGATCATGGTGTCTGGAACCTTTGGCTACGGGACGAAGACAGCGGCTTATCGCGCCGCATCGCCGACGTGCCGTGCAATCAGATTCAGCCATCATGGGAGAGCAACTCAAAAACCTTGCTTTATGGCACTGACTGCGGCAGAAGCGCATGGTTTACCGCCATCGCTCGGAGAAGGGTATTGCCCTGATAAGTTTTCTTGAGTGGATTCGGTAGGCCGCTACACAGAGTCCGTTAAGAGTGCGAGTTTCTCGATCGCCTGATCCAGTTCGCAATACTGAAGCTCAAACGTTGGAATGCTGGCGAGTATTTCCAGAACCTTTTCGTGTTTCGTGCGAATCTCTCCAGCCGAATAAAGCTCCTTGCACATGCGCTCAGTCGCGGTGCGCTCCGGCAACGGGGTCAATGCTGCCTTTGCCCCAGGATGACGGTTGAGATAGACAATGGAAGACACTGTGGCTTCAGTTGCCGCGTCAATCGTGGGAAGTTCGCTCATCGGGACCTCGATCGAGGCTTTACCCTCCATGCGTGGTGTGATCTCCCTACGCTCCAGTTCTGGAAAGAGCTCCTTGGCGGCCGGCCGGAAGCGCACACGGTGTGCATGACCGATGACCCGTGGCACGATGGAACGATTGATCAAATAACTTGTGTCGTCAGACGTGTAAGTCCATCCCGCGCGCGCGCAGGCGTACGAAAGTGTTGTCTTTCCAGCGCCCGAATCACCGCACAGAAGAATGCCTTTCCCATTCTTACTAACGCAGCCTGCATGCAAATCGGTAACCACCGACGCCCCAAGCAGAAGGTACACGACCTTTTCGAGAAAGTTATGCCGAAAATAAAGCCGACTCTTTAACGCACTTGCATTAAGCCAGACAAAGTTGGTAGAAGTTCGCAGATCGAGCAACGCCTGGTTTTCCACGTCTGCCACGAGCGAATATAGATGATCGTATTCACGGCGAGTCGGTTCTGGCGGACACTCTGTGTTACCGCTCCCGGTCACGCCGATGCGTATCTGCAACGCTGCAGATCCATGTCGCAGACGCCGGTGACCAAAGCTGTCGTCCGCCGCGTGAAATACCTCCGGGTCGTTCGTAAAAAGCTCGACCGCAAAGCCGAGTGGATAGAAGGTCCGGCGAAGGGGCAGATCCATGTCGGAGAAGAGTTCATTCTGAGGTCTTACCACTGCGTGCTGAAAATTACTCTGGTCAGTTGTTTGCCCGTTAAGATTGCTACCCATAACATTGTGTTCCGCCTTCTTAGTAGAAGCCGGCTGCTCTCCTCGAATGGCCAGGATCGTCTGTTGCCTGAATCTGAGGAACTTCCTGTACAAGCAACGAATGAACTATTTGGAGCATAGCGAACACGCAGGGCCGGGGTTGTCATCCGTGGGTCACGGAATTGTCACCGCCTCTCTCTCTGCTAGGTGGGCTGCTTCCCTACCAATGAACCCCTCTGCAATTACGCGTGACAATCAAGTGACAAAGAGTAGACGATCGACAGACACCCATAAACCCTGGCCTCGTTATCGTGGCTATAGTCCCGCGACGACGTCTCGACGCGGTGGAGGTGATTTCGAGTGAAAGCTTTCCATGAACTTCATGCAGGTAATCTTCGACGTGGCGACCTGCGAGAGGAGATCGATTCGAAAGGTTATGTGCTCATTCGTGAGCTCTTGCCCCGGCATGCTGTCCAATCAGTGTTGGCTGATGTCACCAGTATCTTGTCCGATGCAAGT
>Ga0210388_10001899_pt1 | contig 16399 bp, 17 predicted proteins | sample IncBWC19OmetaG_FD_155485 | JGI IMG/M metagenome (GOLD analysis project Ga0210388, IMG submission 155485) | Forest soil microbial communities from Barre Woods Harvard Forest LTER site, Petersham, Massachusetts, United States - Inc-BW-C-19-O ...
TATCCACTTCCGGAATCGTACCCGGGATTGAACGATTTGCACAGGAGCCTGTGGAATTCCGGCCCAAGCTGGCTATCAGCCTGAATGCACCCAATGATGAGATTCGTCAACAACTTATGCCCATCAACCGCAAGTGGAGCATTGAGGCCGTGGTGGACGCGGTACGACTGGTCAAGCTGCGGCCACGCGAGCGCGTTACATTCGAGTACGTGCTGTTGGGCGGCGTCACGGACCAGCCTGTGCACGCTAGAGAATTCGCACGCCTGGTGCGCCGAACCGGGCTGCCGGCCAAGGTGAACCTGATCGCCTGGAATCCCGGTCCCGGCATCGCCTACTCCATGCCGCAGGCTGGAGCGGTAGAAGCTTTTCGGGCTACGCTGATCGGGGAAGGGATTCCGACCTACCTGCGCCGCCCGCGTGGCCGCGACATTTATGCTGCCTGCGGGCAGTTGAAGCGGACGGTGGAAGGTTGAAGGCTCTGAGAATCTGAGGCCTCCCACATCTCAAAGTCGAGATGTGGGGCACCCAGTGATTACTGATCTAAGTTTTGCGATTACTTCGTCTCGGGCATGGCCAATGGCTTTACGCTGCCGCAGTCTGCCCCTTTGTAGACGGACTTTGACTGCATGGTGACGTCGATGGGATGGGAGTTCGGGCCCATCTGCATGGTGCCTGTGATATGCACCTTGGTCTGGGCGGTATTGGCGTCCACAAAGGTGGTCTCGACCGTGCCGGTTCCGGTCATCTGGCCGGTGCAGGAGACATTCGCCGTCATGCCTGTGTCCGTTACCGAAATATTTGTCACTTGGCAATCGCCCCTGGGGGGATTCTGGTAGGGGCCACCGAATTTGTCGACCATGGCCTGGGTGACGCAGACCTGGCTGGTGCGTGGTCCGCCCATCGGGCTTCCGCCGCCTTGAGGCAGCGTCACGCCTGGAGGCAGTTGCACTCCCGGCGGCAGTTGTGGCATCTGTGGGGCCGCCGGCGCTCCTGCGCCGCCCATATTCATGCTGCTGGTGACCTCCCACAGGCCGGCCTTGGGCTTCGACTGTGCCTGGGTGAAGGCGGTCAAGGCTACAAGGCAACAACCCACTGCGAAGCAAACTCGGGTCTTGCGCATCATTCCTCCTGATTGGGTGTGCAGGCGCTTCCCTGCGAGCCTCACTTTAATGTACCGGCAATGCGGCGGGAAAGAAAAATCGACAAAATCCGCGCGTCGAAGTCCAAACTAGATCACCTGCACAGCGGGGCCGCTCCGTCCCAATGCCAGCAGCGCGCCGGTCACGCGTCCCGGAGCGTGCCGCACTACGCTTTCCTCGCTTGCGAAGTCTCCCGCGATGCAGCGCACTCCCAGGGCCTGGATGCGTTCGATGTCGGGGATGATCGGCGAAGCACCCTCAGCGGCGTAGCGGGCCAGCGTCTCAGGTGAGAAAGTACCGGTGTTGACCAGCGCGCAGTCGAAGATGGGCGCTTTGGTGTGCTCGTAAATCCGCTCGATGTGCTCGGAGGCAGTCAGATTCAGGCTCTCGTTGGCCTGCGACATCAGGTTGCAGATGTAGACGCGGACGCCGCGCGCATGGGCCAGCGCCGCCGGAATGCCATCCACCAGCAAATTGGTGATAAGCGAGGTGTAAAGCGAGCCTGGCCCCACGGTAATGAGGTTGGCGCGCGCGATTGCGTCCAATGTCTCGTGCAATGGGGCAGCGTCGGGCGGGTCAAGGGTGAGTTCCACAATGCGCCTTCGGCTGGCGGTGATGTTGGTTTCGCCGCGCACCACCGTTCCGTCGTCCATGTGGGCTACCAGCGTTGTGTTGGTGATTGTGACGGGATAAATGCAGCCCCTTACATTCAGAATTTTCGACGTGAGCTGGATAGCGTGAGCAAAGTCGCCGGTGATCTCAGTGAGGGCGGCCACAAACAGATTGCCGAAGTTGTGTCCCTGGAGTGCGTCGCCGCCGCGAAACCGATGGGCGAACAGCTTGGCCAGCAGGTCCTCATCCTCGCTAAGGGCTACCATGCAGTTGCGCAGGTCCCCGGGTGGCAGCATGTTGAATCCCTGGCGCAGGCGGCCGGAGGAACCGCCATCGTCAGTGACTGTAACCACTGCGGCCAGGTCAGAGATGAGTCCCGGTTTCGCCGATGGACCTGAGGGGGTGACGTGCTCGCGCAGGCCGCGCAGCAGCGTGGAGAGCCCGGTACCGCCACCGATGGCGACCACACGCAAAGCCTCCGCCGGCGCCGCATTTTCCGCCATAACCTGCGGATGCTGCAGCTCATTTCCGTTATCAGGTACTGAAGATTTCAAGACAAGGCTCTACGGAATCTCAGGATACAGCAGTTCGGTAAAGCGGGGATCGTCGACCATGCTCTGGAAATCATTGTCGGCGCGCGCCTGGAGCCGGTTTCTGGGATTCAGTTCGATGGCTCGGGCAAGATTGGAGAGACAATCCTGCGCGCGGCCCGTAATCGCATCCAGAATGGCCAGGCCGTAGAAGGCGTAGTCCGCGCTGGGGTGGCCGTTGAGAATGCCATCGAACTGCTCCCGCGCCTCCTCGTAGTAGCCGGTATTCAACTGCGAGATGGCGTAGTCGTAGTGTTCTTCGGGGGTGAGGAAGGTGAGCCGTTTCACTTCCAATTGCCGCCGGCAGGTGATGATGTACATTTTGCAGCGGTCGAGAAGCTCGATGGGCGCGCTGGGAAGCATCTTTTCAAATGCGGCCAGCGACTTTTCAAACTTGCCCTGCTGCAGCAGCTGCACGGCGGACTGGTAATGCTGGAACGCCGGCCCCGTGCTCGTGGAGGTGTGGCTCCCGGATTTGCCTGAAGGAGAGGGTTCTTTCTTTCGATCATGCGCCAAGGATCGGGCCTCTTGCATCATGGGTTTGCGCAAATGCATATTCCTGCTCGAACATTCCTACCGGGTGCTGCTGGCTTGAAACGCGCGCCAGGAATTAACGCTGCACAGGCCATCTTTATACGCATTACCCCGGCCTGCGTCAATGGGCTGCCGGTCAAGCGCACTTATTGGCCTTGTTCCTTCACGAGTTTACGATAGACGGCCGGGTTGAGCGAGGGGTCGTTGTACATCTTCAGTTGCCGGTAAAGTTTGAACCGCCGCGTGCCTGCCAGCGTCTCCCGCCAAAGCGTGTCCAGGCAATGGGCCAGGTCGGTGCGCTGCTCCTCAAGGATTGCCAGGCGCTCGCGGTTACGTTCGTCGTGGCCGGCAGGCGCGTCGGCGCGATCGGCCTCTTCGCGGGTGTGATAGATCTTCAGCGCCAGAATGGAGAGCCGGTCGATGATCAGCCCCGGCGATTCGGAATGAAGCGGCGCTTCGGCATTGGGCAGGCCACGCGCTTCGAGCCAGGCGAGCAGCACGCGATCCATCTCCTCGGCCAGGTCGTTGCGCTGCTGATTGGTCGAGTCGACGCGCCGCTTCACGTCGGCTAATTCAGCTTCCGTTGCGCCCGGCGCGCGCGCTTCGTCTTCAATATGCCAAAGATCGAAGTTGGCGCGATGCTGACGCGCGACGAGGCTGAGCCATGGATTGTCAGCGTCGTTGTCCAAAGCGCAGGTTTCGGCGTGCCAGGTCTCGGTCAGCTGGTCCTGCAGATTCACGATTTCGATTGCGGAAAGCATGGGCAAAGGAATCCTCGGCACGATGAGGGCGGCTGCGCGTGCAGGGTCTATGGTAGAACTATCCTCACCTGGATTCCAAACGCAAGGGACGGGAGTCCAAGCCCGAGGAAGAGCTATTACCTTCAGCGAGGGGTTGATGGCCGACGCAACCGAGCGAATTCTCTGCATTGCCAGCTACGAAAAGGGCCAGGACTTCATGCGCCAGTGCGCAGAAATGGGCGTGAAGCCGCTGCTGCTCACTGTGGAAAAGCTGCGCGATGCTGACTGGCCGCGCGGGGCGCTGGAAGAAATAATCACCATGCCGGTGGACCTGACTGTGGAGCAGATTCTCAATACAGTCTCCTGGCTGGCGCGCAACCGCCGCTTCGACCGCATCGTGGCGCTCGACGAGTTCGATCTGGAAACCGCGGCGCAGGTCCGCGAGCACATGCGCATTCGCGGCATGGGCGTGACCGCCTCAGCCTACTACCGCGACAAGCTGGCCATGCGCATTGGCGCTCAGGACTCCGGCTTCCTGGTTCCCGAATTTTGCCGCGTCCTGGCCTACGACGAGCTGCGCGCCTACATGAGTCACGTCAAGCCGCCCTGGCTGCTTAAGCCGCGTTCCGAGGCATCGGCGCTGGGCATTCGCAAGATCGAAGAGCCGGAGCAGCTATGGCGCGCCCTCGACGAGCTTGGCGATCGGCAGAGCCGCTTCCTGCTGGAACAGTTTGTCCCCGGCGACATCTTCCACGTCGACTCCATCGTCAGTGAAGGTAACGTGGTCTTCTCCGTTGCCCACCAATATGGAAAGCCTCCCATGCAAGTGATGCACGAGGGGGGCGTGTTTACGACGCGCACCGTGGATCGCGCCAGCGGCGACTGGGCCGATCTTACTGACTTGAATGCCAGGCTGGCTCCGGCGCTGGGCATGGCGCGCGGCGTTACCCACGGCGAATACATTAAGGCACACGCCGACGGCCGCTTCTACTTTCTTGAGATTGCAGCACGCGTCGGCGGAGCGTTCATCGCCGATCTGGTTGAGGCCGCAACCGGCGTGAATCTATGGCGGGAGTGGGCGCGGCTCGAAGTCTCGAACCTGCGTGGCGAGCCCTACGTTCTTCCGAAAACATATGAGAGCTACGCCGGCAGCGTGCTGTGCCTGGCGCAGACCGCCGAGCCCGACACCGCGGCCTTCGATGCCCCGGAGATTGTCTACCGCATGAAGAAGCACCACCACGCCGGGTTGATCGTTAAGTCCGGCGATCCAGGCCGGGTGAGGGAACTGCTGGACGAATACGCTGAGGAATTCGCGCGCCGCTTCCTCGCCTTCATGCCCGCGCCGGATAAACCCACCGCGTAAAGGAGCATGCAGCCATGAAAGTCCTGGTCATGACGGGCGGCCTGGTGAGCGGCAACGAATCCGGCATGGGTAGCATTGCGCGCAGACTCTTCCGCCAGTGGCTGGCCTCCGATCACGCTTGGCTCGACCTGAAGATCAAGCTGGTATTTGCCGAGTTTCTGCTGCGCCGCAAGCACAGGCAGATTGACGCCTTGGCGACGCCCGACCTGACTGAAGTTGTTCTGGCTACAATGCTGCAACATGCAGGAATGCCTTATGCGCTGGCCACGTATGGCGACTTGTTCGATCGTCCGCGGCGGGTGCGACGGCTGCTCAACGAAAGCGATTGCGTCTTTGTCTCGACCACGTTTCTCCGCGACCTGAGCGAACTGATGCCCCTGGTCAGAATGCTCAAGCGCCCGCACAATCATGTGGTGGTCGGCGGACCGCTGGCCGCGTTGCTTGCGGAGCGATTGCAGCAGATGCCGGATGTCGACTTACTCGCGCCCGGCTACGGTGAGTTTCTGGTGCCCGCGCTGGCAGATTGGATCCGCTCCGGCTTCCGCACTTTGAATGCGCCTCCCGGCGGACGCCTGATCGATCGCGGCCAGACGAAAGTGCTTTATAGCGGTGTGCCTCCAACGGAAGACCTGGATTTTCTGCCCACCCCGGACTGGGAACTTAGCGAGCGCGATCAAGGACGCCGCTACCGGATGATTTATTACGAAAGCGTGCGCGGCTGCCCCTACCGGTGCGCCTTCTGCAACTATCCATACCTCTTTGCCGATACGAAATTCCGTTACAAGAGCGCGCGGCGCATGGCGGATGAGTGGGAGCACTATCTCACGCGTCATGAGATTGACTACATTACCTGCCTCGATTCTCTGTTCACTGTGCCGCGGCGTCGTCTGGCTGAGTTTTGCCGCTTACTGATTGAGCGTAACCTGCGCGTGAAATGGACCTGCTACGCGCGCGCCGACGATTTGGCCGATGAGGCTACCGCCGCGCTGATGAAGTCGGCTGGGCTCAACCAGGCGCAGATCGGGTTGGAATCGGGTGACCAGGGCCAGCTCGATAACATGGCAAAAGCCTGCACCGTGGAATCGAACGGCAGGGCGATTGATAACTGCCGCAAACACGGCATTACCAGCGTGGTTTCGCTGATCATCGGATTTCCCGGCGAGACCGCGGAGACGCTGGAGCGGACGCTTGAATTCCTGCGCCGGCATCCTCCTGACTTTTTCTTTCTCGCGCCATTCAGCACTCGCGCGACCGGAGTGCCGATCTTGAACCAAGTTAATCGCAGCCGCTTCGATCTGCGTACCGCCAATCATTTGAATACCGGCGCTCCTTATTGGCGCCACGCCACCATGTCCTGCGCCAAAGTGGGCAACCACACGCAGCGTATGTATCAGCGCATTATGAGCGAAGGCATTTCGTTGAACGCGGCGCTTTTTTATGACCGGCTGATGACCTTCAGGCCCGAAGAGCGCGCGGAGTTGCTGCGGCAGCAACAGAGTCTTACGCAGACCTCGGCCATCCGCTCGTGGGTCTTCGCGCGGCTGCACGGATTTATCGACAGGCGGTTGGCGGCGGATGTGGAACGGCAGTTCGCGCCGCCGGAACCCCGCTCTGCCCCACCGCAGGGACTGGTGCACATTCGATGATGCAAGGGAGCGCGCTCAAATTCAATTCGATTCCACCCGGTTCCATTCCCAAGGCCCTGCTGCGTGCCGCCCGGCCGCAACGGCTCTTACTCTACGCGCTGGCGGACTGGGCGGTGATTGTGGCCGTATGGCTCCTGGCTGCCCATACGCCGATGTGGCTGTATCCAGTGTGGGTGGTTTTGCTGGTGGGCAGGCTGCACGCATTGGGCGTGGTGCTGCACGATGCCGTACACCTTCCCCTGCGCCGCAAGAGCGCGCGCGTGCGCACGATCGAGGTGCTGGCGGGTTATCCGGTTGGCACAACTTTGGAAGCCATGCGCTATCATCATCTGCGCCATCATCGCGACGTCGGGCTTCCAGGCGATCCATACCTCAAGCCGTGGGTGGGGCGCAGTGCGGCGCGGCACTGGCTGCTTTCATTTCGCTATTTTCTGCTCACTCCACTGTGGGTGGTGCGCTGCCTTTTCGGGACCATCGCGTATTATCTCCCCGCACTGCGCAACAGCTACGGCCGATGGTTCCTTCAGGACCGATCCGGAAATGACTTGACCAACCAAACAGAGGTAATCAACTGCGCGCGCGAAGAACACTGGCAGTTGCTGTTCTTTGTCTGCGCGGGTGTGCTCTCCGCCATCTGGCCGCGCTGGATGCTCGAATACTACTTCGTGCCCCTGGTGCTGGCTGGTTATCTGGCCGGATACCGGCTCTTGCATGAGCATGTGCAGGAGCCGGCACACGACCGCAGCATGAAGACAATCGAGCGCTCTACTCTCAACCGTCACCTCGGGCTGCTAGGCCACGTGATCCTGGCGCCGCATAACGTCGGATACCACCTGGTGCATCACCTTCATCCCCAGGCGGCTCTCGAAAACCTGCCCGAGCTCGATAGATGGCATCGGCACAACAGGCCGACCTACACAGGGTGACGCCGCCATGACCAGCAGCCGCATTTTTCTGACCGCCGAATGGCGCAACCTGCTGATGCTCAACTACGCGGTCGACGCTTCCGTGCTGGAGCGCTTCGTACCCGAAGGCACAGAGCTTGATTCGTACGATGGGAAGACGTACCTCAGCCTGATCGGCTTCCAGTTCAACCGCACTCGCGTGTTGGGCTTAGCAATTCCGTTTCACCAAAACTTCGAAGAAGTCAATGTCCGGTTTTATGTGCGGCGTGGCGAGAAGAAAGGTGTCGTCTTCATCCGCGAACTGGTGCCGAAACGCGCCATTGCCCTTGTCGCTCGATGGGTTTTCAATGAGAACTACTCGCGCGTACCCATGTCTCACCGCATTGAGACGCGCGTCAGTGGCGAAGTGGCGCGCGCCGCGTACGCATGGCAATCCGGACAAGAACAATGCGCAATGCAAATCGAAACCGAGGGTCCGAGCTTTCTTCCCGCTGAAGGATCGGAGAGCCAGTTCATCACCGAGCACTATTGGGGATACGCCGCGCAGAAGGACGGCGGCAGCCTGGAATACGAAGTCCAGCATCCGCGATGGCCCGTCTGGAATTCGAAGGAGGCCGGCTATTCAGGAAACGCCACAAATCTCTATGGCGCTGAATTCGCGCGGATCCTCACGCGTGCGCCGGATTCGGCCTTTCTTGCAAAGGGGACGGCTGTGACGGTCTCCAAGGGGACAAGAATCGCATCGTGAGGATTCTTCACGCCGGGCGGCATCGCCCGCGACGCCGCATTATCTCAACGTCAGGTCCCCTGCGCCCACATGCGCGGCCAACTTGTATTTGCCGCTTCCGAACTTCTCGAACGAGCGGAACAGTCCGCCGCGCGACTCACCGAAGGGTCCGCCCTCGATTGAGCCCGAGGTTACCGACGCCTCGACGTGGGAGTAGTCCGCGGTGTTGCCCACCGCAATGGTCAAATCTCCCGCGCTCAAATCAACATCTTTGTTCCCGATAATGTCCTTCACTTCAACGTCGCCTGCGAAGATGTGGATGGAAAGATCCGATTTCCTGGGGACCAAAATGGTGATTTTTAGATTGTTCGACGGGCCGCCGCTCACCCGCAGTTTGGCAAAGTGACCGGTCCGGTCAAAGCTGGCCTTCATGTCAGTCGATTCGCCGCCCTGCTTTCCCTCCACGCGCACTTGAACCTTATCTTCATCGCTGCCGACGATATGAATCTCAGCCGAGCGGATGCGCAGATCGAGCTGGCCGCCGGAAGGGAAGTCGGCCACCATGGGATGATGGGCGAGATCGTCGACCACGGTATCGTTCAGCGCCAAAGCCGGAACCTGCAATAGCAGGATTGAAGACAAAAGTGCAACTGCGCTGCGCATTGGTACACCTCACCAGTCTGAGAACGGTACGCACTGCCTGTGGGCGAAGTTCCACAAGAGCAGGGAACCTCAGCGGCTCCAACCGCGACTGCCAGGAATAAGGGCAAAGATTACTTGACAACATACCGACTAGTAGGTATGTTTTTCTTCAGGCGTTGAAGAAGCACATGAACACCACCGAATCCAGACACGAATCGAAGACCAGGCTGCTTCAGGCGGCGCTCCACGTCATCCGCGCCAAGGGCTATTCCGCCACGCGTGTTGAGGACGTCTGCGAGGCTGCCGGCCTTACCAAGGGCAGCTTCTTCCATCACTTTGACAGCAAGGAAGCGCTGGCCCTGGCCGCCGCCGACTACTGGATTGAAGGTACCGGCGCGTTGTTTGCCTCTGCGCCCTATCACGCGCCCGCCGATCCGCTCGACCGCCTGCTTGAGTATGTGGATTTCCGCAAGGCTCTGCTGACGGGAGAACTGCCCGAATTCACCTGCCTGATCGGAACCATGGTGCAGGAGGTCTACGACACGCATCCGGCCATCCGCGACGCCTGCGACCGAAGCATCAGTGGCCACGCCGCCACCCTCGTCCCCGACATTGAAGAAGCCATGCGTCAGCGCGGCATGCGCGCCGACTGGACCGCCGAAAGCCTTGCACTTTACACGCAGGCCACCATCCAGGGCGCATTCATTCTGGCCAAGGCAAAAAACGGCGTCGAGGTTGCCGCTCAATGCATCGACCACCTGCACCGCTATCTTCGATTGCTGTTCAACCAACCGCGTTCGCAGAATAGTTCTCCTCATTGAGGCCAACCTGCTCGACGAAAAAAACGAGCCCGCAAAGAAAAAATCCGAATTCAGGAGAGAAACATGAACATAAAGATATTCAAAGCATCAGTTCTTGCAGCTGCAATGCTGCTCGCCGCGCCCTGTTCTTCCAACCTCGCGCAAGCCCAGGACAACAAGGCTCCATATCCGGCCATGGCCCCGCTTGATCAGTACCTGATGGCCGATCGAAACGCCGAGATCGCGCTGGCAAAAAGCGCTGCTCCTCCGGCGCTCTCCAGCGATGCCAATGTCCTGGTCCTCGAAAAGGATGGCTACCACACCGCGATCCAGGGCAAGAACGGCTTCACCTGCGTCGTCGAACGGGGGTGGATGTCTCCCCTGGATAGCACGGATTTCTGGAATCCCAAATTGCGTGGTCCCATTTGCTACAACCCGCCGGCCGTGCGCTCCATCCTGCCCTACACCATTCTCAGGACAAAGCTGATATTGGGCGGCATGACGAAAGACCAGATGGTCGAGAACATCCAGGCGTCGCTGGCCGCGAGCCAACTGCCCATGCCGGAAGCGGGGGCGATGTCGTACATGATGTCGAAAGACCAATATCTCGGTGACGGGCCTGGACACTGGCATTCGCATTTGATGTTTCATCTCCCTCGCATGGGTGCCGCCAGTTGGGGAGCGAACCTGGACGGCTCTCCGGTGGTGCTCGATACGGATCACACCCAGGGGCCGGAGCCGGAGACCATTTTCATGGTGCCGGTTGCCCACTGGTCTGACGGAACATCGGCAACGCACGAGGATTCCGCCTCGCATCAACATTGAGACGGCTGCGCATTCAAATTCAAGGGAGAACACGATGAACCTGACCGAACAACCTGAATACGTCCACTGGCCGGAGACTCATTACGTATTTGTCGAGATGACCGGGCCGTTTCCCAAGATTTGCCCTGAAGCATGGCAGACGGCGCACAGCGTTGCCCCGCTGCTGAAGGAGCATAACCAAGTCACCGGCTACATGAGCCTCTACAAGACGAACCCCAATGTCTACCGCGCCGGCTTTGTGTTGCCTGCGGCGCCGGAAAAGCTTCCGCCGGAATTGAAATACGAAAAATTTGCCGGCGGCAACTATAGCAAGTTTGTTTTGACCGGGCCGTATTCGGAGTTGCATCAAGCGTCGGGGCGCGTGTGGGAGATCGTTTCCAAAAGCGACATCATGGTGCGGCCGGATTTTGCCATTGAGAACTATGTCAACAATCCGAAAGAGACGCCGGAAGACAAACTGATTACTGAAATCCTTGTGCCGACTGCTTGATCATTCCAGGAGGTTTCCATGGTTTCCGCGGCGTCGCAACTCAAGTCATCGCTTTTGAAAGCCGCTGGCGCGCAGATTTACTACGAGGTCGAAGGTTCCGGCCCGGTTCTGCTTATGATTTCCGGCGGCCCGACAGACGCTGGAATTTTCGCGGCTCTAGCAGCTCTGCTCGCGGACAGATACACCGTCGTCCGCTATGACCCGCGTGGCAACTCGCGCAGCCTTCTCGACGGGCCGCCGGAAGATCAGGATATGGATGTTCACGGCGACGACGCCGCGCTTCTGCTGGAGACGCTTGGCAACGGACCTGCAAATGTCCTTGGCAGCAGCGGCGGCGCGATAATTGGCCTCAACCTGGCGGCGCGTTGTCCGCAGCTTGTAAAGACGCTGGTCGCGCTCGAACCGCCGTGCGTGCGTCTGCTGCCTGGCGAAGGTGCCACGTTTATCGACGACGTATATGAGACCTACCTCGCGCAAGGCGCAGGCGCCGCGATGCAGAAGTTTATGGAGGGTGCAGGGCTCAACGGCGCGCGCGTGGAGCGCACTGCGCCACCGTCTGCGGAAGAGGTCGAGACGTTCGCCCGCATGCGGGGCAATGTGGACTTCTTCCTTGCACACGGCTTCAAGCCCATCAGCCGGTATGTCCCCGATATTGCCGCATTGCGAACGGGTTCGACCGCCATCGTAGTCGGCGTCGGCGACGCTTCAGCGGGTACGTTGCCTAATCGCACCGCGGCCGCCTTGGCTGAGCGAATGGGCACAACTCCGGTACAGTTTCCCGGCGGCCATGGCGGCTACAACGACGATCCAGCCGGATTCGCCGAAAAGCTGCATCAGGTGCTTCGCAGCGCCTGAATTTCCAAACTCAAGCCCCAAGGAGGTTTCATCATGTCTACCGCGGCATTGCACGTCCCTGTCTCCACGTCAGACGATAAGGCCGAAATCCTGGCAATCCTCGAGACCATGCGGCAGGCCCACCACGACCATAATGCTGCCGCGTTCGCGGCGCAATTCTCGCCCGACGCGGAAATCTACAATCTTGCTCCCCCGCTTGCTCATCACGGCGTCGACCTCGAAGAAAAGCAAGCCTGGTTCGACTCATGGGAAACGCCTGTCGATATTGACACGCGCGATTTCAGCGTTTTCGTCAGCGGCGATTTCGCCTTCTGCAACGGATACATGCGCATGCGCGGAACCAAGAAGGGTGCAGAACGCGCAGTCGATTTCTGGATGCGCGAGACGCTGTGTCTGGAGCGGCAACAGAGCGGGTGGAAGATCGTCCACGAACACACATCCGTGCCGTTTTACATGGACGGGACGCTGCGGCCTGCGTTCGATTTGCAGCCGTAACAGTCTTTCGCGAGGAGGACGCGCATGGGTTGACGCCCGGTCCGGCTAATGCGCGGTACCATGTTATGCATCTTTCGAAACAGGAGAACGGTCTTCATGGCCACTGTCACCAAAGGGAAGGGAGCGGCGAAGAAGGCGGCCAACGCGCCGTTTCCAAAGGGCGTGAGTCAACCTGCCATTCGCGCGCTGGCCTCGGCTGGGTACGCGCACATCGACCAGCTTGCGGGCGTGAGCGAAAAGCATCTGGCGACGCTGCACGGCATGGGGCCGAAGGCGCTGCGGATCATCGGCGAAACGCTGAAGGAGCAAGGAAAGAGCTTTTCGAAATGACGGCGTGATTCAGCTCTCGACAATGGGATGCCTGAGGACTGTCCCGTTAGAATGGTTGCGGGAGCGAGCATGGACTTGAAGAATCAGTCTCCGCATCGGCGCTGGAATCCGCTGCGGCAGTCGTGGGTGCTGGTTTCGCCGCATCGCACCGAACGTCCGTGGCAAGGCGAAGTGGGCCAGAAAGCCGTGCCATCGGGCGTCGCATATGATCCGCAGTGTTATCTCTGCCCCGGCAACCAGCGTGCCGGCGGCGCGGTGAATCCACAGTATGATGGCGTGTTCTCTTTTGTAAACGATTTCGCCGCGCTATTGCCCGATTCCGCCGCACCCGCCGGACCATCCTCCTCGCCACTGCTGCGCTCGAAGCCGGCGCGCGGCATTTGCAAGGTGCTCTGCTATCACCCCGACCACTCGCTTACGCTGGCCCGCATGACGCGCGAAGAAATCCGTCCCGTCGTCGACGCTTGGACCGAGCAGCATGCAGAACTCGGCGCGCTCGATTGGATCAGGTATGTGCAGATCTTCGAGAACCGCGGCGCCATGATGGGCGCCAGCAATCCGCACCCACACGGACAGATCTGGTCGACGGATTTTGTGCCCGACGAACCCGCCCTCGAGACGCAAGCGCAGCGCGAACACATGGCCCTGACCGGCTGCTGCCTGCTGTGCGCATACCTGGTAGCGGAACAGGCCGCGGCTTCAACCGGAGAAAGCCGCATCGTTTTCGAGAACGATCATTTCGCCGCGCTTGTGCCCTGGTGGGCCGTTTGGCCGTTTGAAGTGCTCGTACTAAGCAAGCGTCACGTAGGCGCCATGCCTGCGTTCACCAGTGATGAGCGCGATGCTCTTGCTGACGCGCTCAAGCGCATCACCACGCGCTTCGACAATCTCTTCGAGACCAGCTTCCCTTACACCATGGGATTTCATCAATTGCCAACCGACGGCGAAACGCACGAGGAGTGGCATTTCCATGCGCACTTCTATCCGCCGCTGCTGCGCTCGGCCACGGTGCGCAAATTCATGGTGGGTTTTGAAATGCTGGGCATGCCGCAGCGCGACATCACGCCTGAAGCCGCCGCTCGGCGCCTGCGCGGAGCCAGCGAAATCCATTTCTGGCCGAGGGGCTGATGGAAGGCTGAAGAGACACGGAATTCTAATTCTTCTCTGGCGCGTCCCGAATCAGGGACTACCTTTCGCGCGACTTCGCTTTTGGGAACCATGACCGCAACTTCGCAGCATTCGCATTGCGCAGCCGTGCTGCGAGCGCAATGATCGAAAGCTGAGCCAATGGAAGTCCAAATAACAAAGAACCTTCGTAAGTAATAATTCCAGCCGCGCGTCTTCTCGCAACCCAGTTGATCCCGGGTTGCGCGCATTCCCTGAAACGGACAGGTTCTCTCCGCTTGTGCGCTTACACACCGCATGCAACAGTTCAACTGAATCCGGAGAGGAAACAGGCAATGGCACTGGTGAAGAGAATTGTGGCGCCGACGGGCGCACTCGCTGAGAGTAAGGTTTCCGCTATCAACGTAAGGGAAGCTGAGGCGCAGCGCAAGAAGGCGCGGACGCTCGGCAAGCAGCAACAGGCAGCCGAACGCATCGCAGCGGCCACTGGGCAGTTGGCTTCGGGAATCAACGAGGGAGCGTCGGCCGCCGAGGAATTGAAGCGCGCCAGCAGCCAGATCGCCACCGGGGCGGAAGAGGCTTCGGGCGTTGCTCAGGAGTCGCTGACTGCCTTTCAGCAAGTAACCACAGCCATCGGCCGCCAGTTGCAGAGTGCGGATGCGAGCCAGGTCAAGGGGGAGGCTTCGCAGCTTCTGATTGCCCGCACTAGCGCGGACGTCGGCAGCCTGATCACGAATGTCGGTGTGGCCGCGCAACGTCAAGTCGCTTCCGTGGCCATGGTCGCAGAGCTGGAAAAGCAAGCCGCGACCATTGGCGACATCGTCAAGGCGGTGGCGCGGATTGCCGACCAGACCAACCTGCTGGCCCTGAATGCGGCCATTGAGGCGGCACGGGCCGGTAAGCATGGCAAGGGCTTCGCGGTCGTGGCCGACGAAGTTCGGACGCTTGCGGAGACTTCGGAAAAGAGCGCCAAGCAAATTCAGGAGCTGATCGGCCAAATCCAAAAGGAAGTCAAGACCATCGCCGACGGTATCAACGCATCCGCTGGGGCGATTGCGGAAGAAGTTGAAAAGGGCAAGACCATCACTGCGCAACTGGAGCAGATTCGCCTCGATGCAGCCGAAATTGTGAAGGGCATCCAGGAGATCGCCGCCAACGCGTCGCAGTCCAATATCGCTGCACAGCAGGCGTTGAAGGGTTCGCAGGACATAGCTGCCGCCGCCGAGGAGCAGTCCGCGGCAGCCGAAGAGTCCTCGAAAACAGTGGCCGAACAGGCTACCGCCCTGGCTGAATGCGAACAAGCCGCGCAAGCCCTGTCGGAACTGGCGGAAGACTTGAAAAATTCTACCGACGTCGCCAAGAGCGCCGAGCAGGTGGCTTCCAGTTCCGAGGAATTATCCTCCGCGGTGCAGGAGATCAGCCGCGCCAGTGCCCAGATTATGGCGGCTCTCGATCAAATCCGCAAAGGCACAGAAGTGCAGTCGGCAAGTTCCGAGGAGTCCTCGTCCGCCGTCACCCAGATCGAAGCGGGTTTGATGGCAGCGCAGACGCGTGCTTCCGCCGGAGCGGACAAGGCGGTCGCAATCAAAAACATATTGGCAGTGAACAAGCTGGCCGTCGATGCCCTCATTGAAGGCATTCTCAGTTCGGCGAACGCTTCCCGCGCAAGCATCAAGCAGATGAAAGACCTGGAACTGGTGTCGCGGCGCATCGACAAGATCGTGGATGCCATCAGCACGGTTTCCATCCAGACCAATATGCTGGCGGTCAATGGTGCCATCGAAGCGGCGCGTGCCGGGGAATTCGGCAAGGGCTTTGTAGTGGTGGCCACGGATATTCGCAACCTGGCCCACGACTCGTCGGAAAATGCGGATCGCATCAAGGATCTGGTGAAGGCGGTGCAGGATCAAATTGGAGTGGTGGCAAGAGATCTGGACGAGATTGTCGCGACCGCTCTGAGCGAAACGGAAAAAGCCAAGGTGGCAACGAGCGCCCTTGTGACCATCGAAGCCGACATTACGGAAGTCGAGAAGGGGGCACGGGAAATCCTTGCCGCTTCTGAAGAAATCGCCACTGCCATTGCCCAGGTAAAGAAGGGCATCGAGCAGATTTCAGCTGCCGCTCAGGAAGCCGACAAAGCGGCAACCGAAGCAGCCGGCGCCGCTCAACAGCAATCTCAGGGAGCCCAGGAAATGGCCGCCGCGATCGAAGAGATCGCCTCACTTGCGGATGAACTTCAGAGCGCAGCCTAAGGGGGCTACCATGACTACGGAATTATTGGAACAGCCCAAAGCGAAGCAGCGCAGGGCGGAAAAGAGCACGCCCCAGAAAAGCGTGCCCGCGCAGAGTGTGCCCGATCAGAACGCGCCCGAGACGGACACCCCGGAAGGGGCCGCGGCTGTTCAGGCCGGCGGGGCGGGTATTGTCGCGCATGACTCAGGAGAACCCGCCTCCCGCATCCGTCAGTTTGTTACCTTCCATGCCGGTGACGAAGTGTTTGCCGTAGATATGGCGCCGGTACAGGAGATCATCCGCGTTCCCGAAGTGGTGCGCGTACCCCTTTCACCGACAGCGCTGGAAG
>Ga0210388_10001900_pt1 | contig 16392 bp, 10 predicted proteins | sample IncBWC19OmetaG_FD_155485 | JGI IMG/M metagenome (GOLD analysis project Ga0210388, IMG submission 155485) | Forest soil microbial communities from Barre Woods Harvard Forest LTER site, Petersham, Massachusetts, United States - Inc-BW-C-19-O ...
TCCAGTTTGTGCAAGCCACGAATCCGACGACGATTACCGACTCGCAATACAATGGTCGCGTGGATTACCTGGTTACGAGCCGGGATTTGGTGACTTTTAGCATTTACTGGGTGCCTACGGAGACGAATAGCTTTAACGGTAATATCCGTCCGGCGAATTTGTTTCACCATAATCCGCTCAATTACGCCGAAGGTTTGGTGTGGAACCACACCTTCGGTCCAACCTTGATCAATGAAGCGCGCTTTAACGTTTCGCGTTGGTATTTCGACGAGCTGGCGAGCAACCCGCAGGAGCCTTGGGGCCTGCCCGAAGGCACGATCACCGGCCTACCCAGTGGCGTGAATAATATCAACCAGATCGTTTACGGTGCCAATCCTCCAGGGATTTTCTTCAAGACTGGCTACAACATACGCGATACGGTTACAAAAGTTCTGAACAGGCAGTCCCTCAAATTCGGCGTTGATATCTATAAGGAACAGAATACGCAGGTCCAAGGATCGGGCGCTCGTCCAACCTACAACTTCAACGACCTTTGGGACTTCGCCAACGACGCTCCGGTTCTGGAAAGCGGCAACTTTAATCCTGTGACCGGCGTGCCCACCACCCTCACGAGTTACGTTCGTGATAACGACATTGCCCTGTTCGTCCAGGACGATTACAAACTGAAGCCGAATCTAACCATCAATCTCGGCCTGCGCTGGGAGTACTTTGGCCCCTTCCACGAAAAGGACAACAATCTCGGCGTAGCCGTCCTTGGAGCACCCCCTAACCAGCTGGCGGATATTAGCGTTAGGTTGGGCGGGAATCTCTACAATGCCGATTACCACAATTTTGGTCCTCAAATTGGCTTCGCGTGGAGTCCGTATTCCTTGCCTCTTCTCCACCGCGACCTCCAGAATCGGCTGGTGGTGCGTGGCGGTTTCGGTATCGGCTATAACCGGACGGAGGACTCTGTTCCGCTCAACGCCCTCATGAACCCTTCTCCGATCTTCGCAAGTTTTGGCATCCTCGCCGGCTCGGACATCGTCTATGCTGCACCTTCTGATCCGCATCAATTTGCTCCCTATCCCGCCAATTCGAACGCAGTGCTTACCTTTGACCCGACTACGAACATCCCGACAACCGGTGCTCCGATTACTTTGAATGCACTTCCGAGGAACTTGCTGTCTCCCTATACCTATCGCTACTCTCTTGAAACCCAGTACGACTTGGGGCACGGCATGGTTGCCACGGTCGGTTACCAGGGCAGTTCATCCCATCGCCTCCTGCGATGGAATTTCAATGGACAAATCCTCTTTGAGCCTCAGAATCCCCAGGTTAACAACCTTCGTTTATGGACGGACGACGTTAACGGCAATTACAACGCGCTCCTAACCGAATTTCAGAAGCATTTCTCGCACGGCTTCCAATTGGACGCTCAGTACACGTTCAGCAGAGCGATGGACGACGCATCAACCAACTTCTATTTTGACGCTTTTCCGTTTAACGCCAAGGCGGGATACGGCCCTTCGGACTACGATGCCACGCACAATTTCAAGCTCTGGGGATTGTGGACTCCGCAAATCTTCAAGGACCAGCACAGCTGGGAGGAAAAGATTATCGGTGGATGGACATTCAGTGGCATCTGGAACGTACACTCCGGCTTTCCGTGGACGCCGCTCTATAACGTTCAAGTTGTCGGCGACCCCAACACCTGCAGTTTGATCTTTGAGAACAGCGGCTATTGCTCGGTAAGGCCAGCGGCTTATCTGGGTGGCGCGGGCACCGATTACAGTAACTCGACTTTCAAGCAGCAACTTGGCAACTTCCCCAACGGCCCGACAACCTATTTCACGCCGCCAACCCTCACGACGACCAGCATTCCGCCCGTGCCAGGCGTCGCACGCAATTCGTTCCGCGGTCCGCGTTATTCTTCCGTCGACTTTACCGTTGCCAAAGGCTTCGGATTGCCTAGCGCGAAGGTGATCGGGGAAAATGCAAGATTGGAGATCCGCGCCAATTTCTACAATCTGTTCAACCAGGTCAATCTTGGTCCGCTCGGCAACCAAACCATCGGGAACATTGCGCTGACCACCACGGGCCAGACGGTGACTGGAAGCACTACGTTTGACCAGGCCCAATTTGCATTGGCGGGCCGCGTGATCGAAGCGCAGGCGCGGTTCAGCTTTTAACCCTCACCCCACTGGGCGCATGCGTTTTTCATACCGTCTCAAGTCAGCGTCAGCCGCAAACCTGTCGCGTGGGGAACGGTGACGGAGCACTTGCCCTGCTTGAGCGAGTCGGCTTTCATTGAGGTTGTGATGTGCGCTTCGCGGCTGTCCAGCGCCGGCGCGTGCAGTTTTTCGGTTTCCCCCGCTCCGCTGATGCCTCGACCGAAATCGAGCTCCACATCAACGTCCGCCGCCGCGTCCTTATTTAAAATGATCACCGAGGTCTGGCCGCCGGGCAGCTTCGCGGCATATGCCGTTGCATTGATTCCTGCAGCCTGCAGCTTCGTCGAGAAGTCGGTCTTCAACAGTGTCCCGCCGCTGAACGAACCCGCAAACTTCAGCCCATACGCGACGGGCTCCAACACATAGTCCGAACCAAATGTCGCGACCGGTGCATAGAAAGGATGTCGATGCGCGGCAATCTGTTCGGGAGTTTCGCCGTTCGCTTCGAGAAGCGCGTCGCCGGGCAGAAATCCACCAACAGAATTCGCCACAGATTTGCCCGTGCCCCGTGCAGATTAACGCCCGCATAGTTATTGCTGGCCAGCAGCAGGGAATAGTCGGCTGACCAAAGCGCGGCAGCAAACACGTCGGAGACGCCCGGCTTGCCTCCGCGATAACATGTGTTGCCTTCGGTCATTCTTACGCGCGCACCCATCTTGCCGGCTGCGGCCGATGCGATTTTCGCCGTGTTCTGCACCTTCTCCATCGTTGCCGGTTTCAGCAGATTAGGAATGTTGACGTCGGGGTTCGTCGCCGGGCCGCCGAAGTAATAATGATGAGTCAGGGTCGTTACCCGGGGTGGGGCCTGTATGGAAGGCCATTGATCAGCAATCTCGGTCAACCACGAAGCGTTGCTCGTAACATCAGGCATGCCGAATTTTGCAGCGGGCACCCGAGTTGCGATAGCGCGCGCTAGTGTGAGCTATTCTTCCAGGTATGCCTTGGCAGACCATGTCTTCGGATCGCGCAGGTGATGGCTAAACAGATCCGCCTCGTTTCCGATCTGAAAGTACTGCGGGCGGTCGCCGAGCGTCGCCGCTACGAAAGCTGCTTCTTCGGCGGCGCGTGCCGGCGTATTCGTGCCCATCCCGATGCCGTACACGCAATTCCAACCGGCGGCTTGGAGGAACTGCGCCAGATTTCTGAACGCCTCCACCGTCACCGCGTAGTAATGAGCCCTCGGCTCGCCCACGACCTCGCGGACCTAGGGGTGCTCTGGCTCGGGAGAATCGGGCGTGGGTCTCCAGTACGCGAACTCGCTGATGTTGCCTCCGAGGCGCAGAACGCCAGTCGAAGATAGCGCTTTGAACTCCCGAATCAAGCCGCTGTTCTGCGCCGAAAAGAAACTCGAGTCCGTGAGTTGCTGCACTTCATAAGACCAGCCGACAAAATCGATCGGCATATGCGGACCTGTCGCTTCGCTGGGAATGGCGAGGGTAACCCGGACATTGCTTTGGCCCTGCGCACGAAGACGCGCTGCAGCTAGCGTGCCGGCTGCGGTGACAAGAAATTTTCGTCGTGTGAGCATCGAGCCTCCCGATTCATCGCCGCTGGGCCTTCAGCACCCACAGTTTTAGGTCACGAAGGATACGACAAGTTGCCGTAATCCAACCTGAGTATTTTGTCGCGACTGAGCGCGATCGCTGTGGGCGTTAACGTTTGTAATTGGCCTGTTCGCATCAGCTTTGGATCGAGCGGCGTCGCGTTACCTGACGACACCCTTTCCCCGGCGGGCGCCAACTCAACGGAAGTCGAATTACGATCCACCGAGCGCCAACGTCAAACGCGCACTGTGGGTTTCGGGACCTCTCAGTGGACGGGAGAATCTCGAGCCTACAGGTACGTACATATTTCTTTGTAGGTTTGATCGGTTTGGCCAAACGAGCGCAATGACTTGCGAGCCAGCTGCATCGTTTCCAGTACTAAATGATTGACCACTCCAACTAGGTACTTACCCGGTACGTTGTCGATTGCGTCTTGGTACCGTGCCCGCATCCGCCGACTCTCTCGTGAACTTCATTTGGTACGCTTGTGTGAACCCTAATTGAATCTTACGTTTGTCAGCATCCATCCCCATACTGCTCCGTAAATATTCCCGGCTTTGCGGAGGATCTTTATGAGCCCCATCCGAGTGCTCGTCGCGAATCGACCACGGCTGATCCGTGAACTGGTGACCGCCACGATTTCCGATGAGCCGGACATTGAGGTTGTCGGCGAGGTTCAGCAGGAAACCGAGTTGGAACGAGCCATTGAAGAAACACGCCCCGACTTCCTGATTGTTGCGCTGGAAAGATCCAACTCTCTGCCAGCTATTTGCCAATCTATATTGCGAAATCATCCCCAGCTACGAGTGATTGCGATCGCTTCTGATCGGAACAGTTCGATGTTTTATTGGACGTCCCTGCGCATCGAGTCGAATCCAATCGAGGCTTCCGAAGCGGGCGTGCTCAGTGCCATCCGCGGAAAGCTGCAGACTTTCAATAGCGATAGGGTCCAATGATTGCGATGAACCACGCACCCACAGCCGTGAACCCCGCGAGCAATCGAATGCTGGGAAGACACCAGGTACTTGTTGTCTGCATCTTGATCGCTTGCGCATTAGGCTGTCACGCAGCCAGTGCGCAAAATCAGCGTCCGTCTCCGACGGTTGGCTCAGATCTCGGGCGCGACAATTTGAGCCGCGTGGCGGCGTCAGCGACCGAACTGAAGTCGGTTCTGCTCACAGAAGTCGGATTGATGGTCGAATTGAAGCGCTGGGTCGCCAAGGACGCCACAGACCACGGCCAAATCATCAGCGATTCAGACCTGACGAACGACGCCATTTTTGAGCGTTTGGAGACTGACATCCAGTTCCGGGCGGTTGCGACAACCATCGTGCAGAAATACGGATATCTTGTACCGAGACTCAATCCGGAATCGGAACTTGGCAAGCAGCAAGAACTTCTGGTTCAAGAGCGCACGAAATGGATGGCGCAACATCAAGAAGAGGAACGTGCAGCAGCGCACCAAAAAAATCTGCAACAAAATCTGCAGACTACGCGCGCGTGCGACCCGCAGTCGGACATGGACTGTACCAGCGCACAACCCAATTTGCCTGCTGATAATCAAGGATCGCAGGGACGACAGGGCCCCGCGACGCAATCGCCTCAGCTCAATGCTCCTGATCAATATCAATCGATTCCTCCCAACTTCCCGAGTGGCGGCGAAAATCCTCTGGAGCGCGGGCTGTTGATGCAGACAAACGGAGATCCCTTAAACAATTATCCAACGAACCAGCTCGGAGATCGCTCTGACGGGATGCAATTGTTCGGCGGGATGGGTTCGAACTCATCCGGATCAGGGACCGACTTCGGATACGGATCCGGATACGGATCCGGATCCGGATCCGGATCGGGAAGTTCTCTGGGGCAGCTCTTGGCTGGCGGCGATAACCAACAGGGCGGTTCAGATTTCGGCGGAGGATCGACAAACAGGAATGGCGGGGATGTGGGAGCGGGCGGAATGGGAATGGACTCCGCAGCTGCGGCGCTCGCGATGGCAAGTCTGGGTTCGGGTTCTTCCGGCCGCGACATGAATGGTCCACCGTCTTCGGGCATGGGCATGTCACCAGTTGTCCCGGTCCAGCCGTCTGTGCGAAGGGCTCGACAAAACGCGCTGATACAACCAGCTGAAATGACGCGCAAGCAGAGTCCTTATACAGATATTCCGTCACTTTATGACATGTACCTTCAGGCGGTGCCTCGGCCAACAACGCCACGGCGTTTCGGTTCCGAGGTTTTCGACAACGGAACCCGCGATCCGCAGTTGATTCCCATGGATCTTCCCGTAGGTCCTGATTATGTAGTGGGCCCAGGTGATGGACTCTCGGTTGATTTGTGGGGCAGCGTCTCGCAGCGTTTTTTCCGGACCGTGGATCGAGAAGGCCGGATCAGCCTGCCCGAAGCGGGGCCCGTGCTGGTGAGCGGCAGAAATTTGGCAGACGTTCAGCAAGACTTGCAACGGATTTTGCGAACGGAGTATCGCGACGTGTCTGCCGAGGTTTCGCTGGCACGGCTGCGAACGATTCGTATCTATGAAGTTGGAGACGTAGCGAACCCCGGCGCGTACGACATCAGTTCGCTTTCGACGCCGTTGAACGCGCTTTTCGCCGCGGGTGGACCGACCCCGAAGGGTTCGCTGCGAATCGTCAAACACTATCGCGGCAAACAGTTGGTCGAGGAGGTGGATCTTTACGACCTGCTCCTGCACGGCGTGAAGAGCGACATGGCCCGCCTCGATAATGGCGATACGGTGCTGGTGCCGCCGGTGGGTCCGCAAGTGACGGTGGAAGGCATGGTGCGGCGGCCTGCTGTTTACGAATTGAAGGATGAAAAAAATCTGGCGGCGGTGCTGGAACTCTCTGGTGGGCTGCTGCCGACGGCCGCGCTTCGCCACATCGAAGTGCAACGGCTGGTGGCCCACGAGAAACAGACCATGCTGAGCTTGGATATTCCTGATGCCGGCGATTCCGCGGAAGTGACCAACAAGCTGGAGGCGTTTGAAATTAAAGACGGGGATCGCATCAGGATTTTTCCGATCGCTTCCTACAACCAGGACGCGATCTATCTGGATGGCCACGTGCTTCGTCCGGGCCGCTATTCGTATCGCGAAAATATGCGCGTGACGGATGTGATCGCAACCTACAAGGATCTGCTCCCCGAGCCTTCCATGAACTACGCGGAGATTATTCGCCTGAACCCGCCGGATTTTCATCCGACGGTTGAGAGTTTTGATCTGGCGGATTCGCTGGCAAATCCCGCGCAGGCGCCGCTGTTGCATCCGATGGACACAGTACGCATTTACAGCCGTTTCGATTTCGAGAATCCTCCAATCGTCTCGGTGTGGGGAGATGTACGAGCGCCCGGAACTTACCGCACGTCCGGTCAAATCCGGTTGGGGGATGCGATTCATCTGGCCGGTGGACTAAGCCCTGACGCGCAGAAAGAAGATGCGCAGGTTTTCAGGTACATGCCCGACGGCAAATTCAAGATCTTCAGCGTGAATCTCAGCGAGGCGCTCGCGGGGGACCCGACAGAAAACATTGTGCTGCAGCCGCGCGATCGGTTGCTGATCCACCGCAATGCGAACGCAGCGGACCCGGCGACCGTATACGTTCAAGGCGAAGTGGCGCGGCCCGGGCGCTACCCGCTCACCACAAATATGACCGTCGCGGATCTGATCCAAGTGGGTGGCGGTCTAAAGCCAAGTGCGGATACGAACACCGCGGACCTGACACACTTTCAGTATGCCAATCAATCAGGTGTGACGGCGCAGCACGAATCAATTTCGATTTCCAGCGCGCTTTCCAAGGGGCCAGAGGCGGCAATTGCTGTTCACAACGGAGACGTGCTCACGGTTCGTCAGCTACCTGGATGGAATGACTTGGGAGCGTCGATCAGCGTGAAAGGCGAAGTGAGAAACCCGGGAACATACGGAATTCGTCCCGGCGAACGGCTGAGTTCGATTCTCGAAAGGGCTGGAGGTTTCCAACCTGACTCTTACCCCTATGGTGCGGTGCTGCGACGAGTGCAAGTGCGCGAGCTGGAGACGAAAGACCAAAACCAGATGATTCTGCGTGTGAAAGATGAACAGTCCAATCTGCAACTGCTTCCGGAAGCCGATCCCGACAAGAAAAGAGCGAAGGACCTGGCGTTGCAGCAGTGGCAGACCGCGCTGGAACAATTGAGTTCTAATCCACCATCGGGCCGGCTGGCGATACGGATATCGGCGGACATCCATCAATGGCAAAACACGACCGCGGATGTTGAGGTGCGAGCCGGAGATTCGATCGAAATTCCGAAAAAGCCTAGCTATGTGATGGTCACCGGCCAAGTTTACAACCCGACGGCTGTTTCCTATCGGCCCGGAAAAAGTGCGCAGTGGTATCTGGGGCAATCCGGCGGGCCGACCCAATTAGCCAATAAGAAGGCAATTTTTGTGATTCGCGCGGATGGCTCGGTCCTGGGTTCTAACCAAGGACTGTGGGGTGGAGATTCTCTTAACGCGGAATTGCGTCCTGGCGACTCGGTCGTAGTTCCTGAGAAGGCCATCGGCGGCGGCATACAGTGGCAGACGGTGTTCCTGGCGGCACAGGTGGCGTCGTCGATCGCGTCCGCGGCGTTCATTGCTGCCCACTATTAGATCAAGAGACCTGGGGATGACACGAGGATGGTGCAGATACGTGTTGAGTTCCTTCTTACTGATCACACCGATGGCTAGCACGATCTGTTTTGCGCACTCTGCGCCGCAGGAAGCCGCTGCGAGCAAACCAGCGAAGGCCGCGGTCGCGCAGCCAGTTCCAGAGGCCAAGCCGCAAGAGCGCTCCGCCGATTCGCAGGTGGATGCGGCGGACGCTGCGCCCGTCACGGCGTCCAGTATTGCGCCGGGGGGCACGGTGAACGCAGCAAACGCGTCGAATACGTCAAGCATGTCGAACGCGGGGACAGATTCGACGTCAGACTATACGAAAAATTTCTCGACGGACTCCATCCAGGATTATGACACCACTATTGGTCCGCACCTCTTCCGGCGATTTGCGAAGGACCAAGAAGCGATTTGGACGGCGCCTGCGCGCCTGCGATTGGTGGATGTAGATTGGCTGTTGCCGCTTGGCGTTGCGACCGGCGTGACGCTCGCGACGGACACAGAAGTCAGCAAACATTTGTCGAATTCCCCGAGCCGGCTAAAACACGCTAATGATTTTTCGAACTATGGAATCGGCTCGATGGCTGCGGCCGCCGGCGGACTCTATCTTTGGGGCCACTTTACGCACGACGATCACAAGCGCGAGACCGGGTTTCTCGCGGTTGAAGCGGCGGTGAACAGCCTGGCAGTAACGTACGCGCTGAAATACGCGTTTGGGCGGGAACGACCGCTGAACGACAACTATCACGGATCCTTCTGGAAAGGTGGCGATTCATTTCCCTCCGAGCATTCCACGGCGGCATGGGCCATTGCCAGCGTGATCGCGCACGAATACCCCAGCCCATACGTGAGTCTTGTGAGTTACGGAATGGCGGCGGCAATAGGCGCAGCGCGCGTGGATGGCAAGCAACATTTCCCGACGGACGTGCTGATCGGAAGCACGATCGGATGGTTTGTGGGGCAACAAGTGTACCGCCACCATCACGATCCTGAAGTTGGCGGCGGAGATTGGGAAACCTTCGCAGAGTCGAGCGATGTGAGTCCTGCGCGACGACCGACGCCGACGGGGTCGCCTTTCGTGGAACTCGATAGCTGGGTTTATCCCGCTATCGAGCGCCTTGCGGCGCTGGGCTACATCCGTCTGGCATTTCTGGGACAGCGCCCGTGGACCCGCATTGAGTGCGCGCATCTGGTGGAAGAGGCCAGTGACAGAGTGGCATTCGACGGTGGTTCAGGTTCGGAAGAAGCGGCAGAGCTGTACTACGCGCTGGAAAGGGAGTTCGCAGCAGATCTCGAAACAGCAAGCGGGGGAGGTGGCGAAAAGACAGCTCGCTTGGAATCGCTCTATTCGATGACGACTGGCATCAACGGCCCGCCTCTGAACGATAGCCGCCATTTCGGACAGACCATCATCAACAACTACGGGCGCCCGTACCAAGAGGGGATTAACTCCTATGACGGATTCTCCGGGTATGGCAGTTGGGGGCGCTTTACACTCTATGTGCGCGGCGAATATCAGCATGCGCCGTCGGCGCCGGGATTTTCCCAGGCCACGCAGAACCTGATCGCCACGCTGGACAACACTCCGGTGCAGCAGGCCGCCCCGATTGCCGCGACTAATCAATTCCGCCTGTTGGATACATACGTCGCCGCGAAGGTTGCGGATTGGAATTTTGCGTTCGGCAAACAGAGCTTGTGGTGGGGGCCAGGAGAGGGCAGCGTTCTAATTTTCAGCGACAACGCGGAGCCTATTTATATGTTTCGGGCGAGCCGGACTAAGCCCTTTGTCCTTCCCTGGATTTTTCACTGGCTGGGGCCTATAAAAACAGATTTCTTTGTGGGCAAGCTTTCGGGAAACGATTTTCCACCGCGGCCGCTGGTCCACGGCGAGGTTATCACGCTGAAACCGACACCGAATTTGGAGCTGGGATTTTCGAGGACCGCTGAATTCGGAGGCGTCGGACGTGCGATCACTCCTTCGGCTGTATTTAACAGCTACTTCGATTATTTTAAATCGTCGGTGCTGTACGGGCCCAACGACAATCCCGGAAAACGTTACGGCGGATTTTATTTTAATTACCGGCTTCCGTTCGTGCGCGATTGGCTGTCGATTTATTCCGATTCGCTTTCGGATGACGACCCTTCGCCGCTAGCTGCTCCGCGCCGCGCTGGGATTGATACCGGCATCTATCTGACGCATTTCCCAAAGATATCGAAGCTGGACCTAAGGGTCGAGAGCACGAACACGAATTCCGTGTCCTCGGCCCGCAACGGACAGTACATCTACTACGACGGTTTCTACCGCGACATGTACACCAACAAAGGCAACATACTCGGCAGCTGGATCGGCAGAGAGGGAACCGGCATACAGGCGTGGAGCAACTACTGGTTTACCCCGAAGAGCTCGCTGCAATTCGGTTACCGGCACGCGACGGTCGCGCCAGACTTCATTCCACACGGGGAGAGCGTCAATGACGAGTGGGTAAAAGCGAACGTGTGGATGAAGGGAGTTCTGAACGTATCGGCGTCGGTGCAACACGAGACGTGGCTGGCGCCAGTGCTGGCATCCACGCGCCAGACGAATTGGACATCGTCGGTGGGAATCAGCTTCCAACCGCACAGTATGGGTCTGGGTTTGCCTTTCCACTCGACACGGCAGCCGGGCGGTAGCGTTCAGACAGATGGGGTTTCAGCTCCATGAATGCAACTGGACTCAGGAGAGCGTCGAATTGATGCAGACATCGCCCAAGTCGCATACGTTGATAGAGGAGGCGCCGGACGCTCAGGCGACGTTCGCTCCGGAGTGGAACCAGAGCCCGGCCCGCGAGCGAATGTTGCCGAGATTGCGCTTGTTGTGGGGCATGCGCCGGTTTCTCGGGCGTTGCGCGCTGGTTGGACTTTTCGTTGCGACGCTGATCGCATTTCTGATTCCCAGCGAGTACGAATCCACCGCCCGCCTGATGCCTCCTGATTCGCAGCCAGGCGGCGGGTTGGCTCTCATGGCGATGCTCGGCAGCGGCAGCCAGAGTGGAGGCAATGGTGGTGGGCTGGGGGCGCTGGCCACTGATCTTTTGGGAGCGAAGACGACGGGAGCGGTGTTCATTGCCGTGATGCGTAGCCGTACGGCGGAAGATCGCATAATCCAACGATTCGATTTAAAGAAAGTGTATTCGGCGCGCCTCGAGGATTCAGCAAGAAAACGCCTCGAAAAAAACACAGCGATCATCGAGGACCGTAAAAGTGGAGTGATTACCGTAAGCGCCACCGATCGCAATGCGAAGCGCGCGGCGGCTATCACCGGCGCGTATATCGAGGAACTCAATACGCTTATTGCAGAGCTCAATACTTCGTCCGCGCATCGCGAGCGTGTATTCCTGGAAGAGCGCCTGGACAAAATTAAGGTTGACCTGGAATCAGCGGAAAAGGATTTCAGCCAATTTGCAAGCAAGAACGCGACGATCGACATCTCCGCTCAGGGCAGAGCCATGCTAGAAGGCGCCGCGTCACTACAAGGCCAGCTGATTGGTGCGGAATCGCAACTCGAAGGTTTAAGGCAGATCTATTCCGACAACAATATTCGAGTGCGCTCCACCCAAGCTCGCATTGCCGAACTGCGCAATCAGCTGCAAAAAATGGGAGGCACGTCCGGCGGAACACCCCCTAGTGACCAAAGCACAACAGACAACGCGTATCCAACTTTGCGTCAATTGCCGGTTTTGGGCGTGCCGTACGCGGATAAATTCCGACAACTGAAGGTGGAGGAAGCGGTTTACGAGACCCTCACAAAGCAGTTTGAATTGGCAAAAGTACAGGAAGCAAAGGAAATCCCTTCGGTGAAGGTATTGGATCAACCGGACGAGCCGGAACACAAATCCTTTCCGCCGCGAGCGATCATCATCCTCACGGGAACGGCGTGCTCCGTGCTGCTGGGTGCGGCTTGGGTGTTTGGGACCGTGCGTTGGCGCCAGATTGATCCACACGATCCCGGAATGAGATTCGCGCAAGAAGTTTTCGGGACCGTTAGGGCGGGGATGCCGTGGGCGACCGCCAACGGAGTGAACGGGACTTCGAGTGCGAATGGACATTCAGGCAAGAATGGCAAGCAGACTGAGGAACGAAGCAAGACAGCGTCCGCGTAAAGGCGGAAATCTGTCTAAGCTACAGAAAGTATTATGGTTAGGTCACTTTTTATCTGTAAGCGACAGGGCGAAGCTTTCTACACGGAGCCTCACCAGAATATGCTGAATGATACGCAAGCTCAGCCGTTTCACACGGAATTTGCGGCGCCTCTTGACCGCGGACCGCTTGATCCCGAAGCCACGCCGCAGTGGTTCGCCGTCTGCACCCGCTCGAACCACGAAAAATGCGCGGCCACGCACCTAGAGCAGCGATCCATCGAACATTTTCTGCCGACCTATGAGTCCGTGCGCAAGTGGAAAGACCGTCGCAAACGGCTGCAGCTCCCGCTTTTCCCGGGCTACATATTCGTGCGAATTCCTCTACAGGAGCGGTTGCGTGTGTTGGTGACGCCAGGCGTAGTTCGTCTGGTCGGGTTCGACAATCGGCCGGCGGCGCTTCCTGACGGGGAAATCGAGGCGCTGCGAAGTGTGCTGGTGCATGGGGTCCACTCCGAGCCACATCCGTATCTCAGCGTTGGCCGGAAAGTACGGATCACGCGCGGAGCACTGGCGGGAATGGAGGGCGTGCTGATGCGCAAAAAAGGCCGGGTGCGTCTGGTGCTCTCGATTGACCTGATTCGCCAATCAGCGATGATCGAAGTGGATTCCGCCGACGTTGGGACGATCTGAATGATTGGTGGCAAGAGCTCGAGGATTGCGAACGGCAGCCGCGTCGCGGCGATTTTCAGGCCGGCGGGTTGGGCGAGTTGGGCTTGCGAAATGTCCCCAGAATATTGACGCGGAACAGACACAAGAGATCGCTGCTATTCACGAGCCGTTCGTACACCATCATCGGATAAAAGAGCAGGGGATGCGCCGCACCATAGCTGGGCTCGGCTTCGATCATCCTCAATTCCTCCGGCAATAGACCAGAACTGCGGGCTAGGCGACGCAACTTGCTTCGAGTGTTCGCGCGATACACCGTCGGCCACGGGTCATGCGCCTCAGCATCGAGCGCGCGCAGCTTATTGGCCAGCCGTAGATGGATTGAATGCGGCATCAGCCTCGCGGCCATTGTGACGTAATGCCACTGATTCGGAGTGCGGAAACAGTAAGCGGCGCCCGGCTTCAGAACGCGAAATACTTCCTGAAAGTGAGACGCGGGATCTGCGACGTGTTCCAAGACGTAATTTGACACGCAAAGGTCGAATCCTTCGCCCGGAAGCGGAATTTTGATTCCGTCATAGACTTGAGCTTCGGTGAGATTCGGATTGGCTAGCACTTCCGCGGACACATCCAAACCAGTGACGGAGCCGACGCCGGAAAGAAATGTCGTCGTGGGATTTGCCGGACCCGCTCCAATTTCCAGAATGCGTCCGCCATTCTCCAGCTGCGCGCGGCAGATTTCATGAAAGACTTCAGTTCCGCCGATATATCCGGCTCTCGAATAGTAATAGCGATCGAAGAGAGCTTGCGTCCCCATGGAAGCGCCATTTTAGCATTGCAAAAGAGCCGGGGATTTACAGAAGTAGCTGCCCGGCGGCGGTATAGCGATAGCGATTCAACGGTGTCTCAATAATGTGCGGCATAGCCGGCAAGATTGACTTCAGCGGTGCGGTCGTGCCGGAATCCCTGATTTTGCAGATGTGCGCGCCCGTTGTGCACCGCGGGCCTGACGCGGGTGGGACGCATTCGGCGCCCTACATCGGGCTTGGCGAGCGGCGGCTTTCGATCATTGACCTGGCGGAGCGGGCGAACCCACCGCTTACGAACGAGGATGCGACGATTTGGATCGTATTCAATGGGGAGATCTACAATTTTCGCGAATTGCGTGCGATGCTCATCGATGAAGGCCATCGTTTTCGCACCGAAGGCGATAGCGAAGTAATCATCCATCTTTATGAGCAGCATGGAGTGCGATGCGTTGAACATTTGCGGGGCATGTTCGCTTTCGGGATTTGGGATTCCAGGAAACGATTGTTTTTCGGAGCACGCGACCGGCTGGGGAAGAAGCCCTTTGTTTACCGCAAGACGCCGCTGGCATTTCTATTTGGTTCGTCAATTAATGTGATCCGGGCGGATCCGGATACGAGCACGTTGCCGAATTTTGACGCCATCGACAGCTATTTGACTCACCAGTACGTGCCGAGCCCGCTCACGGCCTTTTCCGGGATTTCCAAGCTGCCGCCGGCGCATTATCTGCTGTGCGATACCGATGGCAATCTTACGATCGAGCGTTACTGGTCGCCGCGCAGCGAACGCCAGACCGCAACATCTCAGCAGGAAATCGAAACCGAGCTGCTGCGATTGCTCACGGAATCTGTTCGCCTGCGGTTGAACTCGGATGTGCCACTGGGACTGTTCCTCAGTGGTGGCATTGACTCTGGAACGATTGCGGCGCTGATGGCGACGGAGAGTTCCGCGCCCGTGAAGTCTTTTTCGATAGGTTTTGAAGACCAGGGCTTCGATGAGCTTCCGTTCGCACGGCTGGTTGCGGATAGATATGGCTTGGAACACCACGAGATTATCGTCAAGCCTTCCGCAGTCGATATTCTTCCGCTGCTGGTGCAGCACTACAACGAACCGTTTGCGGATTCTTCGGCGATACCGACGTACTACGTTTCACGAGCGGCGAGAGAGCACATCACGGTGGCGTTAAGTGGCGACGGCGGTGACGAGAATTTCCTTGGCTACGACCATTACCGTGATACGGAGCGCTGGCGCAAGGCCGACTTCATTCCGTATCCGGTTCGGCGGCAAGTTGCGAATGTAATGCGCAGCGGCTTGGAGCGCTTTCCTTACGGAAACGTGGAAGCAAAAATGCTCCGCGGCTGGCGCATGTTTGGGTCTTTGCTGCCCGACCGTTACGCGTTGCAAACTTCGATCCTCAAGGACGAAGAAAAACGCGCCGTATATACGCCATATTTCCGATCTCTGCTGAACGGGCATAACGGAGCTGCGCACCTGACCGATTTGCCGTGGGATGAATCCATGGATGATTGGGACTGGATGGCCCGTCACGATCAACATTATTACCTGCCCGACTGTCTGATGGTGAAGACCGACGTCGCTTCCATGGCAAATAGTCTCGAAGTGCGAAGCCCGTTCTTGGACCATCATCTCGTCGAATTTGCCGCTACTATACCCAGCTCGCTAAAGCGGGATCGCCAAGGCGGCAAGGCTGTCTTAAGGCGGGCAGTCCAGAGCCTGCTGCCGCAGGAAGTACTCCACAAGGCAAAAACAGGTTTCAGTGTGCCGCTGGCAAAATGGTTTCGCACCGACCTGCGCGAAACCCTGCGCGGCACGCTATTGGATGATACGTCTGCGAAACGCGGATTATTCAAGCCAGAGTTTGTGAAGCGAATGGTGAACGAGCAAATTGACGGCCAGAGGGATTGGAGCAGCAGGTTGTGGGAATTACTCTTCCTCGAAGCGTGGTTCCGTGAATATGTCGACTAAGATTTTGGCCCAAGCAGCGTCGCCGTCCAGCTTGCATTCGCGATTTCAGGCAGGCGTCGCTTTCAATTTGCTCGGCACTGTCTTCAACCAAGGCAGCACGTTTGTGGTCAACATCGTCGTTGCGAACTTGCTGGGGCGCCAGATCTTCGGCCAATACGCGATCGTCCAGAACACCTTGGTCGCCGTCGCTGCGTTCGGACAGATGGGGATCGGCTTCGTGGCCACGAAGTATGTCGCAGAGTTCCGCTCGACGGACCGCGAACGGGCCGGACGCATCTTAGGAATGCTGTACACATTTTCGATAATGCTCGCTGGAATCGCATCGCTTACTTTGCTGGTCGTCTCTCCCCGGCTCGCAACGTCCGTGCTGAAGGCCCCTTCGCTCGCTCCGGCACTTGCGATTGGATCGGCTGTGCTGC
>Ga0210388_10001901_pt1 | contig 16392 bp, 10 predicted proteins | sample IncBWC19OmetaG_FD_155485 | JGI IMG/M metagenome (GOLD analysis project Ga0210388, IMG submission 155485) | Forest soil microbial communities from Barre Woods Harvard Forest LTER site, Petersham, Massachusetts, United States - Inc-BW-C-19-O ...
AAATTGCAGTTTTCTGCATTTTTTTGCAACTTTTTGGAAATATTATTATGAAAGATTGCTGATTACCAGATAGATATAAGATGGGGTGACACTTTATGCAATTTTACTTTTGTAAGATACTGATTATTAGATGTTCATGTGTTTGCAATGCCTAAATTATGTCAACTTTTGTCAACCTTTTCATTGCACCATGTTGCGTGTCATTGCATAAAATGGGAGGGTATATAAATTTAACAATTACGCACTTTTATCTTGAGCACTCGGGATGTAATTCCCCTGGATTATTTCAAAGAACTATTACAAAATTAAATTAATAATTTACTATATATAATAAAAAATTAAATAATTTTCAACAAGCTATAAAACCAATTAAGCCAATTAATTAGTAATAACAATCTTTTCACTCTTTATAATCTGTGAATTAGATTTTATAATAAGGAAATAAATTCCTGCTGACAGGTTAGCTTTATTGAATGAAAATACATTATCTCCTGCATTACCTGTACCTGTGTATAACTCTTTGACAACCTTCCCGTTTATATCCTCAATATTCATTTGAAGGTCTATGCTTTCAGTAAGCGTAAACTCGACTTTGAACATATCTATAATAGGATTAGGGTATACCTTCGTGGTGCTAGCAGTTGAAATATTATTAATTCCTGTATAAGTGGCGTCATATATTTGTGCTATCCAAGTATCCCATTGATTTGATGCTGTACCAAACATCCCACTCATCCAAATACAAGGGTGAATGCTATTGTGTCTTCTTGATGTTCCTGTATAATCACCCCATCGTTCTGCCGTTGTGGAAGTATAGCTAACATAACCTTGACCTGACTGAACTATAACTGCATTAGTAGACCAATTCATTGTATTATCACAGTTTACAACTACTTCTTCGGGGTATATAGCCGCACCGCTAACGCCAAAGCCAACCATTACGGAGGCATCAGTTGGAGTGGTTGCATAAGAAACAACGGATGGGTAGGCATAATCATATGCTCCAGAATTATAGCATAGCTTGGATTGGTTTGTTGTTGCCGAAACATTCAGCCTGTTATAATTTATACAACAGTAACCACTACCATCATCGCTATTGAATACAAAATGAATAAGCCCATTAAGATAAAAACCACTTAAGGCTCTGCAATCACCTGTTTTAAGTAAGCATGAGGTTCCAAATTGACTTGCATTTCCTGCTAATGAATAAGCAGTTGTAGAAACAGACCAATAATCCATTACAGGACTATTGGGAATAGTATTCGTTACCTCATATAGATTTATTGTTGAGCCACCAGAAGAATTAGTGCTTACTAAATAAATTCCCGGGCCGTAACTTCCACTTTGCCCGTATGATACTGGTAGTATTGTAAAAGGAGAGCCTGTTATTCCAGTATAATAGTCATCGTTTACACTGCCACCACTATATCCTGCAGTTTTGTCAATCTGATAAACAACCGCTTGATGAAAAACATCTGATGGTTCAGAGAATAAGTTCCCCGCTATGAATAATTCACTTGTAGAAACCCCAAGTTTAGGATAATCGAAAGCATCGCCATTTCCTGTAGGGTCTCCTGCAAATTCATAAGACCACCATCCATTCGCAGGATTATTTGTTTGTGAGAAGAATATGAAAATTTTGGAATTAGCAGTAAGAGGCGATTGCTGAAAGAAAAAAATGAATCTATCTACACCTGCATCATATAGAACTACAGGGTCGCAAACTCCTGTTATGCTTGCATCAACAGAATTTGCAAAGGCAAGAAGCGTCTGGTAGTATGTATTGGTTCCTGTACTATCATAGTATTCTATTGTTGTATTAGCAAGTGTTACAATAATACCGCCATTTGAAATAGCCATTGAATTATCTAATGGTGAACTACCATTAGCAATATTTGCTGGGAAATTTACTCCTATAACTGGGGTAACAGACTGAATATTATCGTAGTTTTTTCTTCTTTCTAGACCACTCTGTTTTAATTTTAACTTCTCTGCTTTAATGCTGTCTATTAATTTCTGATTTGGTGATTGAGGCTCAAACTCTTCATATTTATTGGTTAGTAATGGTCTCCATTTCAAATCAGAACTTGGAGGATTAACAAGCCCTTTACATTTTAGAGTTTCGACCTTTGAAGGTTTGGTGGTACCGGCAGTTTTTGTTGTGTTAGGCTGAATATTCTCCTGGGCGATTATGCTCAAGCAAGCCAAGCTAAGCATCACGATAAGTAGTAATTGTTTCATTGTGGTTAGATTTTGTTATCAATTCTAAAATGCTAAGCTAATAAAAAATACGACCCTACATATATGTTGGGGTGTTTTCTTATCCAATGCTTCATTTTTGATGAAGCATGGACGAAATTAAGCAGATTGGCAGGAATATTCGGAAATTTAGGGTTAAGAAAGGGTTAACACAACTGGACCTTGCAGCAATGTGTGGTCTTGAAGAAACAGCTATCGGAAGACTTGAAAATGGTAATACTAACCCTACCATAAAAACCTTATTGAAACTCGCCAAGGCTTTAGATGTAAAATTGACTATGCTGGTAAAGGTAAAATAACTTTAGTTGTTGAATATGCCAACCTAGCGTATTTTAACTAATCCAGCCTCTTTCAACTGCTCATTAATCAATACTTCTTCCTTTTTCAAGCTTTCCCATTTCAATCTTAACTGTTCAAAAGCAGTAGTTACATCCTTTACTGATTCCTCGCATTGACTTGTTGGCTTTGTATCAACGCCTTGTATAGCATCAAATAATGTTTTTAGTTTTTGATCGATACCACCAATGTTAGCGGCTTCACAGTCTTTTTCAAACGCCTTTAAGGCATCGGTTAAAGTGCCAGTAGTTTTAGGAAGCAATGCTTTGATTTGAGATTGGATAGAAACAACTTCCTTTAACCACTCCACAGTAATCTTCCTGTCATTATAGCAAGCAAGGGAAAGATCACGTTGTTCTAATAGATCGGTTATAGATGTTTTTACCCTAGGATCCATTTTAACTTCTATGGTTTGGGAATATTTCTTTCCATCAACTGTAAGCGTTACAATATAAAAACCAGTCATTGCCCACGGAGCAGATGGGGCAGGGGCTGTTTCTCCCACAATTGCTGATATTGGATATTCAGCCGGAACAGGAAGTGGAGCATAACGCATATCCCATAAAAAGCGGTGCGAGCCTGAATCAGCAGAAAGTATTTGCTGAGGCCTTACCCAGTATAATGGAATGTTTACAGCAGGTATTTTGTACATAGTATCCTTACTGCTGTAATGCCTGATAATAGCTCCGTTATGTTCCGAAATATCGAGGGTAACTTCACTCTTTGAATTTGTAGCTAAGTAATAATCTATAATAGCTCCATCAGGTGGATTCTTTCCTGCAGGTTCATCTCCCGGTAATGGAGTATCAGGCCACATATTCCATCTTACTCTGTATGCGGGTTCCGGATTATATAAAATCGTTTTCTCTTTTACTGATTCTTTAGTGATTTGCCTTAAAGAAGTGATATCATCCAGTATCCAGAATGAGCGGCCATGTGTGGCAACTACCAGGTCGTTGTCCTTTATTACTAAGTCACGGATAGAGGTGGCAGGCATATTTAGTCGTAATGATTGCCAGTGGTCGCCATCATCAAATGAAACATATACAGAACGCTCAGATCCTGCAAAGAGTAATCCTTTACGTATAGGATCTTCCTTGACAACATTAATTGGAGCGATTGGTAATCCATTAACAATTTCTACCCATGTTTTGCCTCCGTCTTTTGTGCGATATATGTGTGGGTGTAAATCGTCTACTTTAATGCAATTAACTGCTGCATAAGCTGTATTTACATCGGTATGGCTGGCATCCATCAATGATATTTTATTCCATGATGTCACATTAGGTGGTGTAACATTTGTCCATGTTCTGCCACCATCCCGTGTAACTTGCATATAGCCATCATCAGTACCAGCCCATATTGTGTTGCTATCAATAGGAGAGGGGGAAAGGGTATAAATAACACCGCGTCTTCTCATCGTCTTCATAGAGTCTGAAGCATACACACCAATGCTGGCAGGCACATCGTAAGTTTCGCGGGTTAGATCGGGGCTAATGACTTGCCATGAATTTCCACGGTCATAAGTTTTGAAAACTACATTTCCTGCGAAGTAAAGAGTTTTATTATCTACAGCGGAGAATACAATTGGAGCGGTACGCAAGAACCTGTATTTACCTGAGTGAGTAGCATCGGGCGAAATATCCTGAACTTGCCCGGTACGCTTATCAAACTTAGAGATCTTACCCCCATAAATAATGTTAGGGTCCATAGGGTCAGCAACCACATATCCGTATTCTTCAGCAGATACCGGGTGCCAGTCGCGGAAAGTTATTTCTCCATCATTTCCTCGTGAAGCAATTCCAACAGAACCGCTTTCTTGCTGACCGCTATACACGTTATATGGAAAGGCATTATCAGCACTTACATGATACAACTGTGCAGTTGGCTGATTATACCACGATCCCCAGGTTTCACCACCATTTGTAGTTACAGCAGCTCCCTGGTCGCCTGCTAGGATCATAACATCTGTATTATTTGGGTTTATCCATAACCTATGGTAATCGTCACCGCCCGGTGCGCCTTTAAAGCCTGTCCATGTTTTACCACCGTCAACCGATTTCCATACAACCACATTTACATCATACACTATGTCTGCATTTTTAGGGTCGGCTTTTATTTCAGCAAAATCGTCGCCTCTATCCCAAAGCCTTATATCACTTGTAAGTAAAGTCCAAGTGTTTCCTCCATCGTCGCTTCTGTATTCCCCACCTCCTTTTTTGGAATCTACTGTGGCATATAACCGGGTATGATTGCTGGGAGCAATACAAAAGCCTATTCTTCCCAATCCATCTTGTGCTGTAGGCAAACCAATTGAAAGTTTTTTCCACGTTGTTCCGCCATCTACAGATTTATATAAACCACTATTTGGTCCGGTTAGGTCACTATTTTCCCATGCTCCCTGGCGAATCTGTGGCAAGTCTGCGTATACAATTTTAGAATCTGTGGGATCTATTGTTACTTGTATTGCCCCGGTATTTTCATCTATAAAAAGTACTTTCTCCCAAGTTTTTCCTCCATCAGTTGTTCTGAATACACCACGTTCCTTATTAGGTCCATATGGATGCCCGAGCACTGCAGCGAAACATTTATTCTCGTCGTTTGGGTCAATCGCAAGTCCACCAATTTGCTGGGCATCTGATAAGCCAATGAATGTCCATGTCTTTCCTCCATCGGTTGATTTATACATACCATCGCCAATAGATAGGTCAGGGCGTTCTACTCCTTCGCCAGTTCCTACATAAATCACATTAGGGTTTGAAGGAGCAACTGCAACATCGCCTATTGAACCTGTAGCTTGCTCGTCAAAAATGGGCTGCCATGTTCTACCGTAGTCATTAGTTTTCCAAACGCCACCATCGTTCACACCTATGTAATAAACATTGGGTTGCTGTATCACACCACAGGCACCCACGGTACGTCCACCACGGTAAGGGCCAATCATCCTCCACTTCATGCAATTGAATAGAGAAGGATTATAAGGTTGAGCGGTTATACAAACAGAAGTAAAAAGAGAAAATAGAAATACAATAAAGTATCTGAACAGAGTAATTTTTTTCATCGGGTGTAAATGCTTATATCACCCAAAAATAAAGATTAACCATTAGCAAGACAAATTAATTCCCTCCGCTGCTATTATCATTATCACTTGAGAACTTCCTTAAGAAAATAGTTTTCTTATTTGGTTGTGATATGTTGTATGTGTATCGTCCTTTATCGGTCTTAACTTCTCTCTTGTCAGGTTTCACAGCGCTAATAGCATTGTTAAAGTCATTATTTGAGGATATAGCCTGCATATTGCCATTAACATAGTTGAAATAATACCAGTGCATCGGGTCAAATTCAAGATAGATATTAATTTCATCGCCACCACGTTTCTTTTTGAATTCTACATGTCCCTCAACATACTTGTTTACCATCGTTTTACCAATACTGCCAACACCGATTGGCCCCGTTGACATATAAGAACGTGTTTGCTGGTTCCACTTAAGGTTAAGTGAACTGAAGAAAAGGGTAGAGGTCAATTCTTTAGGTATTTTTTTGGCTACACCATAAAGTGTAAGTTGAGTAATCAATTTATCAGCTTGCTCTTTACCCATCAATTCACGTAGATCTTTTTGCAAGTCACCTTTCGAGAAATCAATTGGTTTTAAATTGCCGAGGTTGGTAACGTCAGTTGCCATCTTGTCAAGAGATCCATCATCGAATAAGAAATTCAATAGTACCATAACTCTACCTGATATGGAATCAGGTACAAGATAATCTGTCATGTTACCCACTGTTTCCATATCTAAAGGGCCATAATCAGGTCCAAGCTGCATTTTTCCTTCAGAATACAGAATACAACGACGGGTATCAAGACTCACATAGTCACCAGGCAATGATTGTTCTATTAATTTTTCGGTACTTGAAATGCGGTACTGCATACTTGGTTTATCAAATAACAGGAAGCCGCTATCAGGCAATATTACATTGTCTTTTTTGCCATTAATAACTGGCGATAAGAATGCTCCATACATATGCATTGAATCTGTAGAGGCCAGTACCGGTGAGGCAGCCAATGGTACATTGCTTTCGTTTGTAGTGCTTGGGCTAATAGGAATCTGAACATTATTTGGGTCGATTTGCCCGTTGAATTTTACCCATGCAATTTTAAGTTCATTACATTCATGCATTATGCGGGCTGTACCCGAGAAATATAAGAATTGGTTACTAGCTCTTAACGTTACATCGCCTTTATAACTGAAATGAGGGCTTAACGCGAATTTAGCTTCGTCAGGTATTGTAGTATTGGCAACGGTTTGATGCGTGGTGTCTACGTGTATATTATTAAAGAAGATTGCTTTTTTATTTTTCAATTCGTCTATATAATCATAGGTACCCGAACCAGTATAATTCTTACGTGAGCTTATGCTTATATCACAATCATAAATATGGTGGTACTTAGTAACTGTATTGGCTACTACGTCTGCATGTAACAGTGGTTCCATTACTGCATTTTTATGGATAAGTATTTTTCCGCTATCAGGTGTAATACGCGCATCTGCCACATCTACAAACGGAACATGTTGAGTAGTAATTAAGAAATCCTTAAGGCTGAAACGGGCTGATGGAGCAATAAATTGTAAAGAATCCTGATGTGGATCTGTAGAGATGAACTTCGCACCTGAGAATTGTAATTCTTTGCCTTGGCTCTCAGCCGTTTGTTTTTTGCTTGAGCTTAATTCAATAGCGTCCTGGTTCATGTACCATTTGAATTCATCCATAAAGGCTATGTATTCATTCACCGGGAATTTAACTACAGACCCACCGCCATTCGATTTAAACTCACCCATTTTTTTGTCAAAATCTACGTCAGACTTCATGTTATTAGTCTGGAAAGCAATTCCTGAGTTATCCATTGCCTCTAGGCTAAAGTCAGCGCTGTCAGCCGTAAATTTGTGTTGGTAGAATTTAATAACCTTCGATGTAAGTGATGCTTTCAGGAAATCTATTTCTCCTCCACCTTTCAATAGTTCAGGACTAAGATTGAGTAAGCCATGGAATATACTTTCGTTAGTATAACAGAAGAATGGAGATTTTAGGTCATGAATAGCCATATGATCTTCCTTAGGAACCCAATGCTCAGAAACAGTATCGCCCTTTAAAGGAGGAAATTCAGGTGGCGTTTTTTGTTCGTTAATCACAAAACTATTAGCAATTGCATTCATTGAATCAGGGTAGAAAGTAAAATCATTTGACTTCGACACGGATGTTACATAGTTAACCGATCCATCACCTTTAAGCCCCTGGTTACTCAGTTTTAATTTGCTAAAGAATTTACCTTTCCCGCCATACAAAGCTATACCATCTGTTGGGGCATCATGTATAAAACCAAGTGAATAGTCGGGTTGAAGTTTTAATACTTCCCGCATATCAGGGACAATTCCTGCTGAAGCAAAGGTTCCAGCAAAATGTAAGCCGGCATTAGTGAATCGGCCTAAGCTATCAATAACAAATGGGTCGACTTTAAAGTAGAAATCATCTTTCTTGTAAACGCCATGTTGTATGGTCTTTTTGTTATAAAAGACAAAGGAGTTAGTATCACTTGTAAGGATAGGATATTTATGGAATGGTTTCATACCTGATTTGTTCCTCGGGTCGTCAAGTGCTATTTCTCCACTTACATGCTCCAACGCACTTTTAACAGTTACCAGATGTTTTTGCCCTCTTGAATCTGTTTCAAATGACTCTGCCTGTAACTTTATTGAGTCGGCATTACTCATTTTAATTTTAAAGTCATTGTAATTAAACTCAAAATGCTTACCATAAAAATCGAAACGGCCGGCATGTACATTTCCGGCAAATGTTGCATTCCTGTTCTTATGTAATATTATTTGCTGGTCTTTAGGATATATATATACGTTTTCTGAATCACTAAGGATTACCACCTTCACACCATTTATGAGTATGTCATTAGTAAGAAGATCCATAACACCATTATCTACTCCTCTTGGAGGATTTTCTGAGTGGAAGTCAATCACATCATAATCAGATTTAGCTCCCCAGTCGGTTATAAACCTGTAAAGCCTGTCTGTTACATGAATTTGGTCATTTGGGATGTCGTAATTAAGCAATCCTACTGTTGCTAATTTCATTACAAGTGGTCGTATGCCGTCAGCAGTTGTATGTTCGAATACTCCAAAATCGGTAACGGTAAGTCTTTGCTGTTAATACTTTTTGCATATCGCGAAACATCTGCTATTGTGTTAGTGCCGCCGGGTTCATCAAATTTCTGGAACAGTCCGGGCCTGAAAAAATCTTGTGATTCAAAATCTGCCTTACTTTCTGAAGCTCCTTCAAGCATTCGGAATTCCAGTTTAGGATCGTCTATAAACCAGGACATTTCCTCGAAGAACATATTTACTTTGTGATATGAATCAAAGTATGGAGTTTGCGATAGGCCTTGATCAGTCCTGATTAAAGAAAGATGTTTTTTAGCAATATTATATACAAGTTGAATGTCGGGGTGATAAATAGAATCTGTATCAGTTACAAAAATTACAATGTGGGCATCGTCGGCCATTATCTGGTCCTTTGTAATACTATAATCAACTGAAGATGCAATAAGGAAAGGTTTGCCTTTTCGTTTGAATATCAACTGAGCAGGTTGTTCGGTTGTTCCCGAACCAAGGAACCTTCTTCCTCTCATAGAGAAGCCGCCATTGTATGTAACATCAGTAGTCAGGTTTGGAATTTCAAATCGTTTGCCATATGATATAAAACGAGGATAAGTTTCAGATCCCTTTGGTTCCGATATATCTTTTTCTATAACTCTTCCCAGTAATGATTTATCAAAATATGATTTATCCCAAAAAATAACCGAATCAGCAGCAAACCCACCCTGGCGACAAATTACCGTATAGTTCTGCAATTCTCCGAAAACCACATTAGCATCAAGTCCTGTGCGCACCCAGTCTATCTTTCCGCCTTTACCAACCCATGTACCTCTTAAAGGGAAGAATATTCCATTGGTTGCGTAAACAAGAATTGTATCATTACGCTCATTCGTACATTTCAAATTGACATTACTAAAAATAACTTCGGGAACACTGTCTGAACGAAATGTATACGAGTTATTGCTAACACTCCAGGAAACAGTGGGTGATTTGAAAAACACATTGGAGCCAAAAAGGCTTTCACCCATGGATAGGTATGTGTTCAAATTAGTATAGGGGTGCTGCTTAACAAGTTTTTCGAGCCCTGCTATCCATTGGTCAAATTGTTTTTGTGTTACACCTGAACTTATCAAGTTCAGCATAGCAGAAAGGAATGTTTGATAGGTAGGGTAAACGGGTATTTTACGGGTGAGCATTTCGTTAGAAATATCATAAGTTGCCTGCTTATAATAGTGCGTGTATTTCGGGCTCTTCCATGCTAAACTAAATTTTTGTAAAAACTCTTTTACATCTTTATGAGTTGCAAGGCCTGTTTCCATATATCCTTCCAAGTCGTTAATAAATTTAACCGAATCAGGAGTAAACATTTTTAGCTGATTACCCTGACCATAACTAAATTTTATGGTTGTTATAAGCAATATAAAACAAAGAATAAGTTTTCTTAAGGTGCTCATTTAGGGAATGAATGAATAATTTCTACAAATTCTTTAGCTTTTAAAGCAGCACCACCAATAAGTCCCCCATCCACATCGGGACAAGAAAAAAGTTCAGCCGCATTTTTTTCATTGCAACTGCCACCATATAATATAGTTAGGTCAGATGCTATTTCTTTTCCATACTTTTTCTCTACCAGGGCACGGATGAAATGATGCATTTCTTGTGCTTGAGAAGTAGTTGCGGTAAGGCCTGTGCCAATTGCCCACACAGGCTCGTAGGCTATTATTGTTTTCTTGAATTGTTCGGAGTTAAGATGGAATAAACTTTCACTTAATTGCGTTTCTACTACAGTAAATTGTTCATTTGTTTGTCTCTTGTCTGCTGTTTCGCCTGTACAGAAAATAGGATTAAGGTTATGTTTTAAAGAAATATCGACTTTCTTCTTCAACTCTTCATGAGTTTCTTTGTAGTAAGCCCTTCTTTCCGAATGGCCAATTATAACGTATGAGGCACCGACTGATTTGATCATGGCTGCTGAAACCTCACCTGTATAAGCTCCTGACTCTTCAGAAGAGCAGTTTTGAGCACCAATAAAGAAATTTTTTAAGCCCTTAGTATTCTCATAAAAGTCGTGCAAGTATAAAAAAGGAGGCGCTATTATAGTAGCGGCAACACTTTGTTTTTTGCTTTTATTAAGCAGATCTTTTATTTCATAAAGCAATGGTATCGCTTCAGAATATGTTTTATTCATCTTCCAGTTACCGGCTACAATCTTTTTTCTCATACTTTCTTCTATTTAAGCCTAATGCGCGGATCGAGCATTGCGTAAATAATATCAACGGCTATATTTATTATAACAAATAAGATAGAAGTTACAAGTACTACACCCATTACAACAGGTAGGTCGTAACGCTCTAATGCTTCAATTACTTCTTTGCCAATTCCTTCCCAGCCAAAAATATATTCTACAAAAACAGCACCTGCAATAAGGCTTGCAAACCATCCTGAAATGGCTGTTACAACAGGGTTCATTGCGTTTTTAAGTGCATGTTTGGTAATGATCTTGCGAATTTTTAATCCCTTAGCAAAAGCAGTACGAATATAATCGTGAGATAATACTTCGAGCATAGAACTACGTGTAAGCTGAACAATAATAGCGAGAGGCCGAATTCCTAATGTAAGGGAAGGCAGAATGAGGTTCTTAAGGTCAAGGTACCTACCATTACCATAATCGTCAATAGTATACAGGTTACCTACGGTGTTTAATCCGGTATACTTACTCAATACGTGACCAAAGAGCCATGCAAATATTAACCCTACAAAGAAAGATGGACCTGCTAAGCCTAACACTGAAAGTACTACGGATATTTTATCGAAAATAGAATCTTTCATTAGGGCAGCTATAATTCCTAATATTATTCCGAATATAGAAGCAAATACAATAGCTGTAACGGCCAACACGGCAGTATTAGGTAGGGTAGAGGTAATTATATCTATTACCTTTCTGTGCGTCTGGTATGACCTTCGCAGGTATGGATATTTCAATATCATTACTTTATTCTTCGATACCCTGAAAAGTGTTGTGTAATGGTTGTACTTGGCGGTATCAAGGTATATGGGACTATCAGGCTGCTTATCGTTATGAATTGAAATAGGCGAAAGGTCATCACAATACATTAAAAATTGTGTGCCTAATGGTTTATCAAGGCCTAAGTCTTTATCAATAATTTGTATTGCCTGTGCATCGGCGCGCTGCCCAAGCATTAATCTGGCAGGATCGCCGGGTAAAGCATTGAATAGTAGAAAGACTACTATTAGCACACCAAATAGTACCAGTATACCGTAAAAGGTTCTTTTTATAATATAGTTGAGCACTAGAGGTGGAAGTATTTTTCGTTCAACATTTTATAATCGGGCATAGAGTGAAAGTGCCACATATCTATTACTATACCTGCCTTTAATAATATAAGGCCTGGGTTAGAGCGTATCATAGTGCGTAATACCGTTTCGTCGGTACTAAAGAATGGATATGGTACGTGATATTGATCCTTATAAGCATTTATTTCGCCTTCAGATGAAGCAGTTAGACAAATAAATTTCACATGATGTTTCATACATTCTGCAGCAAGATCATTTACCTTCTTGATAACGTCATCATGTTTATCTGCAACTGCAATTGTAGATGAGATTAGCAACAAGTTATACGAAGGATTATTAAGTACACTGTCAGTATAGTCAGTCCCATCAGGGCTTACTATATTAAAGTCTTTAATTTTTGGCTCAATGCCTTTTTTTACCGTTACGGTACGGTTATTCAGGTAGTCCCAATCGTTTTGATAGTTTTCAGGAAACTTTTCAAATTCCTTTACTTCATTGGTTTTTTTATTCTTTAAAGTGTAATAGTATTTCAATACATCAGGCACGCCCTGCATGTCCTTTTTAATATCGGTCCCAATTTTGTATGGGCGGAAATCTATTACAGGTAGATAGTTATAGCAGTAGTATGTAAAACTGATTGATGCTGCCAGGAAAACAACAATAAAGCTGCTTTCAATTTTGCTACTAAAAGCAGGGGAATAACGTTTATGAAATAATGCTATTATCCCAATCATGGCAAGCAATACAACATCTTTCCAGAAAGTAACCCAAGGTGTCATGGGTATAGCATCGCCAAAGCAGCCACATTCAAGCACTTTGTTGTAATGTGCAGTGTAATAAGTAAGGAATGTAAAGAACAGATCCATTAAAAAGAGCAACCATAGGGTAAGTTTTTTTCTAGCACCTATCAATACCATTAAGCCTATAACCATTTCAATTATAGGCAAGGCACAGGCAAGGGGGAAAGATAAAGGCATGGCCCATTTCCATGATGGCCCGAAAGCTTCAAAATATTCATTTAGTTTGTATGAAAACCCAAGTGGATCATCAGCTTTTACAAAGCCAGAGAAAATAAATACAGCCCCGAGAAGAAATCTATAAAGTTTTAGGCCTTTGTCACATGTTGATGACCTGAATATCATAACCAAACCGCCAACAAGCAAAAGAATTATAAGCAGTGTGACCATCCCTAAAAGCGATGAAAAGAAAAACGAAAAGGAGAAATCGTCCATCAATATCCTCATAACTTAACCGTTTCAGTAAGGCGTATTAATGCAAAAATAGCATAATTCATAGTGTCATAAAAGTTGGCATCCAGGCCTTCTGAGATGAGTGTTTTTCCGCTATGATCCTCTATCTGCTTAATCCGCAAAAGTTTCATTAGTATAATATCCGTAAGAGAAGATACTCTCATTTCCCTCCATGCCTCACCATAATCATGGTTCTTATCCTGCATAAGTTTGCGACAATAGTTGGCATGTGTATCAAAAAGCTCCTCAGTTTCTTTAGCGGGTAGTTCGGTGGGTGCATCTGCCCTGATTGAAAGCTGAATAAGGGCCATAATAGCATAGTTATAGATACCGATAAAGTCAGCAGTAACATCTTCACCCACTTTTTGGGTGCCTTTTTCTTCAATGCTACGTATACGCTGGGCCTTTATAAATATCTGGTCGGTAATTGACGATGCGCGCAATATGCGCCATGCGGTTCCATAGTCATGCATTTTCTTCATGAAAATGTCCTTACATGAATTTACAGCATCGTCGTACTGCTTTAGTGTTTTTTGCATAAACAGGTAAAGGTGAACAATGCTCCAAAGATAACATTCGTAAACGATAAATTCATAAACAAAAACCATGAAAAAAAGATATTCTTGCAGATATGTGAATTTGACCTACTTTTGAACACATTTATCGAACAATTTTATTGATTTAATATGACTAAAAAGACTGAAATAAATATTGCAATTGAACTGGATGAAAATAACCTGCCCATTTCTATGAATTGGACATCGAGCGATAATAAGCAACAGGGCGCATGTAAGGCTATGTTCCTTTCGCTATGGGATGAAAAGGAAAAGAACTCAATGCATTTGCATTTATGGACAAAAGAAATGCTAGTAGATGAAATGAAGCAATTTACTCACCAGGTTCTGCTGGCTCAGTCCGATACTATAAAAAAAGCTGTTGGTGAGGAGAAGCTTGCCGCAAGTCTTTATGACTTTGCACATGAATTTGCTTTACAGGCTGGTATCTTAAAGAATATTGAATAATCCATTTATTTCATCGGATAAACTGTAACACTTACATCGTCAAAGTAAACTTCTTTGTTGCCGTTGTAGTAAAGATAAAAATTAAGTACAGTGTCTTTGTAATTTGTTGGTATTCTGCATTTGCATTCTATTTGTTCCCAACCTCCACCTGCAAAATTAATAATGGACTGTCCTCCTTTATAAAACTGGTCGGACTTTGGGGCGCTTAAAACAATTGAGCCATTATTGTCTGATGATTTTCTCCATACAGTTGCATCTATAAAATAATTTGGTTTTACCGTAAGTGGATGATCTAATCCAAACTGATTTTTGGTGTCAAGCAGAATAGAATTTATCCCTGAATGATGTTCTTTTTGACTAAGCAGATTGGCTTTTGCAAATACACTTTTACCATCAGCTGCCATAAAACCTAAATGGCTACTGTCTAATTTTTCAAGGTCAGAACTAAATACAGATTTAGCTTCAAAAAGTTTTGAAGCTAGAGCCTTATTAGAGTGAATAACATAAATACTTTCAGTGGGAGATGAACTTTCGAAATTTTTTTTGTAGCTGCCTAATTTCAAGCCATTATGAGTTATAAGATCCTGTAAAATACTTTCCTCTTCATTCTCTTCTTTGTCCTTAAAATATACCAGAACACTATCATTTTTAGCAAATAGTTCAGGGGTTATAGCTTCCCTGTCCCATTGAATAAGTTGTTTGGGTTCTGTCTTGTATAAATATGAATTTGGATAATTCTTTTGTTCAAAGTGAAGGTAGAGTGGGGCCAAATTACCTGCATAAACAATTCCAAAATATAGTGAGGGCTCAATATATGCAGCCTCGAACTCAGTTGCAATAATTACCGGTATATTCTTTTTTGTTTGAATAAACTCTCGGCTCATAGGTAATGACTCATTTGCAGTTTTGTCGGGGATGACATCGAGAAAATAATGAAAAGCAGTGAGTAAGGATAAGGCTCCTGCAAAATAATAAAGGATGGTATTTTTTCTAGATGGGAAAAACGACGCCAAAGAAATTGATAAAGTATGATATGAAACAATTAAGCCAAATGCAAGCGAGGTGGCTGCAGGGAAAATATAATAGAACTTATAATGCTTAGCTACAATAAGAATTAAGACAGTGATAAATAACCAAATGCCAATTATGGCATGTGAGTAAATACCGTCTTGTTTTTTTTTCTTAAAAATGTTTATGATTGTTATAATAAAAGCCGTCGAAATAACCAGGTAAATAAGAGTAAATACAGGGTCTGTTGAGAATAATCCCTGAAGATTAGTTTTGATGACATGAAAGTTCGTTATTCTCTGGGCTCCTTTACCATAAAGGCCATCATGGGTAATCAGGTTCTCAACCCAGATAAGAAAAGAACTGAATTTAGAAATGATAGGTAGAATACATATTATGAAGCAAATGGCTGTTGTTAGTACATACAGTATATATTGTTTTATCCCTCTCATCAGAAAGAAGGGAAGGATAATAATGGGCAGGCAATTGATTTTAGATGCAATTAGAAACCCGGTAAGAATACCAGTGATTATGCTCACTTTATACCAGGGTGTTTCATTTGTTTTTTCTTTTTTATCAATAAATTGAACATATAAATAGGCCATAAGGAATGTTCCCGCAACAATTATAAAGGGCTCTGGTTTCATATACATTCCATCTTCAAGCATACCTAATGTAAACATGGGCGTAAGTTGGAATAGAATAGCAGTGCCAATACTTAAAGTATTACGGTATATATAGGCCCCAGTGTAATAGAATGTTATCCCCAATATTAATATCAGCACAATACTATATGTAAATAAAAAGCTTTCAGGGTGCAGTAATACATCCTGATATAATGGACCGTTGCCTGATAAAGAGTGTTGTATGTAAATTATAAAAGCTGCAAAACATTGAACAGTAGTACCTGGATGGTCAAAGTGGCCAATATCCAAATGCCCGCTTGCAATATTCGTGGCATTTATCAAGTATGCGTATGCAGGGTTAGGTGCACTTGTATAGTAATACCCCAACCCACTAAGAAAAACGCACATATAAACTATA
>Ga0210388_10001902_pt1 | contig 16389 bp, 15 predicted proteins | sample IncBWC19OmetaG_FD_155485 | JGI IMG/M metagenome (GOLD analysis project Ga0210388, IMG submission 155485) | Forest soil microbial communities from Barre Woods Harvard Forest LTER site, Petersham, Massachusetts, United States - Inc-BW-C-19-O ...
TCGAGCGGGGCGACTTGCTTGATCTCGGACGAATGGTAATCGATGCTGCCCGGAGCATAGCTCTTCCGGATGCGCAGCTTACGAACCGCGAGATCTTTTACATCGAGGAACAAGTCTTGAACTCCCCCACTGATGACACTCATGCTTTATTATTATTCCGTCGTGCGAGCGGCAAGTCAAGGAACAGGGGCGCTTTCAGGCGCTTTTGCTGCAAAGTTGGCAAGGGGTGGCTCTAGTACCGATAACAGGGTATGCGGATTAAACGGCTGCTGAGCGGGATTGCGGTTGAAGACCGGTCGCTTGGACGCGAACGACGCTCCAGCCTTCGGGTTTCTGAATGAGGATGACGGTCATGCGAACACAGCCGGGATTCGGTTTTTCGAGCTTTCCGAGGGAATCCCAGAGCAGCGTTGCCATGGCGGCTTTGGTGCCGACGAACTGAACGTCTTCGATTTTCCCAATCGACTTGGCCCAACCAGTGGAAGCAAAGATAAGTCTTGCGGCTTCCTGGATGCGCGCCGGACCAATCCACAGGTTGCCTTGCGGGTCCACAAACTGGCCATCGGCGGCGAACATCCTTGCAAACTCAGTTGCCTGGCCATTGCCCCATGCCCGCACAATTTGGGCCAAGGAAACAATTTCTTGCGAGGCTTGCTCGAATTTTTTCTGAGTATCGTCTGAAGGACGAGCCAACTCTTCGCGAAGCCACTCGAGAGTCATACCGCGTTCGCACAAAAGTCGGGCGGCCAAGCAATCGTGTTCACGGAGAATTCCCAGGAGGATATGCTCCGTGCCCACATATTTGGTTCCAAGACGTTCTGCCTCCCCTGCGGCCTTATTTAGGACTCGCTTGCACTCCGCGCTGATAGGAATTTCAATAGCCGTGGAGAGGCGCTCGCCACGTGTGATTTGGGATTCGATTTCCAGACGAAGGGATTCCACGCCTCCGTTTTCGCGAAGACACTTCCAAACGAGCGACTTGTCTTCACGCAATAATCCGAGCAGCAAATGTTCCGTCTCGACATAATGCCGTATTGGCTTGCTTCGTAGCGGGCGAAGAAAATCACGCGGAGGGCTTTTTCCGTGAATCGTTCAAACATACGGCCTCTCACTTTTGCGGGATTACAAGAAAACCTCGATTCGGGTTCTGCGTTTCGGTGCAGACCTGTAAAAACTGAGGATATCATTACGGTGAGTGGGCGGCTAAGGTGACAGTGATGATTTGGTGGCGAGGGAAGCTAGAGACTGGCAATTTGCAGACCTCGTTAGCGAGAAAAAATAAGCGAGAGAGGATGGTGGCGAGCAAGAATTGCACGGGACTAGTACCAGGGCGACAGATTTAGTGACTGCTGATCTCGGACCATATCTGACTGACACAACACCACTTACTCGACACAGGAAGAATTCACTCGACTTTGGCTCATTTCGTGCCCTTCAAGATGTCCCGGCCGATTTTGTATTGGAGGAGACCGTATGAGATTCCGAACCGTTTTAACGTTGGCCACTCTCTTTATGGCCTGCTTCACTCTAGCGGTATTTGCCCAGCCGTTGCCCGCGAAGGATGCGGGATTAGGTGCGGGACGCGCGCCGGAGAATCAATCGGTATCTGGGCAGATCGCTTCGGTAGGCGATGCCGTGTTTACGATAAGCACCAAAAAAGACAATCAGAAGCCGCAATCCGTGGAGTTCCTGGTGGATGACAAGACGAAAGTGGAAGGTAAATTGACCATCGGGGCACAAGCGCTGGTGGAATACCGCTCAGACAGCGGGAAAAACATTGCCGTTCACGTTGTGGTGACGCCAGGCTCCGGCGTCAGCCCCTACTGACATACTGCCTTTTCCATTTAAAGCTTAGTGCAATCCGGTATATCGCCAGGCTTAGCTCAGGCGCAATCTGGGTAATTAAGGATAGCCGAGGGTCCTGAATGCGCACGACTCTGAAGATTGTCCTGCCCCTAATCGTCAGCGTGGCGGTCGTGTCGCTGTTGTTCGCTGCCTATCAAGTGCGGACGGAGAGGCGCAACCTCCGAAACGATCTTTCGCGGCGGGCGGAAATTCTTGGCGATAGCCTTCAAGAAACTGTCGAACCTCTTCTGGGTAACGGACCTAACAAAAACCTTCAACGACTCGTCGCGCGATTCGGACAGAGAGAACATCTAAAGGGTGTCGCGGTTTACGACGCCCAGGGCACGGCGATTGCTGTTACCACCGGCCTTCCACCGGAATTTCAAACGCGTCCTTCGGTCGCAACGCGCGCCGCGCAAAAAGATGCGGGTCAGGGTGAGTTTCTAACGAAGGATAGCTCCGCAGCCGACGATCAAAAGTACTTGGGCCCAATGCACGTCTTTGCTTTGCCATTGCATCGCGATGGGCAGGCCGCCGGCACTCTCGTCTTGTTTCATGACACAAGTTATATCGATACGCAGGTGCAGCACACGCTTAGGGATGCGTTCGTCAATGCGGCGATCCAAACGATTCTGATCAGTTTGCTGGCGTTTGTGCTGGTGCGGTGGACGTTTACAGCGCCGCTGGCGCTGACGGCGAAATGGCTGCGCACTTTGCGAACGGGACAGACGCATGCTCCGCCGATGACGCCGCAGGGAGAGATATTTGATCAGCTCCATCAAGAGGTGACGCATTTGGCGCACGACTTGAACGCGGCGCGAGCGTCGGCGGAAGAGGAAGCGCGATTGCGCGATTCGAACGTGTCTCTATGGACTGCGGAACGGCTGCGCGTGAGTCTGCGGAACAAATTGCAGGACAAGCCATTATTTGTGGTTTCTAACCGCGAGCCATATTTGAACGTGTACAGCGAAAAAAATAATTCCATCGAGGTTATCGTGCCGGCAAGCGGCGTTGTGACGGCGATCGAACCAGTGCTGGTGGCGTGCGACGGAACCTGGATCGCGCATGGATCGGGTAGCGCGGATCGCGAAGTTTCCGATTCTTATGACCATCAGCGTGTTCCACCCGAGCGGCCAAGCTATACGCTGCGCCGCGTGTGGCTTAGCAACGAAGAAGAAAAAGGTTATTACCAGGGATTTGCGAACGAGGGGCTTTGGCCACTTTGCCATATTGCGCATACGAGACCGGTGTTTCGTCCGGAAGATTGGACGCATTACCAGCGGGTGAACCGGCGCTTTGCGGAAGCTGTACTGCAAGAGATGGAAGGTACAGAGTCGCCGATACTCCTGGCGCAGGATTATCACCTTGCGCTACTGCCACGGATGATCAAGGAAGCGCGACCGGATGCGCGAGTGGCGATTTTTTGGCACATACCGTGGCCGAATCCGGAAGTATTCGGTATTTGTCCGTGGCAACGGGAGTTGGTCGACGGACTGCTCGGCGCGGATCTGATCGGGTTTCACATTCAATCGCACTGCAACAATTTTCTGGAGACCGTGGATCGCGCGGTGGAAGCGCTAACGGAGTGGGACCGCTTTGCCGTGAATCGGCAAGGCCATGTCACACGGGTAAGACCATATCCGATCAGCGTGGCGTTTCCAGAAAATGGGCACGCTTTAAACGAGGTTAGAAACGCCGGGGAAGAACGCGCGGCTCTGTGCAGCGAGCTGGGGGTCGACGGCAGCTTGCTAGGGGTGGGGGTGGACCGCATCGACTACACCAAGGGAATCATCGAGCGATTCCGGGGAATCGAACACTTTCTTGATCTTTATCCCGCTTACCAGCATCGCTTCACCTTTGTGCAGATTGGAGCGCCTAGCAGGACGGAGATTGACCGGTACAAACACTTCCTTGATGAAGTGAGCGCCGAGGCTGACCGGATTAATGCGCGGTTTCAGGCAGGACGATGGAAACCGATCGTGTTGCTCAAGAAACATCACTCGCATGAGGAAATCGCGCGGTACTACCGGGCGGCTTCCGTCTGCCTGGTGAGTTCGCTGCATGACGGGATGAATCTGGTGGCGAAAGAATTCGTTGCGGCGCGCGCGGACGAGCGAGGCGTTCTGATGCTGAGCACGTTCGCTGGGGCGGCTCATGAACTGCCGGACGCACTGCTCGTGAATCCTTACGATGTGCAGCAAGTGGCGGAAGCAATTCACCGGGCGCTGGAGATGCCGGAGGAAGAACAAACGAGGCGAATGCACAGGATGCGAGTAAACGTTCGCGAGCATAACGTGTATCGATGGGCGGCACATCTACTTTCAGATCTTACGGAGATCCGCATCGATGCTCCGGAACGCATAGAGGTGCAGCAAATACTATGACCATACCGTCTAGAACTCGTCCAAATCCTTCCATAGACAAGCAGCGCGCTGCCAAATCCTCCGCGGAAGGGGAGACGCAACACATGAAGACAGCGGAAACACCGTTTGAATTTTTCACCGTTTCGTATTTGACGCGCATTGGAAATCAGTCCGCTGGCACGCTCAGTGAACTCCTCACGGGACTGAATCAATGCAGCGATGCTTCGATTTTTCATCACACTTTTCAGACTTTGAACAGCCATCACTTTCTGACGGAAGGCTTTTCGAATGACTTCGCGCAATGGGCGCATGCGGACGCCAATCGCGAAGACCTGGCGGAGCAGCTCGCGGCGCTCGACGTTCGAGACTATTTGTCTATCGCGGCGCTGCGCAGCGATTTGTGCCGCGTGGTTAGCGAATATTGCACCGCCAATCCGACGCTGGCGGAGCAAACGGCGCTGGAGCGCTTCTACTTTTGCGAAGGCTTGGAGGTCACTCTGCCGTTCGGGCTCACCGCACGAACGTTGGAAGAATTTCGAAACGGAATCGCGCATCTGAGCCATGCGTCTTTCTACTTTCACTTCCTGTCGTCGCGGCTGCGCCTGCAACTGCAGACCAATGACTTCTCGCACTGGCTGGCGGATGGACTCGGCCTGGGAACGCTAGCGGACAGCGTGAATCACATCGACATTTATACGAACACACTCGACAGCGCCCGCGCCAAAGTGCTTCGGCTGATCGACCGCGAAGGGAGAAAAGGATGAGCGAAGTTGCGATCGCTAGCCGGATTCCGTTGGATGACTATGCCGCCCTTCTAGGCCAGGGCGAGATCGACGAACTGCGCATACTCGCGCAACCCTTGCGAGGGCGCAGCATAGAGATGATCAACTCGACCGCTGTCGGTGGAGGTGTGGCAGAGATTCTGAACCGCCTCTTGCCGCTCGCGGAGGAACTCGAGCTGAATATGCGCTGGGACGTCATGACCGGTGGAGACGACTTTTACGGCGTGACGAAATCGTTTCACAACGCGCTGCATGGCGCTCCGTATCACGCGGAGCCGAAGGATTTTGAAATTTTTCTCGCCTGCAACGACCGTAACCGCTCGCGGCTTCCGCTCGACGCTGAATTCATGGTCATTCATGATCCGCAGCCCGCTGCGCTGATCGAGGGTCGCAAGGAGCACGCGAATCATTGGGCCTGGCGCTGCCATATTGACTTATCTCATCCCAATCGCCAGGTCTGGGATTTTTTGAACAAATTCGTTGCGCGCTATGATGCCGCGATGTTCTCTTCGCCGGAGTTTTCACGCTCGCTGGATATCCCGCAGTATCTTTTTTACCCGGCAATCGATCCTCTTTCGGAGAAGAATCGTGAGCTAGAGAGCGGGTTTGTGTCTCGGACGCTGGCGCAATATCAGATCGATCCGCAAAGACCAATTCTGACGCAGATCTCGCGGTTTGACCGGCTCAAGGACCCCGTTGGCGTAATTCGCGCGTATCGCATCGTGAAGAGATACTTTGATTGCCAGTTGGTGCTTGCCGGCGGCAGCGCTTCGGATGACCCGGAAGGAGCTGTCGTTCTAAAGGAGGTGCAGAGCGAAGCCAACGGCGAGGCGGACATTCATATCATCGAACTGCCAGCTTGGGCGCCGCTCGAGGTAAATGCACTGCAGCGCGCTTCGACGATTGTGATACAGAAGAGCCTTCGCGAAGGATTCGGGCTGACGGTTTCCGAGGCGCTGTGGAAGAAAAAGCCGGTGGTGGCTTCCGCGGTCGGCGGCATTCCTGTGCAGATCATCCACAAACATACGGGGCTTTTGGCGCATTCGGTGGAGGGCACGGCGTATCAGATTCGGTTTTTGTTGTCGCATCCGGAGATTGCGGCAAAGCTCGGGGAAAATGGGCATCAGCACGTGAAGGAAAATTTTCTTATCACGCAAAAACTTAAGCGTTACATGACTTTATTCTTGGCGATGGCACGAAAATAACGGGCTGGGCCCCTTCGGGATAAACAAGCCCGCCCTTACGAACTGATTCTCAATAAGTCTGAATCTCAATAAGCCAGCGACCAGCCGACGACCGTCATGCTCAGCACTAGCAGGAGCATGCCTGTGCTGACGACGCTGAGAATCCTTCCGTGGCCGAGAAGATAATCGCGTGACTCGGCATCAATACAGAGCAGGACAGAAACGACCAGAACCACTGCCCAGGCAAGAATGGCCGGCAAGCCCGGATACTTGCCAATCATGGAAAGGAATTGGCCAGGGGGTTGGCCTGCAGGGATCCACCAGGGAATCATCGGTGCGACGCCGGCTGCAAGCGAGAGAGTCAGCAGCTTGCGCGTGAACCAGCCTTTGATTTTTGGCCGGGCCTCTTTCCAAACAAAATAATCCCATGCCAGCAGAGCAATGGCGAATAGCACCCAGCCATAGAGAGCAACATTTTGGTCGAACCACCACCAGGCGCGAAAGACAAAGCGCGGGTGAGGGCCGGCGGCAAAGCGGGGGAGCAGAAGTATTGCTACCAGACCGTTAGCTGCCACAGCCACAAGCAACGTGACCAGGCTCATCAGCTGAAACCAGTAGCGCGTCGGAACGCGCCGACACCGGGTGCATACGGATTGTTTGGGCAGGAAGTTTAGTCCACAGCGGTCGCAGAACACGGCTGGTCTCCCCTACGCGGGAATCGAATCCTGTGATCGAGGCAAGAGTATCTGATTGGAATCGAAAAAAACTACTGGTCTGAGGGGCAGTTGAAAGGGCAGGCAGTATTGGTAGTATGGAGGCATCCAGCCAGATACCTTTCCCGGGTGCATTACCTAAATTACTGCCTAGACTCGAAATAATTCCGCGGTCAGGCGGGGGTGCAATATGACCGAGGCCTCGAAACAATGGGAAGGCCAAATTGTCGAAGGGATTTTTCCCTTGCGGCAATATCTTGGCGGCTCCGAGCACAGCGCAGTTTTCTTAACTGAATACAGCGAAGGTGGCCCGCAAAAAGCTGCCATCAAATTTTCCCCGGCGGATTCGGCAACGGCCGATTCGCAGATCTCCAGCTGGGAATCTGCAGCGCAACTCTCCCATCCCAATTTGCTGCGATTGTTTCGCGGAGGTCGTTGCAGGATCGAAGACAATGACCTTCTGTATTTGGTTATGGAGTATGCCGAAGAAGACCTTTCGCAGATCCTTCCGCAACGTGCGCTTACGCCTGAAGAAACGCGGGACATGCTTGGCCCCGTGCTGGATGCGCTGGAATACCTGCACGGCAAGGGATTTGTACATGGCGACCTGAAGCCTGCAAATATATTGGCTACTGGAGATCATCTGAAACTCTCGAGCGACGCGATTTCGCGGGTTGGAGAATCGCAGGGCGGATCAAGAAGGGTGGATGCTTACGATCCTCCCGAAGCTATCAGCGGAATGCTGACGACAGCGGCCGACGTTTGGTCGCTGGGCATGACGTTGGTGGAGGTTCTGACCCAGCATTTGCCGGAATGGCAGCCGGAGACAAATCGCGAGCCGGTTGTGCCTGCAAATCTTCCTGCGCCGTATCTTGAAATCGCGCGCCAATGTTTGCGGCTAGAGCCGCAGCGACGTGTGAGTGTTGTTGACATCGCGGCACGGCTGAATGCACGCGTGGCGGCCGCGTCTGTTGCGGGACCTATTGCCGGAGCGAGTTCGAGTTTGAGCCCGGCAGCATTAGAAGGCCAGCAGCAGACATCTGTGGGGGCGCCCAAATATATACCCTCGATGCCGATATCGGGCGAAGTAACACCGCAAATGGAGACTAGACCGCAACGGCCTGCTCACTACAAAGTATCGGGAGCGAGATCGTGGTTTCTTGTTCCGCTTATTGTGGGAGCCTTGGCATTTGTTGCGATTCTGACGGTGCCCCGGCTGCTCACACATCGCACGGACTCTCAGACCGCGCCGATTGTGGCCTCGGAGAAGCGCAGTAGCCAGAGCGCAGTTTCTACGTCAACCGAGTCGGCAGATTCATCGAAACCGAAGACGAAGCCGGAGCCTGAGCCCGCGATTTCACAGACATCGAATTCCACAGCAGCTGCAGCGCCGCAGATGCAGCTGCCCACCCCTCCGCCCCTCGCGCGAGATGCTTTGAAACCGACCAGCGATAAAGCGATTGCTACTTCATCGGCATCGTCGGCAAAAGCGCCGGCCTCTGAGGAAGTTGCGAAATCGAGTTCAGGTAGGATTGGTTCGGGTCGGGGCGAAGTTCTCGATCAGGTCTTGCCAGATGTATCGCCGAAGGCGCGTGGAACAATTCAGGGGAAGGTGCGCGTCAGCGTGAAGGTACACGTTGATTCGGCGGGCAGTGTGTCGGGAGTGGAGCTGGATTCTGCGGGGCCCAGTTCGTTTTTCGCGGATCTGGCTTTGCAGGCCGCGAGAAAGTGGGCCTTCACTCCACCAGAAGTGGATGGAAAGAGTGTGGCAAGCGAATGGAAGTTGAGGTTTGAGTTCACACAGAAGGATACAAAAGTTATTCCTGCGCAGACGGCTCCTTAGAAACCGGTCCGAAATGGAAACGCGGGGCTAGAACATGGCGCGTGTATCGTCGATCAAGCTCACTAGAAGGCAGAAAAACACCTGTACTTTGGGACTCTGCTTCCCTGTCGTTCGCCTATGAGTAACTGCCCGAACTAATTGAAAGTACGTAAGTTAGCGCTCAATTAACAACAATCTGTCCTGCCGTACCATACCCATCTACAAGCCCACCTCGTAATTTCGCATGTAACAGGCGATGCGCTTGATGCGCCCACGTCTGGCGGAGCCACGGCGAATGAACGAGCAGCAAAACGGTATTTGTTTAGAAAACAAGTCTGGCGCGCAAGCGAAGATTCGTCCGCTACATCGAGGGATCCGAAACGCGGCATTGCTCGTGGCTCTTGGCGGCGTTTCGCTTGCCGCCGGATTTGAGACCGCCCGCACGACACTGCCAGCTCCCAAGTGGGACAACGCAATTCCGGCACAGAGATTTTCTCACGTCGTTTCTCCGGTACGGATGCCAACGCCTGAAGAAAATAAGTTGGATGCGGAATTGAAACGGCTTCCCCCGCAGCAGCAAGCAGAGCGTTTGCTGGAACGCGCGATGCATGACGACGCGGCTGCCCTGGATCTGCTACGTGAAAATGTGGACGGCTGGCGGGGCCATCTTAAGAATACCGATCAGCTCTTTGACCTGGTGCTGGCGGCGCTGAATTCACACGATCTTCGCGTCCGCACGGCAGCGATTGACGTGGATCTGGCAGCAAACGATTTGAGCAAATCCCCGGAAAGCGTTGCGCGGTTGATCCGGCAGTTGCAGCGCGATCCTACTAGCCGAGGAATGGCTTTGTGGCGGCTCGGTTCGCTGGGAAACCGTGGCGTTGAACCCGAGAAAGTGTTGGACAGTTTGCTGAACTATGCGCATGACTCGAACGAGCACACGCGCTACTGGGCTGTAGAAGGATTGGCGATGCTTGGGAACGACGCCGCGATCGACCCGCTACTGGATATTCTGGCACACGACCAATCACCGCGCGTGCGCGAACAAGCGGCTAACAGTCTCGGGCAATCCGGCATGCTCACGCGGGAAGAGCGACTGGCGGCGGTACCGCATCTGCTGAATTTTGCCGACGACGATTCGCTGACAACGACGACGCGGGAGCTGGTGTACGGAACACTTCGCGTGATTACAGGCGCTCCGCTCGGCAACGATGCCAACGCCTGGCGCGCGTGGTGGGCAACTCACGATCCGGCGCAAGGGCACCCGCGAGAACGAACTCGCATTGTGCGTGCTTAGACAAGGCGACTGAGAAATTCCTCCACGAAAATTAGTCTGACCTAGGGTGAGACTTTCGGGAATCCTTGCGTCCTCATTTGGGTGCGGTAGGTGCGTGAAACAGCCAGCCCAGGAAGAGATGCGTGGGCCAGTAAACCGCTCCGGCAATAATGATGAACGCGGCGGCGAGATGAACCGGGGCCGGTCCCCAGGCGCGAGCGAAGACGGGATCACGGTAGGCGTAGTTCATGTTGATCTCCGCGGACAAGAAGCGAGAAACAATAAGAAGAACAGCGGCGATTGCGGCTTGCAGGGCGAGGGCGCGCCGATCGTAGCCGACTCGACGCAGCGTCCAAAGCAGGACCAGCGGCAGTCCGACGTGAAAAGACGACAGCAGGCGCACCCAAAGCGGATAACGGGCGTCCCACATGTAATCTGTTCCACCGATGAGAAAGCGTCCTGTCGCGAGGCGCCAGCCAACGTCGAGGATCCAAAAGAGGCCGGGGGCTAGTGAACTGACCGCTTGGCTTGAAAGCAGCAGAGGATTCGCCCACCAGATCCCGATAAAACTCAGGATCACTGCCACGTCGCACAAGTGCAGCAGATTGGCCCAGCCCCAGTAGCGGAAATACGCGGGGAACCAGACTACCATCCACAATAAGCTAACCCATCGGAGCAAGGGAAACGTGTTCAAGCCAAACGACATGCGTTTTGCCTTTTTGCAGCTGGAAGACGGCTAAGGCTATCACAACCGGTGTCGGTGATTGGATTGCGGCAATGCTGGCATTTCGAGAGGCGATGAAGCTCGGAATATTCAGCGATAACCCAAATCTGGGCCGAGTTGGATGGAACTGGGCATGAACGTTCCACTTCCACGTGCGACTTCTTTACCGCGGTTGTCGAAGAGAATGCCTTCGGCGATATAAAGACGTTTCGAACGGCTGACGACCTGGCCGCGAGCCAGGAGATGGCCTTCGGAGACCGGTCGCAAGAAATAGAGCTGAAAAGAGGAAGTTACGACAAAGAAGTCGGTGACGAGAGATTGCACGGCGAAAAATGTGGCGTCGTCCAGGGGTTTGAAATACACGGCTCCGTGAATTGCGCGAGCGGCATGATAAAAGTCCTCGCGAACGGGCATTTCAATCTCAGCGTGGCCCTCTTCAGGGATGTGGAGATGCGGCCGGAACCATTTGTTAATCGGGGCGTTGTCATACATCGTGACGAGCGTTTGAAAGTGTGTGCGTTCCATGGTGTGGTATCGGGATCGCTCCGGAATCAAAAAGTTTCGGAAGTTTTGTCTGCGGCAGAGGCACCAGCTTGACCGAAATGCTCGTGGTGTTTGCGAAGCAGAAATTGGTCTGTCATTCCGGCGATGTAATCGCAAACGACGACGTGGCGGGCTTCGGTCTGGGCTGACTCTTCGTGCGAGGAGGGCATGGAGCCCGGCGAATCGAGGTAGTACAAGAAAAGCTGTTCGAGACAACTGATCGAACGGTCGCGGTCTTCTGTAATGGCAGGGTGGTTGTAGATGTGCTTGAAGAGGAAGCGTTTCAATTCGGCGTTGCGTTCGGCCTGAGCATCGCTGAAACCTGCGAGCCTGCGCGGTGCGCGGCGAATGTCATCCACGGTTGCCGCTCCGGAAGCGAGCACGCGTTGCCGCGTGGTATCGATGAGATCTGTGACGAGGCGATCCAGCATGAGTCGAAGCGCCGCATTGAACTTCAGCTTTTCGCGGCCCTCGGTATAGACGGTGTCTATTTGCGCGTAAGCTTCGGCGAAAATTGGAACTTCGCTTCGCAATATATCGAGATCGAGGAGTTCTGCTTCGCGCGCGTCGTCAAGGTCCGCGGTGTTGTAGGCGATTTCGTCGACCCAGTCGATGAGCTGGCCTTCGAGGGGCGTGCGAAGATCGAGAAGATACTCGGCAAGATGCGGAAATTGCGCAGCGGTGTAATCGTGAGAGTGCTTGATAATGCCTTCGCGGACTTCGAAGGTGAGATTCAGGCCGGGAAAATCGAGGTAGGGACTTTCGAACTGCTCGACGATGCGTAACGCCTGGAGATTGTGATTGAAGCGCGAGCCGCGGGCGCGCATGAGCTCGTCGAGCTTCTTTTCCCCGGCGTGGCCGAAGGGTGGATGGCCGATGTCGTGGACGAGAGCAAGAGTCTCGGCGAGCTCCGTGTTCAGGCCGAGAGCGGCGGCTACTGTGCGTGCGATCTGCGAAACTTCCAGAGTATGGGTGAGCCGATTACGAAAATGATCGGAGTAACGGATGGTGAAGACCTGCGTCTTGGCTTCGAGGCGACGGAAGGGTCGCGAGTGGATGATGCGATCGCGGTCGCGCGCGTACTCAGTGCGGTAGGGATGCGGTGGTTCAAGGTAGCGGCGTCCGCGTGAGAGTTCCACGCGCATCGCCCATGGTGCGCATGTGGAGAGTGATTCGATGAGCCGCTCCGGCAACGGGCAGAGACATTACTGCCCGTTTGCTTGCTTATGATTCTCTAAACTTTCACGAAAGATTTGAACGGCCGCCCAAAGTTGTCGCGCACAGTTGCCAAGGCTCAGGACTGTGGCAGGAGCGTTTCCAAGGCGCGATCCGCTTGCTCCGAGATGGGCGTGTTCGGAAATTCCAGCTTAAGCTGTGCGTAGACGCTGGCGGCTTGCTTGGGATCGCTCTGGCGCAAAGTCTGGGCAAGTTCGAGAAGAACGAGCGGGCGCGGCACGAAGACAGAGGAATGGTCCGACAGGTCGCGGAAAACCTTGACAGCTTCGGCGGTTCTTCCGGTGCGCTCGTAGATCACTCCTGTTTGATACTGCGCCATGGCTACAAGCTCTTTGTCTTTGCCGGAGCTAACCTTTTTCAATTGCTCGAGAGCTTGATTGTTGCGTTCGAGGTCTTCATAGCAAAGGGCAGCATAATAGGCGGCGAGCCTGCCGGGATTCGTGCTTGGATATTTATCGGCGACGGCGGAGAATTTTTGAACAGCGTCTTCGGAGCGAGCGGCCTCGATGGGATAGAAAGGCTCGCTGGGATCGTTAGGATCAGGTACAGCACCGATGCGCGCGGAGTAGGCCTTCGTGGCGAGGTCGAGGGCCGCAGTCGCCTGAACAGTTTGGCGGTCGATGTAAAAGCGCCAACCGAAATAACCGACGGCGACGACCACGATGGCCAGGATGGCAGCGGCGAGAACGGTGGTGTGTGAAAAGACGGCTTCAGCGCCATGCTCGATGGCATCGTGGATCTTATCCTGCTTTAATTCCTTACGCGAAATATGTTCCGGCACAAACGCTCTCCTGCTTGGATTGGAATCTCTAATCGTAGCACAAGAGGCGGGCAATCGGCCTCGGCGCGTTGCGACTTATGTTCAACGGTGCCGCAAATTACCCTTGCAGCATGCGGGGGAAGAGACCGCAACTCCGCCGTGCCGCGAGTGTTAAATTAGAGTCATGCAAGCCAAGTGTGTTCATTGCGGGACTGAGCACAAGCTTAAAGATGCCAACTCCACGCTCCATCCGAAAGTGCAGTTCAAGTGCTCGAAATGCGGGAAAACCACGGTTGTGGAGCTCAAGCTGCGCCCCGACCAGACCGTGGTGATCAGTCCCCTACCTTCGTTTGCGCGCGCCGACGCTTCCACTTCGAATTTGCATCTACCCCCTGAAGACGATGGAATGAAATTGCCCATGGACGGTGTATTCGTCCTTGCGGTCACATCGGGACCTGCAAACGGCCAGTTTTTTAGACTGGAGAAATCGCGCGTTGTGATCGGACGGAAAGGCTCGGACATCCCGCTGAATGACCCGGAGATTTCGCGGCACCATTGTCTGCTGGAAGTGCGCGATAAATTTATCAACCTGAAGGATCTCGATTCCACAAATGGCACGTTTTACGACGAAGAGCGCGTGCGCGCGGCGATGCTGCAGGATGGTTCGGAGTTTCGCATTGGCGAGAGCCGGATTCGTGTCAGTTTCCAGAAAAAATAACCTCCTCTTCCCTGCCCTGTAATTTTTGCACATTGCAGCCTGAACTCAATGCATCGAGAGTGTAAGATACGGACGATAGCGTTCCACGTCCGACGCACACGATGAATCGCCTCTCCGCCTGCCTGATCACACTCAACGAAGAACATAATTTGCCGCGTGCCCTGGCGTCGCTGAAGGGAATCGCGGACGAAATTATCGTGGTGGACTCCGGGAGCACGGACAGGACTCCGGCGATCGCTCGGGAGCATGGCGCGGTATTCTTTGAGCGCACGTGGACAAATTATTCAGAGCAGAAGAATTTCGCTGCTTCGCGCGCGCAGAACGATTGGGTTCTCTCGATGGACGCGGATGAGGAGTTGAGCAGCGTGCTACAAACTTCCCTACTGGATTGGAAGAAGCACCAGCCTAAATCCAGCGTGTATGAAATGGCGCGAAAGACGTGGTATCTCGGAGCTTGGGTTAAACATTCGGGCTGGTATCCGGATTTTCAGCGCAGGCTGTACCGGCGAGATAAAGCGCAGTTTTCGGGAATCATCCACGAAGCGCTGAGGTTTGAAGGCAAGCCGGGACGTCTTCACGGGGACTTGCTGCATTACACGGTGCGTTCGTTCGCGGAACACGAGGCGAATGTCGAGCGATACACGGCGTTAGCGGCGAGGCAAATGTTCGAGGCAGGAAAACGAAACTGGAAGGGCGCGCTGTGGCTTGCGACACCGTGGAGCTGGTTTCAGAATTATTTTCTCCGCGGTGGGTTTTTGGATGGCTACAGAGGCGCGCTGATTTCGCAAATGGCAGCGCGGTCTGTGCGGCTGAAATATGCGAAGCTGGGTAAATTGATCGAACAAGAGCAGACAGGCGCAGCGGGGGAGAAGCAGTGAAGGCGCTGCTCGTTGATCTCGAGACAGCGTGGCGTGGGGGACAAAATCAAGCGCTTCTCATTTTGAAGGGACTGCTCGGCCGCGGATATGAGGCGGAACTTGTGGCGGCGCACGGGTCTGCGCTCGGAGAGCGGGCGCGGGAGAACGGCGTTCGCGTTCATTTTGTTTCGCGTGGATTATTTCGTGTGCCTGCGGCGCGGAAGGTTCGCGAGTTGGTCCGTGGCGGCGGATTTGATCTAGTGCATGCGAATGAAGCGCACGCCGTTTCGGCGGTATGGCTTGCAGGAGCGCACAAGCGTATTCCCTTCTTGATTTCACGGCGCGTGGGTTACCCCATCGGGAAAAGCCGCGCATCCCGTGCGCGCTACGAAGCCGCTGCGAGCATCGTTGCAAACTCAAAGTGGGTGGCGGAACAAGCGGCAAGCTCGGGAGCGCCGCAAGAGAAAATAACAGTCGTCTACGAAGGCGCAGAGATTCCGCCGCTCTTCATGGACGAGCAGCGACGCGCTGCGCGCGCGCGTTGGGGAATTTCCGGCGAGGCGCCATTGCTAGGTTGCGTCGGCGTGCTCCTGCCGGACAAAGGTCAAGAGTGGCTAATCCGCGCGCTCGCCGAACTCCGTAAGGAACTTCCTGGAGCGAAGCTTCTGCTGGCAGGCGATGGACCGTGCCGCGCGAAACTAGAATCGCTGGCACAAGAACTCGGGCTTGGCGATGCAGTTCTGTTTCCAGGGTTTGTGAAGGATGTGGAAAATGTGTACGCGGCTTTGGACGTTTTCCTGCTGCCATCTTTTTTTGAAGCCCTTAACAATTCGTTGCTCGCTGCCATGGCCTACGAGATTCCTTCCATCGCATTCAACAAAGGAGCGCTCGGCGAAATCATCGAGGATGAAAAAGGCGGCCTACTGGTTTCCGGGCCGGACGTGGCGGAAATTTGCACGGCAACTAGGAGAATTCTTCAAAGCCGGGATTTTGCGACAAGGCTTGGAACAGAGGGCCGCAAGCGAGTGGAAGCGAATTTTTCCTCTGAACGAATGGTTGATGGGACACTGCGCGTTTACCAGAAAGTCTTGGAAAGCAAAACAAAGTCTTAATCATGTTCGTCGCATGATCCGCCATGCGAACCGAACGGTCCGAATGTCGCCAGATGCTAAAGTCTAACCAAAAAAGATGAAGCGCCGGGCGGCTCCTTCTCGATCCGCACAGCGCTTCAAATGATTTTAATTTTGCGCAAGTTTTCTGACTTCTCTTGTTCCAGGTATTCCCTCCTATCCGCTTGCCGATCTACGTCAAGCTATCTTGGGGATTAAACAACCCATCGCCCTTTTGGCTCGAGAAACTCCACGCCAATCGCAAAGCCGTCGCCTTGCAATGGTTCGCAGTATGCTACTCGGGCCGAGGAGCGAAACTCTCCGGTGCGCGATACGAACGTCAGCCGTTCGCCGTGTTCCCAGCGGCGGGTGCTCACCACCCGCGCGCCACGCGCACTCACATTTTCCGTAAAAGTCGATTCCGTGCCGGGCATCCGGCGATGGCCGTCCAGAAGGA
>Ga0210388_10001904_pt1 | contig 16380 bp, 13 predicted proteins | sample IncBWC19OmetaG_FD_155485 | JGI IMG/M metagenome (GOLD analysis project Ga0210388, IMG submission 155485) | Forest soil microbial communities from Barre Woods Harvard Forest LTER site, Petersham, Massachusetts, United States - Inc-BW-C-19-O ...
TACCCAGAAGCAGGTATTCACCCGGCAGATGGAATTGGCAGCCACGGCGAGACTGCCAATCGTGATTCACTGCCGGCCCTCCGACGGCAGCGACGATGCCTGGGACGACTGCCTGGGCCTGATCGAGACTCAATGGGCGCCGAATGGCTTGGGAGGAATCCTCCACTGCTTTACCGGAAGGTCGGCGCAGGCCAAGCGCGCGCTCGATGTGGGATTCATGATTTCGTTTGCCGGGAATCTGACCTTTCCCAAGGCTCAGCAGATTCGCGACGCGGCGCTGGAAGTTCCGCTCGACCGCATGCTGATCGAGACCGACTCGCCGTATCTTGCGCCGGTTCCGCATCGCGGCAAACGCAACGAACCGGCCTTCGTGAAGGAAACGGCCCGCAAGCTGGGCGAATTGCGCGGAATTTCGATGGAAGAGGTCGGGGAACGCACTTCGCGCAATTTCTACAATTTTTTCAAATTGACTGAAATCGTTGAAAGCAAAGTTACGCCGCGCTAAACCGCACCTTCTGATACCCTTCTGGGTAAGATTCCATAGTTTCAGAAAGATTAGAAATGTATGCCCGATAACAGTTTCGACGTGGTGAGCAAGATCGATCTGAACGAGGTTTCCAACGCCATCCAGCAGGCGTTAAAGGAGATTCATACCCGCTTCGATCTGAAGGATTCGAAGTCGAATATCGAGCTGGAAAAGGACGCCATTGTGCTGCACTCCGCCGATGAGTACAAACTGAAAGCGGTGAATGACATTCTTCAGGCAAAGCTGGTGAAGCGCGGAGTTTCGCTCAAGGGCCTGACCTACGGCGCCATCGAACCCGCCGCCGGCGGAACCGCCAGACGAAAAGTCACCATGCAGCAAGGCATCGCCATCGAAAAGGCGCGGGAGATCGTGAAGCTGGTCAAGGATTCGAAGAAGAAAGCGCAGGCTTCGATTCAGGCCGACCTGATCCGCGTCAGCAGCAAAGACCGCGACACGTTGCAGGAAGTGATTGCGATGCTGCGGGGCCACGATTTCGGAATCGATTTGCAGTTTACGAACTTCAGAACGAATTGAAGCAGAACGGAACTACAGAGAACCAGGGGAACGCATTCCATTGAGCGCGCCGGCAACCATTCACGGGAAAGAAGTATTCGACCTGCTGCGGGATGACCTTGTCGCGCTGGAGGGCGAGTTCGGCCGCGACACTGTATCGGGCGTGCAGGCCATCACTGAGATTGGCGAATACCTGCGCGCCGGCGGCGGCAAGCGAATCCGTCCAGCGTTACTGCTACTTTCCGCGAAGTTGCTCGACTACCGGGGCCAGGGCGCGGTGCGTTTGGGAGCTGTGGTCGAGATCATTCATACCGCGACGCTGGTGCATGACGACATTATTGATGAAGCCAAAACGCGCCGTGGACGGCCCGCCGCGAATACGCAGTGGGGCAATTCGAAGTGCGTACTGGCGGGGGACTGGCTCTACATGCAGGCCTTCAAGATCGCGGTGCAGGAGCGCAACTTCCGCATTCTCGACACGCTTATCGAACTTACGCAGCAGATGGTTGAAGGCGAACTGCTGCAGATGGAAAAACTGGGGAAGCTGATCACGCTGGAGGAGCACTTCGACCTGATTTTCCGCAAGACTGCTTGCCTGTTTTCGGTGTGCATGCGGCTGGGCGCGATTCTTGGCGGAGCTACTCCGGAGCAGGAAGCCGCTCTGGGCAAGTACGGCCACGACCTGGGCATGGCGTTTCAGATTGTGGACGATGTGCTCGACCTGACCGCTTCAGAAGACGTGCTGGGCAAGCCTGTGGCCAGCGATCTGCGCGAAGGCAAAGTAACCATGGCGGTCATCCATGCCCTGGAGCGCTGCACGCCCGAGGAGCGGGCCAAGATCGAGACGATTGTGCGTCAAATGGCCTTCAACGGCGTGACCCACTCGCAGATTCTCGAGATTCTGCAGCGTTATGGGTCGCTCGAAGCGGCGACCACTCACGCCGAGCGTTATGCGGAATCGGCGCGGAAGGCGATCTGCACATTCCCGGATTCGGAAATCAAGCGTGCTTTGCTCTGGGCGCCGGACTTCGTCGTAGCCCGCGAGAAGTAGTTCCCCGTTTATACTGAACCGTTTCCAGGTTTTTCTTATCCAACACAGTTGCACTTTACTCATTTATGAACGACCTGCTCTCGATGATGGCGCGGCACGGTTATGCCCTGACCTTCTGCATTCTCTTTGCAGAAGCGGTGGGCATGCCGTTGCCCGCCGCCATCGCGCTGGTTGCGGCTGGGGCGGCGACCGCGTCCCATACTCTTTCCGGGCCGACGGTTCTTCTCGGCGCAACTATCGCGCTGCTGCTGGGTGACATTATTCAGTTCTGGCTGGGACGGGTTGCGGGCTGGTCGCTGCTTGGCTTTCTTTGCCGCCTGTCGATGAATCCGGAAACCTGCATTCTCCGCTCGGCGGAATCCTTCTACAAGCGGGGCAAAGCGACGCTGGTGATCGCCAAGTTCATTCCCGGCGTGAACACCATGGCTGCGCCTCTGGCGGGCAGCATGCAGATGCGTTTCTGGCAGTTTCTGCAACTGGATTTCGCCGGAGCGCTGCTCTACGCGACGACCTACCTGTCGGTGGGATATCTGTCGCGCGATTTTCTGGCGGCCACGCTGAAGGGATTCCACGCGGCAGGCCGCGCCATGGAAATCATCGTCACCATAGCAGTACTGGTGTATGCGGCGTACCGCATCGTGCAATTCAGTAAGTACAAGAAATATCGCATCGTGCCGCGGGTGCAGGTACAGGAACTGGCCGCTCGGCTGGCTTCCGAAGGCCCGGACCATGTGCTGATCGTTGACGTGCGCAGCCACGGTTATTACAACGTCGGAGCCGAGCGCATCCACGGCTCGATCCGCATCGAGCCCAACAATCTAGACGAGGAGATCAAGCTTCTCCCCAAAGACAAGGACATTTATCTCTACTGTACTTGAGCACGCGAAGCGACCAGCGCCCGGGTGGCGCACTTACTGCGGGAAAAAGGATTCAACACGTTCGTGATCGTCGGCGGACTCACCGCCTGGCGCAAAGCGGGGCAACCGCTGGAGTCCGTTCCGAAAGACGATCTGGTCAAACTGCCGACATTCAGCTAGAGACAGGCTTCGCGTGTTCCCCATCTATGCTCCAAATTGACGCAGGTGATGGTCCACATGTTTATACATGCCCCGGCTCCATTGTTCGGGCGTGAGAGCGCCGAAAAAGGGGTGCGGATGCCGCGTGCACTGGGCGTCTCCACCCTCATGAAACTGAAGCACGTTGGCTTTGAGTAGCTGCTGCTCGCGAAGGAAATCGCGCTGGTCGGCGATGACCAGCTTTTTGTCGGTCGGATTGTTGTGAGAGAACGGTTTCTCGTTGGTGTAGACCGGCTTGATGAATCCACCGATCAATCGCCCAATCAGAAGCCGCGGCGGATTGAGCCGCCCTGAAGCCATGTCCAGCGCTGCCGAGCAGTGCGCCAGCATCTGAGCCACGTCCATCTTCCCCCACTGCCGTTGCGAAGCGGGTTGCAGTGCGTCGATGCGCGCGATTACTTCGTCGACCGCTTCTCGCTGGAACAAGTTCTTCAAGATGCTCTCCCACTCAAGCTATGGATCGCGAAAATGATAGCACTCCAGCGTCGAGCTCTCAGCCCTTCTGGCGATGACGCTCCTCGAACGAGATTAAATGTCCGGGGAATCGACGTTCAGGGTGTAGCATTGTGCGGCTTTGCGACAATGACTGTCCCGACAACCCACGAAGCACCGAGCAGTGCTCGGTTGAACGGCGTTCTGTTTCTGCTGAGCCTATCCGTCCTCATCAACTACATCGATCGCAGCAATCTGTCGATTGCCGCGCCGCTGATAAAGGATGAATTCCATATTTCGGCATCGCAGTTGGGCACGCTCTTGTCCGCGTTCTTCTGGACCTACGCCCTCATGCAAATTCCGGCCGGATGGCTGGTCGATCGTTTTGACGTGAAGTGGGTTTTCGCCGCTGGATTCTTTGTATGGTCCGCGGCCACGGCCGTCACTGGAGTGCTGCATGGATTTGCCGCGCTGCTCACGATCCGTGTGATCCTCGGCCTGGGAGAATCCATTGCGTTCCCGTCGTATAGCAAAATCCTCGCTACCTATTTCGACAAGAGCCGCCGCGGATCAGCCAACTCGCTCATCATTGCCGGACTGGCACTCGGTCCCGCGCTCGGAATGCTCGTAGGAGGAAGCGCGGTGGGGCGATTCGGCTGGCGGCCATTCTTTTTCGCGCTCGGGCTGATTGGACTGTTGTGGCTCGCGCCCTGGTTGGCCTGGATGCCGCGCCGCCGGACTCTGCATGTCGCGTCTGCTGCCGGAGCGCCGGGATACATTCACGTCTGCGCCCAGCGTTCAGCCTGGGGAACCTGCCTGGGGCAGGCGTCGATCAACTACTACTTGTATTTTCTCGTGACTTGGCTACCTTTCTACCTGATACGTGGGAAACATCTTTCCATGAATACCATGGCGCGATATGGAGGCCTGGTCTTCCTGATGTCGGCGCTGGCGGCCACCGTGTGGGGCAAACTTTCGGATCACTGGGTGAAGAGGGGAACCTCAGCAACATTCGTGTGCAAGAGCTCGATGGCTTTGGGCTGCGGGGGCATCGCCATTACCCTGGCGTTGACGGCGGTGACCGAGGGCTATCTCTTCATCGCGATGCTCGCCGTGACTGGAGCGTTCCTTGGCATCAGCGGCTGCCATAGTTGGGCCATACCGCAGGCACTCGCCGGTCCGCAGATGGTAGGGCGATGGACGGGCCTGCAGAATTTTATTGGCAATCTGGGCGGCGCTCTGGCCCCGTTGATCACTGGCTTTCTGGTCGACCGCACGAATTCCTTTCACATCCCGTTTTTCATCACCGCGGCGGTGGCCGTGGTCGGCGCGCTTTGCTGGACTCTGATTGTCGGTCCGATCGAACCTGTCGATTGGGAAGCCGCGGCGCATCCGGTTGCGGTACTGACGACTTCGCCGCTCGCTCCGTAATAGACTCGTAAGATGCCCCAGGAAATCGAAATCAAGTTTCGAGTAGCAGATTTGCGGGCGCTGGGACGAAAATTGCGAGCGGCCAAATTCCGCCTGGTCACCCCACGCACCCACGAGATGAATACGCTCTACGATCTTCCTGGCGGAATTTTGCGCGAACGAAGGCAACTCTTGCGGCTGCGACAATACGGTTCGACGTGGACCCTGACCCACAAGAGCGGCGGTAAACGAGGCCGCCACAGCAGCCGACTGGAACTGGAGACGGTGGTCGCAGACGGGAAGAAGATGAATGCGATCCTGCATGGGCTGGGCTACGCGCCGACATTCCGCTACGAAAAGTTTCGCGCCGAGTGGACTGACGGCAAAGGCCAGGTGGTGGTCGACGAAACTCCCGTGGGCAATTTCTGCGAGATCGAAGGGCCATCGCGCTGGATTGATGCGACGGCGAAGAAGCTGGGGGTAACGCCGGCGGACTACATCACCAAGAATTACGCGACACTGTTTGCGGAATGGAAGCTGGAAACGAAGAGTCCGGCGGAAGAGATGACGTTTGCGGCGGTAAAGCGCTGAGGGTAGTTTTGGTACCGATGAAACTCAAAGGCCCCACGCTATCGCACAAATCGCGACATGGCACCTGGGAAATTTAATTACGTGCCGTGGCACTTCTTGAATTTTTTCCCGGAACCGCATGGGCAGGGATCGTTGCGTCCGACTTTTTCCTGGCCGCGGACTACCTGCTGCACCTGGGGCGTGTCTCCTGCGCCGGCCATGCGCGCTTGTTCCAACTCGCGGCGCTTGCGGCGCATAAATGCTTCTTCCAGTTCGTCGGCGGAAGTCGAAACCATGCGCGGCGGATGTTTCCCGTTTCCATCACCGGCGTGGGGCGCGGGAACTCCTGACTCTGGACCCCGCGGTCCGGGCTGCGCTCCACCGCCGCCCTGGGTGCCCGCTCCCGGATCGCCAGGCTCGGTGCGAGGCCGCTCCAGAATCTGCATCAGGTAGAGGTAACGAACCGTGTCTTCCTGGAAGCGCTGCATCATCGCTTCGAACATGTCGAAGGACTCTTTCTTGTACTCGACCAGCGGATCGTGCTGGCCATATCCGCGCAGGCCGATGCCCTCCTTCAGGTGATCCATGCTCAGCAAGTGGTCTTTCCACTGCTGGTCGATCACGCTGAGCATGATCATGCGCTCGTGGTGCCGCATCGCCTCGGGGCCGATGAGCTTTTCCTTCGCGTCGTAGCGCTCTTTCAGTTTCTCGAAAATAGCGTCGCCCAGTTCCTGCCGGTTCAGGCTTTCAGCCTTCACCCCCTCGGCGAGGAAGTCGACGCCGAACCGCGTAAACACTGCGTCCTTCAGACCTTTGACGTCCCAATCGTCGGCGTGCGCCTTGACCGGACAATACTGCTCGATCAGCTCCGCGAGAATGGCCGAGACATAATCTTCGAGAATCAGATCCTTCTGATCCATCCCTTCGAGCAGCCGGCGGCGCAGCCCGTAGACGGCTTCGCGCTGCTTGTTCATGACGTCGTCGTACTCGAGCAGGTGTTTGCGGGATTCGAAGTGTTGGCCTTCGACCGCTTTCTGGGCCGTCTCGATGCGCCGGGTGATCAGCGTCGACTCAATCGGTATTCCTTCTTCCATCCCCAGCCGCTCAAGCAGTTTCGACACCCACTCCTTGGCGAAGATGCGCATCAGGTCATCTTCGAGGGCGAGATAGAAACGGGATGACCCAGGGTCGCCCTGTCGTCCGGCGCGCCCGCGAAGCTGGTTATCAATGCGGCGTGATTCGTGACGCTCCGTGCCCAGAATGTGCAGGCCACCGACGGCCGTAACATCGTCGTGCTCCACATCGGTCTGCGCCTTGTAGAGCGCCAGAGCCTCCGCCCACTTATCGGTCGGAACGGTGTATTCGTTCCCGTTGTAGTAGAAGATGGAAGTCTCGCCATCTTCCTGCGGACCTTCGATCTTGCCCTGGGCCACGCGCAGCTGCTGCGCGATTCCCTTCTTCACCAGCTCCTGCTTGGCCATGAATTCCGGATTTCCGCCCAGCAGGATGTCAGTACCACGGCCGGCCATGTTGGTGGCGATCGTGACCATGCCCTTGCGTCCGGCCTGAGCGACAATCTCGGCTTCGCGCTCGTGGAACTTGGCGTTGAGCACGACGTGCTTGATGCCTTTTTTCTTGAGCAGGTCTGACAGCCGCTCCGATTTTTCAACCGAAGTCGTGCCGACGAGAACGGGCTGACCCGTTTCGGCGAGCTTTTGAATCTCATCCGCCGCGGCAAAATATTTTTCCTTCTCCGTGCGGTAAACCACGTCCGGATTCTCGACCCGCAGCATCTGCTTGTTGGTCGGAATCACCACGACTTCCAGTTTGTAAATCTTGTCGAACTCGGTGGCTTCGGTTTCCGCGGTTCCGGTCATGCCCGCCAGTTTCTTAAACATGCGGAAATAATTCTGGAAGGTAATGGTCGCGAGAGTCTGGTTCTCGCGCTCGATCTTGACGCCTTCCTTGGCCTCAATCGCCTGGTGCAGGCCGTCGGACCAGCGCCTCCCCGGCATCATGCGGCCGGTAAATTCGTCGACGATGATGACTTCGCCGTCTTTAATGACGTACTCGACATCCCTGCGATACAGCGCGTGCGCCTTGATCGCGGTCTCCACGTGATGCTTCAAGTCCCAGTTTTCCGGGTCGGCAATGTTGCCGATGCCGAGCAGTCCCTCGACCTTGACCCAGCCTTCGTCAGTGACCGTAATGTTGCGGTGCTTCTCATCGACCACAAAATCGCCGGTAAGCTGCGCCGGTTCTCCGGGCGCAACGTCGAGTTCCTCACCCTTTTCCAGCTTCGGGATAATGCGGTTGACTTTGTAATACTTGTCGGTCGATTCCTCACTGGCGCCGGAAATAATCAGCGGCGTTCGCGCTTCGTCGATCAGGATGGAATCGACTTCGTCGACGATCGCGAAGTTGTGCCCGCGCTGCACACAATCCTTGATGTCGAACTTCATGTTGTCGCGCAGGTAATCGAAACCAAATTCGTTGTTGGTGCCGTAGGTGACGTCGGCAGCGTAGGCGGCGCGGCGCTGTTCGTCATCCAGATCGTGGACGATCACGCCGACCGTGAGCCCGAGAAACCGGTAGAGCCGACCCATCCATTCGGAGTCGCGTTTGGCCAGGTAGTCGTTGACCGTAACCACGTGCACGCCGCGTCCGCTAAGCGCGTTGAGATAGACCGGAAGGGTGGCGACCAGCGTCTTGCCTTCGCCGGTCTTCATTTCCGAGATCGTACCGCTGTGCAGGACCATGCCGCCGATCAACTGCACATCGAAATGCCGCATCTTCAGAACGCGGCGTCCGGCCTCGCGGACAACGGCAAACGCTTCCACCAGAATCTCATCCAGCGCTTCCTGCAGCACCTCGTACTCGCGCTTTTCGAATTCTTTCTGGCGGTCGATATCGGGATCGTCGTCGACGCCCGGCTCCACAGCCTCCGGTTGGGCGTTCTTTGTGACGCCGCTGAGCCGCTCCTGAATGCGTTTCCGGAACTCGTCGGTCTTCGCCCGCAGTTCGGCGTCGCTCAGCTTTTCAATCTGCGGTTCGAGTTCATTGATGGCACGGACCTTCGGCATCAGCGCCTTGACCACGCGCTCGTTCTTGGTGCCAAAAACTTTGCCTAGTAGCTGGTTAATCAAATCGAAAACCCTTCGAAGGGCAGCACGCCCAAGCTGACTTTATGAGCCTAGCACATTAGATGCACGCTCATACCGCTGAGAAACACACCTCTTACCTTAAGTATAATGGCTCGAATCGTCGGTTAGGATCGTTGCCTTCCTGGAGGCTCCCATGTCCGCACGCCTTGCATCTTTTCTGGCTGTAACCGGCCTTGCCGTCGTTTCGGTATGTGCGCCGGTGAGCGCGAAGGACAAAAAGAAGACGGCCTTGCCCGAGGATATTCTGCGCGCACAAACCGTGCGGGTTGTTATTGCTCCTGGCTCCGGTGAGCCGATCGACCAGCCCATGGCGAATTCGACCGCCCGCGAGAATGTTGAAAAGGCCCTGTCCGAATGGGGCCGCTACCGGATCGTGATGGACGGGCAGGAAGCGGATCTTGTCATCTCTGTCCGCACCGGCAGTGGAAATATGGTGCGCCCGACTATTAAAGGTGGCCCCATCGACCAACGCGGCGGAGTCGCGCAGGGCACCGACAGTTCGATTCGCATCGGCGGCCAGCAGGGCCGCCCACCCGGCAGCGATCCCAGCATGAATCCACAGGATCAGGGCCCGCATTTGAGCAACGAGGTCGGCTCATCCGAAGATAGTTTCGAGGTCTATCGCGGCAGCACCGCTGACCCGCTCGACGCGCCGGCAGTGTGGCGTTACGTTGCTAAGGATTGCCTGCGCGCGCCCACCATGCGCGCAGTGGAAGAATTCCGCAAGGCCATCGCCGATTCCGAAAAACCGCAACCTTCCAAGCAGCCCTAAGGGGACGAATCGCAAATGGACTCACTGCTCAAGCCGGGCCGTATCTTGTTTGCGATCGCCATTGCATTCTTCGGCCTCCACTACTTGATTTATGCCAGCGGCGCGGCTTGGCCGCCGCCCGGCCCACCCTGGGTTCCAGGACCTCGTTGGCTATCGTGGGTGGCCGGCGCTGCGCTGCTGATCGCCGGCTTGAGCCTTGCCAGCAACCTGAAGGGACGATATTGCGCGCTTGTGTTGGGAATCGCGTTGTTGCTGAAAGTGCTGATCGTTCATCTGCCTCGGATCCTGGTCAACCTCCACGATCCGGGCCCGTGGACGAGTGGCGGCGAAATTTTATCTTTGTGCGGCGGAGCGCTGGTACTGGCTGGAGCGTTGGCGTCGGAAGGTTCTCGCGCACAATTTACGCCGATGACGACGCTGATCGGGCAGTATCTCTTCGCCCTTCCTCTGTTCATTTTCGGCGCGCAGCATTTTCTATATGGAGCATTCGTGGCGACCCTGATTCCGGCCTGGATTCCGTGGCACGTTTTCTGGGCCTACTTCATCGGCGCGACCTTCGTGGCCAGCGCGCTCGCGATCATCACCCGCCAGGCTGCAGGGCTCGCCTCGTCCCTGCTGGGAGCGATGTTTCTGCTGTGGTTCGTGATACTTCATGCGCCCAGAGTTGCCCATTCTCCACACAGTGGAAATGAATGGACCAGCGCCTTCGTGGCATTGGCTATGTCGGGCAGCGCCTTCGCGGTCGCCGGAACATTGGAGCGCGAGTATCGCTGAGCGTGGCTCGATGGGCGTCGCTCGCTGAGCTGCCCCGGCCCAGACACTGCTGTGCGAGCCGCTTTTCGTGTATATTCCCCACGACCTCTGCTCACTTTAGCCGATGCCCACGTTCTACGATCGATTTGTCGAATGCGCCGAGCGCTGGCCGGATAACGTTGCGCTCGAACTGCAACGTCATGACCGAATCGAAAGCTGCACCTACGCCGAGTTGCATCGCATGGCCGAGTCCGTCGGCCGCTGGATCCACGAACGAGCGATCACGGAAAAACAATTTGCCCGCGGTTCGCGACTGGCCATTCTGGCCGACAATCATCCCCGCTGGGTCGCGGCGTACCTCGGAATCATCGCTTCAGGCTGTGCGGCCGTCCCTCTCGATACCGCACTGCATGCCGATCAGGTCACCAAACTGCTGAAAGATAGCGGCACGTCCGCAGTTTTCTGCGACGCGAAGCATGCTCCCGTCGCCCGAGAAGCGGCTGCGGAGTTGAACATCGGTCTTATCCTCACCGATCCGGACCGCATGACCAGCCACTTAGATCAAGAAACATGGCTGGCGGAAATGCCCGCGATCTTCGCCGCGGGTCCTGGCAATTTCAAGCCAGCCGCCGCGAACAACGATGATCTGGCATCTCTGCTCTACACTTCCGGCACCACTGCCGATCCTAAGGGCGTGATGTTGACTCACGCCAATTTTCTGGGCGAAGTTGAGGCGGTCTTCAACTGGATCGATCTCGGCCCCACCGACGCGCTGCTCGGCGTGTTGCCGCTCTTCCACGTTCTGGCGCAGATGGCTAATCTTCTGCTACCGCTGGTCAAGGGCGCGCGGGTGGTGTATCTCGAGACACTTAACACCACCGAACTTCTGCGCGCTCTGAGCGAGCGCAACATTACCGCGTTTGCCGTGGTGCCGCAGTTTTACTATCTGATTCACGAACGCATCTTCCAGGAAATCGAGAAACGCGGCGCCGTCACGAAGAAGATTTTCGGCGGCATGGTCGCGCTGAACCGCATGCTGCGCAGGATCGGCATTAACGCCGGCCCGGTTCTGTTCAAGAAGGTGCACGACACGCTCGGACCAAAAATGCGCTACCTGGCCACGGGCGGCTCGCGCTTCGATCCACAGATCGCGACGGATTTTCGCGACCTTGGCATCGACGTGTTGCAGGCCTACGGCCTGACGGAAACCACCGCCGCGGTTTTCGTGAATTCTCCCAAAGACAACGTCATCGGCTCGGTCGGCACCGCGATGAAAGGCGTCGAAGGAAAAATCATCGACCCGCAACCGCAGGAAGAGGGCCCTCCTGTCGGGGAAATCGCGATCCGCGGCGCAGTAGTGATGAAGGGATATTGGAATCGCCCGGACGCCACGGCAGCCGTGCTTCGCGACGGATGGTTCCTGACCGGAGACCTCGGCTACTTCGACGCTCACGGCCACTTGTTCCTGACGGGGCGCAAGAAAGAAGTAATCGTACTCAGCAACGGCAAAAATGTTTATCCCGAGGAAATCGAAGCCCACTATATGAAGTCGCCGTTCATTAAGGAGATTGCCGTGATGGGCCTCGAGGGCAAGCCGGGCGAAGGAGGCGATCGCCTGCATGCCGTGATTGTCCCTAACTTCGACGTGCTGCGGCAGCGGAAAATCGTGAACGCGAAGGAAGTCATCCGCTTCAACATCGAGAGCCTGTCGCAGCAGATTGCGTCGACCAAACGGATCGGCAATTACGAAATCTGGCAGGACGATCTGCCGCGCACCACGACGCGGAAGATCAAACGCTTCGAAGTCGAAAAGCGGGTCAAGGCGAATCGGACGAAGAAACTTGCGGACGATTCCGATCTGCCTGCCGAAAAGCCTTTAACCGCCGATGAAACCGCGTGGCTCGACCAGCCAGAAGTGCAGCGCGGCCTGAAGATTATCCGCGAGACGGCCCGCTCTGCGCCGCCAACGCCGCGACCCACACTCAATCTGGAACTCGATCTCGGACTCGACTCCATGCAGCGCGTGGAGTTGCTCAGCCGTCTGGAAGAAGAACTTGGCGGGAATGTCGAGGAATCGCAACTCGCCGAGATCTACACCGTGCGCGACCTGCTCGATGCGGTCTTAAAGAGTGCGGCGAGCGGCGCCGGTGGAGTTGGAACCCGCGTCACTTTCGCCGGATGGAAGGCGATTCTCGCCGAGGATCCTGACGATCCGGATGTGCTTGCGCTGGCCCATCCAAATCACCTGAACGACCTCTTCTGGTACGGGGTCTCGAGACTCGGGCAAGTAGTCGCGCTCGACCGCCTCTCATTGAAGGTTAGTGGCCTGGAGAAACTGCCTACCAGTGGCGCCTACATTATTTCGTCCAACCACCAGAGCTACATCGATCCGCTGATCATGGCCAGCATTCTGCCGGCGGACATATTCATGCGATTGTTCGCCGTCGGCACCAGCGATATTTTCGGCAAAGGATTCATGCGCTGTTTGGCGCGCTCACTCAAAGTTATCGTGCTTGATCCTGACGCCAACCTTGTGCCTGCCATGCGCGCCGGCGCGTTTGGGTTGCGCCACGGCCAGATACTTATTCTTTATCCTGAAGGCGAACGGTCGATCGACGGGACGCCGCGCATCTTCAAGAAGGGCGCGGCCATTCTCTCGATTCACCTTCAGGTGCCGATCGTGCCGGTGGCCATCGAAGGCTTCCACGAAGTCTGGCCGAGAAGCCAGCCATTTCAGGGATTCAAGCCGGTGAAAATGATATTCGGGGATCCTATCGCGCCGCCACCTGAATCCGAGGCGTCGGAAGCGGTCTACGAACAGTACACCGCCGAATTGAAAGCGCGCATCGTCGCGATGTGGGAAGAACTGCGAAGAACGTAACTTGCGCGCCACGGCGTTGCACGATGAAGTTGCTACTTCGCCCGCGGATGGGTCTGATCGTAAACCTGCAGCACATGCTTCATCGACAGCTGCGTGTAGCGCTGGGTCGTGGCCAGGCGCTCGTGGCCGAGCAACTCCTGAATTGCGCGCAGGTCGGCACCTTCCTCCAGCATATGCGTACCGAATGCGTGCCTCAAGGTGTGCGGATGAACGTCCGCCGAGAGACCCTTGGCGATCGCGATCTTTTTGATGATGCGTCCGACGCTGCGCGTGGTGAGGCGCCCGCCCCGCTGGTTGATGAGAAGCGCGGGAGTCGATTTACCCGCATCGCCAAGCAACGTTCGCCGGGCGGCAAGATACGGAGCTAGCGCACTGCCCGCGGCTCCGCCGAATGGAACGTAACGTTCCTTCTTTCCTTTGCCACGAATCAGGATCGCCTCCGCGCTCACGCGGATGTCGTCGAGGTTAATGCCGGTCAGCTCCGAGTTGCGGATGCCGCAGCCATACAACAGTTCCAGCATGAGCCGATCGCGCTCGGGAAAGGCCGCCGTCTCGGGCATCTGTCCGTCTAGGACCGAATTCATCTCCTCGATGGTGGGCACGCGCGGAAGTTTCTTGGGCAGCTTCGGCGTCGCCACCAGCTTCGCCGGATTCTGCTCGACCACCCCTTCCTGCGCCAGCCAGCGGTAGAGTGAACGCACCGCCGCCAGCGACCGCGCCACTGAAGTCTTCCCCAGACCTTTTTCGTAAAGCTGCGAAAGAAATCCGCGGATGGCGATGTGGTCCATCGATTTCCATCCTCGAGAGCCTACATAGGCAGCAAAGTTCGCGAGATCGCCACTATAGGCTTTGATGGTATGCGGGGAGGCGTTGCGTTCGCGCAGGTGGGCGAGGAAATCGGCCACGGCACGGCTGACGATGGTAGTTTGCTTTGTCATCTTCAATTTTTGATTGCTGATTTTCGATTGCCGATTGAAAACGCTCAACAACCAAGATCGCCGGACGATATTCAATCAACAATCAGCAATCAAAAATCAACAATTGCCTCATCTCGCCTTCGCCCGCGGATGACACTTCTGATACACCGTCCGCAGCCGGTCCAGCGCAAGATGTGTGTACACCTGGGTGGTCGAAATGTCGGCGTGTCCGAGAATTGTCTGCACCGTGCGCAGGTCCGCGCCGTTCTCCACCATGTGCGTCGCGCAGGAATGCCTCAGCATGTGCGGCGACGCGTGGCGGCCGCCGGCAGATGACTCTCCGACCATTTGCCAGACTCGTTGGCGCGTCAGCCGGTGAGCTCCCCGCGCCAGAAATAGAAACGGTGAATTCCCCTCGATCTTCGCGCCTGGCTGCCTCGCGCTCTTCACGTTTTTTGCGAAATGGGGATTTTGACTTCCCTTCCCCGCCATCAGCACCGGACGCGACTCCGCCAGATATTCCCGCAGCGCTTCCTGCGCAGATTTTCCCAAGGGCACGACTCGCTCCTTGTCACCCTTGCCGCGAACCAGCATGTATCCGGCTTCCAGTTTCAAGTCCTCGACTTTGGCGTTGATCATCTCCGAAACGCGCAACGCGCCCGCATAGAATACTTCGAGCATAGTCCGGTCGCGAATCTTCAGCGCCACCGATTCACTTGTCTCCATGCGGCCTGCGCTCTTCGCCTTCGGCGCGGCCAGCGTCGCTTCCATCTCGTCGCGCGCCAAGGCCTTGGGCAGGACCTTCCACTGGCGAGGAGATTCAATATTCAGCGTCGGATCCTGATCCGTTTTCTTGTCCAGCAGCAGGTAGCGATAAAGATGACGCAACGCGGACAGCTTTCGCCCGACGCTTCGCCCGTCCACTTGATTGGAAAATAGTTGTTGCAGAAATTCGCGAACGTCGCCGCGCCGCGCCGTCAACAGCAGCCGCTTTCGTTTTTCCAGAAACTCAGCGAACTGGAGAATGTCGGTCGTATATGCGCTGATCGAAAGCGCCGCAAGCCCTTTCTCAATTCGTAGGTAATCGAGAAAACCAGAAAGCACGGGCGAGTTATTCTCGGGAGCCATGGGGTAAGGAAGAGAAGCTAAGTATGCCCGTTATCGGACGCTAAGCAAAGTAACCTTGCAGGTGCGGTCGCTCACTTCCCTACCGCGCCGGTCACCTCGCGCAGCAACTCCACCGCGTAGAGCGCGCCCTCGGGCGTCTCTTCATGTTTGAAATAGGCAAATACATCACGCCCCGCCGTCATGTGCTGCCCGATCCGGTCGATCATCGAGCGCCGCTCCTCTCCCGTATAACTCGGCTTGCGAAAACGGTAGTAAACAAAACCGGCGGTCGTCACCTCCGGGGTGTTCATGGTTTCCGTCTCGGCCACGCACAGGGCGACGTTGTTCGACTTCAGCAAATCCCAGGTCGCATCGCTGAACCATGAGGCATGCCGAAACTCAAATGCCGCCGGAACCGTTCGCGGGAGCACGGCCAGGAAATCCTTGAGCAGAGTCTCATCCACCTTGAGATTCGGCGGAAGCTGAAACAGCACCGGACCGAGTTTGCCCGCGGCGGCCAGCGGCTCAATCGTCGCCAGAAAACGCGGCAGAAAATCCCCCGTGGCTTTCAAGCGCTTGATATGCGTGATCACCTGGTGCGCTTTCACCCCGAAGCGAAAATGCGCGGGCGTATCGTTCAGCCAGTTCTGGATGGTTGTTTCTTTCACCAGCTGGCGAAAAGTGAAATTGACTTCGACAGTGTTCAGCTGGGTCGCATAGTGCCCCAGAAATTTCTTCTGTGCCAGCTTGGCCGGATAAAACTCAGGCTTCCACGTCGGATAAGCCCATCCCGACGTCCCCGCAAAAAATAGCGCCATACAAGACTTTCCTTAGTGACCCTCGTGCCCTTATTAATTAACGCCTGTAGTGATTAACGCTTTCCGATCTTCTTCTTTGCCCGTTTTTTCGGAGCCGGCGCAACATAGTTCTCATCCGCCTGCGCCGCGATCTCGATCTTCTCGGGCGCTGCCGCCACGCCAGCCTTACGCAGATCCGGCAGCTTCTGCTTCAACTCCAGCACCGGCTCGAATAGATCGCCCATTTTTTCGAACCGCGCCACGACCTGCTTGGCTTCAAACACCAGCAGGGTGGCGTCTTTTTTCTTGAGCGCCTTCTCCACTTCCTCCCAGGTGATCGGAGTCGAAGCCGTGGGGTGCTCCCGGGCCCGCAGCGAATACACCGCAATGGTCGTCTTATGCTCGTCGTTC
>Ga0210388_10001906_pt1 | contig 16377 bp, 9 predicted proteins | sample IncBWC19OmetaG_FD_155485 | JGI IMG/M metagenome (GOLD analysis project Ga0210388, IMG submission 155485) | Forest soil microbial communities from Barre Woods Harvard Forest LTER site, Petersham, Massachusetts, United States - Inc-BW-C-19-O ...
CGGCTCGATTTCAACATCTCGCCCAGCCAGCGAATTTCGGTGCGCAGCTTCGTGGATAACCTGATTCAGCCTTCCGAAGACATCCCGGGCAATATCCTGTCCGTGCTCAACCCTAGTCCGTGGTCCGAAGTGTTCGGCGAAAGAATGGAGTTCTACAATGAAGCCGTAAGCCACACTTGGACGATTAACCCGACCACAGTGAACACTGTCTCGGTCTTCTGGACGCAGATGTCGGCGCACAACGCCGCCGCCGTGAAGGACATCAACGGGCAAAATGTGTGCTGGTCGCGCTATATCAATGTGAACGAGCTTCCGGGCCAGTGCTTCATGGAAGGATTCTCAGTAAGCGGAGGGGAAGGTTTCAACGGCGGTTGGACCGAGCCTTCTCAGGAGGTCCGCACCACTTACGGCCTGTATGACAACTTAAGCAAGACGATCGGCAGGCACGTCCTTTCGTTTGGCATAAACGTGCAGCACCAATATGCCGCCGAGAATACGCAATTCCCCACGACTCCGATCATCGGTTTCAACGGACAATACACCGGCAACGGCCTCGCAGACTGGTTGCTAGGCTATATGCAGTCCTACGAGCAGGGAGCAGGCGAGATCGCGGTGGTCAGAGGATGGCAACCGGGCTTCTACGGTCAGGATCAATTCCGGATCCGTCCGAACCTCACGATCACCGCCGGCTTACGCTGGGATCCGAATATTGCTCCCGGCGTAGCGGGTGGCCGCGGTGCCGCTTTCGTGCCTGGACAGCAGAGCACGCTGTTTCCCAATTCACCGCTAGGCCTCGTGTTTCCGGGCGACAAGGGAATCAGCGACGGCCTGATGCCTAATAGCTACAAGGCCTATTGGGAACCCCGCGTCGGTGTAGCCTGGCAGCCAGGCTTCCTGCCGAACACTTCGATTCGCGCGGCATTTGGGATGTTCACTGCACCGCTGCAGTACTCCATGTACAACCACACCGCCGACATCAGTCCGTTCAGCCCAACGTTCACCCTGCAGGGAGGTCTGAACACGCCCCTTTCCCTGAGCGATCCGTGGTCGCAAAACGCGGGGACGAATTTCGTGAGTCCGTTTCCGCCGTTCGCGCCGTTCAAACCTCCTTCGGATGCGCCCTTTGCTACGCCATTTACGATTCCAGCGGTCTTTGCGCAAAACTTCAAGTTGGGAATGACACAAAGTTGGAATCTCTCCATCGAACATCAATTTGGGGCGAATCTGGTTGTCCGTGGCGCTTATGTGGGCAGCGAAAGCTACCACCAATCGGACATCATTGACCAAAACCCAGGAATCTGCGGCCCCATCGTTGCCGGCGCTTGTTCCAACGGGGGGCGCACCACCTTTCCTAACTTCATCAACATTCTCGACAATTTCAGCAACGGAACATCCAGCTACAATGCTCTCCAGTTGAGCGTCGAGCGGCACTTGAACCACGGTCTCCAGGTCCAATCCAATTTCACCTGGTCAAAAACCATGGACACCGCGTCGTCGGGAAACATCTCCTTCGGCACGAATCAACTTCCCAATCCCTTCGACCTGGGTTATAACCGCGGGATTTCAGCCGAGAACGTTCCCTTCATTTGGGTGACCAATCTCATCTACACCACGCCAGCGCTGCGCGATAAGAATGGGTTTATCAGGCAGACTTTGGGTAGCTGGGAGGTTGGCGGGATCATTACCTTGCAATCCGGCTTTCCATTCGGGATTAGCGGCGGGGATGGGAACAACAACTCCGGCTCGTTACAGTTCGAAGATCGTGCCGACGTCGTTTCCGGCCAGGCCTTGGATGTGCGATCGGGTGGCAAGGCTCAATGGTTGAATCAATATTTTAATACCGCAGCGTTCACCAATAACGCCGTGGGTACCTTCGGTGACAGCGGCAAAAACATGTTCCAAGGTCCACCCATCAAGACTATGGATGCGGTGATCGCGAAGAACTGGTACGTGCACGAGCGCTACAGCCTCCAGTTCCGCTGGGAGATGTTCAATGCTCTCAATACGCCGAGCTTTTCCAATCCCGATAACACCGTGGGCGATGGAAACTTCGGAAAGATTACGAGCATAGGCGCAGTTCTGCCGAGAGTCATGCAAGCCGGTCTGAAATTTGCATTCTGACGTTAGCCCCCAGGCTGGGTAGCCTCGGCCCACCCCCGAGGTTACCCAGTGACCCTTTCGGGCGGCGCGATTACGTAATGGAAGGCGAACACGCGCGACGCAGTCCGCACGGCCAGCGTTGCTAGGACTTGCACAGCGCGGCCGCATTCAGCAGTCGGCGAGCAAATTTCTTTGCCTCAGGACCACGCGATTTCGGAATTATGAAAAAGTTCATGAAAACAGTACTCGTGGCCGTGTGCCTGTCTTTCCTTCCGGCATGGGCAATCTTGACATTTGGCTTCCAACAGTCCGCGAACACGGTCGGTTCCACGGTCGTCACGATTGACGCGCAACGGCCGATCGCGCCCCCGGAGGCCGGTTTCTTCCATTTGGGTGGCGTCTCCAAATCCGGAAAGTCCATTTCCGTCAACAGCCGCTATATCGTCAAAAATTCCGTGCCTTGGCTGCCCGTAATGGGCGAGTTTCACTTTGCGCGTTACCCCGAGCCTATTTGGGAAGAAGAAATCCTGAAAATGAAAGCTGGCGGAGTGCAAGTAGTTTCCACCTACATCTTCTGGATTCATCACGAGGAGGTCGAAGGCCAGTTCGATTGGTCCGGGCAGCGAAACCTCAGGCATTTTGTGGAGCTTTGCGGAAAGCATGGAATGTACGTCGTGGTGCGCGTCGGTCCCTGGGAACACGGCGAGGTACGCAATGGCGGGCTCCCGGATTGGGTGCTCACGAAATCAAAAGTACGCACCAACGATCCTGCCTATTTGTCGTACGTCCAGCGCTTCTACGCCGAAATTGGCAAACAATTGCAGGGCCTCTACTGGAACGATGATGGTCCGATTATCGGCGTGCAACTGGAGAATGAATACGGCAAACGCGGACCTGACGCCGGAGCCGCACACGTCAGCGCGCTGAAAAAGCTCGCCGTCGAGAGCGGCATCAATCCTCCGCTCTTCACCGTCACCGGATGGCCCAGCGCGGATTTCCCCCCGCAAGAAGTCATCCCGGTCTTCGGCGCTTATCCCGACGGTTTTTGGCAAGATTTTCCGGGCGAAGCGCCGCCAGATGAAGCGTTCCTCTTCACGCTCAAGCGCGACATCAATGACAAGCCCGCCGACCTCGCCCGCTTCGCCGGACAGGAAGATAAAGCCTTTGCGCACGATCCCTATTTTTTGGCCGAGGCCGGCGGGGGGATGGAACTTTCCTATCACCGTCGCCCGCTCGTGCAGCCCGCTGATATCGCCGCGGTGAATGTGACGCACATCGGCTCCGGGGCCAATCTTTTCGGCTACTACATGTTTCACGGCGGTGCGAATCCGGAAGGCAAACTCACCACGCTGCAGGAAACGCACGCCACCGGCTACCCGAACGACCTCCCGCAAATTTCCTACGATTTCCAGGCCCCGCTGGGCGAATACGGGCAAATGCATCCGTCGTTCCGCAAATTGAAACTGCTGCACCAGTTCTACAACGAATTCGGACCGCAGCTCGCTCCAATGGTTGCATTCCTCCCCGAGCAGACGCCGACGGCCGCAGCGGATGCCGCTACATTGCGAAGCGCGGTGCGCACGGATGGCGATGCCGGCTTTCTCTTCGTCAACGACTACGTGCACAACCTTCCGATGCCGGAGCGCAAGGACGTCGTCTTTCAAATCCGCTTGCCAAATTCAACAGTTCAATTGCCGCGCAAACCAGCCGACATTCCCCCGAACGCGTATTTTATCTGGCCGTTCAATCTGCCGATGGGCTCGACGCGTCTGGCTTACAGCACCGCGGAGCTGCTCGCCAAACTGGATTCAGCAGACTCTAGCTACTACGTTTTCTTCGCGATTCCTGGCATAGCGCCGGAATTCGCCTTCGACGAAAAAACTGCGGGGAAGATCACTGCCGACGGCGCGACCCAGACTCGCGCGAGCGGAACTCTATACATTGACGGCATTGAGCCCGGCACTCGTGAAGCAATCTCGATTCAGCCGGCCTCGGGCAAGACGGTTCACATCCTATTGCTAGCAGAGGAGCAGGCAGAGAATCTCTGGAAGATTCAGTTGAACGGCAAGCCCTATCTGATTCTGTCCAGAGCGGACGTGTTTTGCGACGAGGCAACTATGTATCTCCGCTCGCGGAATAATTCAGCGCTCGCATTTTCGATACTCCCGGCTTTGGCGACAGAACCCAAAGCCAATGCTCCGCTGCGCAAATCTGGCACTGATGGCGTGTTCACGTCTTACGCCGCGGACGTGGAACCTCGGCCATTCGACATTCAATGGAAACAAACTCAGCAGGCCGGCCAGGCGCCTCCAGTCCAGACCAGCGCCCTGCAGCGCAAAGTCCCAGTAGCCGTCGCGCCGCCCGACCCTGCATTCAAAAACGCGGCCGCCTGGCGAATTGCCCTGCCCGCAAATGAAATGAGGGGTCTGAGCGACGTCTTCTTGTGCATCGACTACGTCGGCGACATCGGACGCCTCTACGCAGGCCAGCATTTGCTGGATGACGATTTCTATCACGGCGCCACTTGGGAAGTCGGGCTGAAGCGATTCGCTCCGCTCGCTGGTCAAAATCTCACTCTGGATGTTCTTCCTTTGCGCAAAGACGCTGCGATTTACCTTTCACCGAAAGCCCGGCCCAATTTCGGCACCGCCGAGCAGATTTCAGATGTGCGTGCGATTACCGCGGTGCCAGAATATGAAGTGCGCGTCGTTTTTTAGCAGCGCTATGCACGAGCGCTTCGCCGGCTGCTGGGTGTTCGCGAGCTTGGGACCAAAGCGTGCGGCGGAAATTGCTTCGCGGGCTGCGGTTGCGCTATTTTCAAAGTTGCGGCGTGCGCTTCCATACGGAGTGAGAGTTCCGTCGCGAATACCTGAACCAGCAAGTTTTTCGGGAGACATTCATGGCCAGCGTTAAAAAATCCGCGCAGAAGGCAGCCGTTGAGCCGGTCGCCAAGCGCGCCATCACCAACCATCGCGTTCTCAACGAGGCCTATCATTACGTCAAACCCAGCTCGTTCTCGCGCGGCATGCGCGTTGATTTGGGCGGCGGCGCGGTGATGCTGCTCATTTCTGGGACCGCCAGCATTGACGAACACGGCGCCACCGTTCACGTCGGAGATTTCCGCGCACAGTGTCGCCGCACTTTCCAGAATATTACCGCGCTGCTCGCATCCGAAGGCGTTTCCTGGAAGGATATCGTCCGCACCACCTGCTACCTGCGAGACATTGATCGTGACTATGTGCAGTTCAATGAAGAGCGCACCGCTTTCTATGAGGAACAGGGTCTCGATCCCTTGCCCGCATCTACCGGCGTTCAGGCCAAACTGTGTCGTCCCGAACTGCTGGTCGAAATTGAAGCCATAGCGATGTTTCGTGAAGTGCCGGAAGAGTAGCGTCATGCTCAAAAACGCCTCCAACATCACTCGCAAAATCACGCGACTCGCAATTCCACTTACCGGGATCGCGCTGATAGTCGCGTCGCTAGTCGTTCGCCAGTCGTCGGCTCACTCTCTACGTCTCGCCGGTGCCCTCGCTGATGAGTCGCGCAGCGGCGTTGCACTTCGGGGTCGAGCTTCGCTCGCTGCGTCCCCTGAAACCGCATCCATCACGATTGACTATCCGCAAGACGGATCAATTTTTCCGCCGGACATCCTTCCGCCAACCTTCATATGGCGCGATGCAGACGCCGCTGTCAAATCCTGGCGCATTGCCATCACTTTTGCAGATGGCTCGAAGCCGATCCACGCCACCTCTCACGGCGAGCCCATCCAGATTGGCAAAATCGATCCGCGCTGCGTTTCCGAAAACAACAAGCCCCCGTCGCTCACTGCGGAACAGGCCGCCGCGCATACCTGGAGCCCCGACCCGAATATCTGGGCCATCATCAAGCAACATTCCGTCGAGCATCCCGCAACTATCGAAATTACCGGCGTAACGGACAGCGCCCCAGACAGTCCAGTCTCCGAAGGTCGCGTCGCGCTAACCACGTCGAAAGATCCCGTGGGCGCGCCGATTTTTTATCGCGACGTTCCGCTGATGCCTTCCGAAGGCGCCAAAAATTTCATTCAGCCTCTGGCGCCATCTTCCTTGTTTCTCATTAACTGGCGTCTGCGCTTCATCAACCAACCCGAGAGCCGCCTGCTCATCCACGACCTGCATACCTGCGCCAATTGCCACTCGTTCTCCGCGGACGGAAAGACGATGGGCATTGACGTGGATGGCCCCAAGAACGACAAAGGTCTGTACGCCGTCGTTCCCATTGAAGCGAACATGTCCATCCGCAATCAGGACATGGTCTCCTGGAACAGCGACATGAGTGTCGGGAAATCGCGCGTCGGTTTTATGTCGCAGGTCTCGCCCGACGGGCAATACGTTCTTTCCACTTTCGCCGGCCAGGGCCAGAATATTCCCAGCTCGTTTTTCGTGCAGAATTTCAAGGATTATCGCTTTCTTCAGGTCTTCTATCCCACGCGTGGAATTTTGGCCGTGTACAACCGCGCGACCGGCCTCAGGGAGCCCCTCCCCGGCGCCGACGATCCGAAATACGTGCAAACCGATGGCGTCTGGAGCCCCAATGGAAAGTTCATCGTGTTCGCTCGCGCTGACGCCAAGGATCCCTACACGGATGGCCAGGAACTTCCGACGCACGCCAACGACCCCAACGAAGTGCAAATCCAGTACAGCTTGTACCGCATTCCGTTCAACGGCGGAAAAGGAGGCCAACCAGAACCGATTCTCGGAGCCGCCAACAACGGCATGAGCAACAATTTCCCGAAAGTTTCACCCGACGGTCGCTGGATTGTTTTCGTGAAGTGCCGCAACGGCCAGTTGATGCGTCCTGATAGCCAACTCTACATCGTTCCGGTCAGCGGCGGAGTCGCGCGCCGCATGCGCTGCAACACTGCGCTCATGAATTCCTGGCACAGTTTCTCGCCCAACGGTCGCTGGCTGGTTTTTTCGTCCAAGAGCCGTTCGGTTTACACGCAGATGTACCTTACTCACATTGATGAGAAGGGCCAGGACAGCCCGCCGATCTACATTGATAATTCCACGGCCTCCAATCGCGCCGTGAATCTTCCGGAATTCGTAAACATCAAGCCGGATCAAATGGAGTCCATAGACGTTCCGGCGTCCGATCTCTATCGCATCATTGATAATGCGCTGGCGCTGCAACAAGGAGGCGATAACGCCGCCGCACTCGCCGAATGGAAGAAGGCGCTGGAAATCGATCCGGACGACGCACGCGCCAACAACGGAATCGCAATCGCCCTGTCCGTTTCGGGAGACTCAGATGGCGCCATCGCCCATCTGCGCAAGGCGACGCGGATTAGCCCGGATTTTTTCGAAGCCTATTACAATCTCGGCCTCGAACTGGCGAAGAAGAATCGCGTGAACGAAGCCATTGATGCCTGGTTGAATACCGTGCGCATCAGACCGAGCTTCGCGGCCGGACAAGAAAACTTGGGCTACGCATTCTACCTACAAGGCAAGTTCGCGGATTCCCTTACTCACTTGCGCTTGGCGCTGGAGGCCGATCCCGATCGCGTCTCCGATCTCAACCTCGCCGCCAGCGTGCTCGCGACCTGTCCGGACTCCTCGCTGCGCAATAGCGCGGACGCCTTGGCCCTCGCGGACCGCGCGCAGACGCTCACCCACGGACAAGACGCCGCAATCCTCGACACGGTGTCCGCTGCCTACGCTGAAGCAGGGCGCTTCCCTAACGCCATCGAGGTTGAACAAGAGGCCATCAAGGTCGCGACGCAGCAGGGAAAGACAGCTCTCACGGATACGCTCAAGGCGCACTTGACGCGCTACGAGTCCAATGCGCCGTTGCGTGAGCCGCCAGATCCCGTGTCATTCTGAGAGGACGCAGAGCACAGATTTACGGTAGCACCATAGGCGATTCTAACCGGAACACGAGGGGGCGGGTTTCCAGCTGCGTCGGATTTCATGTGAGTTCGCGCTGGGATTAACTAAAACCGATGACCGAAAAAGTGGCGGGTCAAGAGCTGTCGTCAGCGAGCCTGGTACAGCGAGAAGCCCAGCGTTTGCGCGAGGAATTCCAGAAATTATATGGGCAGGAAGCGCGAATCTTTCGCGCGCCCGGGCGCGTGAATCTGATCGGCGAGCACACCGATTACAACGAAGGATACGTGATGCCCGTGGCCATGGATTTGTACACCTGGGTAGCTGCAGCGCCGCGGAAGGATGCGCACGTGCGCGTTTTCTCGCAGAATTTGCAAGAGCGCGCCGAAATGGATTTGCAAGATCTGAAATTGCAGGTGCAGCGGCACTGGAGCGCCTACGTCCTGGGAGTGGCGGCAAGTTTGCGCATCTCCGGCGCGGAAATTGGCGGCGCCGATCTGCTGGTGCAAGGAAAAGTTCCGATGGGCGCGGGACTTTCCTCTTCGGCGTCGGTGGAAGTGGCGGCGGGCTACGCGCTTCTGGAAAGTTCCGGGCTTTCGCGCAGTCCCGTGGAACTGGCGAAGATCTGCCAACGCGCGGAAAATGAATTCGCGGGAGCGCGCTGCGGCATTATGGACCAGATGATTGCCTGCTGCGGCCGTGCGAACTATGCGTTGCTCCTGGATTGCCGCACGCTGGGATTCCGGCTGCTGCCGTTATTCGCGGACACGCAATTCGTGGTATGCAACAGCATGGTGAAGCACGATCACGCGGCGGGCGAGTACAATGCGCGGCGCGCGGATTGCGAGACGGCGACGCGCATTCTGGCGGAGCAAATGCCGGGAGTGCGAGCGTTGCGCGACGAGTCGCTCGCGGATCTGCACCGCTATGCGCCATTGCTGCCGGAAGTGGTGTACCGGCGCAGCCGCCACGTGATCAGCGAAAATGCGCGCGTGCTGGCGGCGCGTGAGGCGCTGGAACGCGGCGATCCGGAATCGTTCGGCCGGGTTATGCGCGAATCGCATCGCAGCTTGAAAGAGGATTACGAAGTGAGCAGCGCGGAGCTGGATTTGCTCGTGGAAATTGCCGGAGAAATCGCGGGTGTGTACGGCTCGCGCATGACTGGCGGCGGATTCGGCGGCTGTACCATCAGCCTGGTGCGCAGCGAGGTGGTGGAGGAATTTCAAAGCGCCGTGGCGCGCGGTTACCAACGATCGACGGGCCGCAAGCCGGACATCTATATCGTCCGCGCCTCAGACGGCATGCGCGAGATCCTCGAATAAGCAAGCGCACGAGTTTGGCTTCGCTGCTTCTAACGGCGCGTGAGGGCCTCGAGTTCATCGAGCGTGCGCGGCCAGTCCGCTCCCAATAGGCGCGACAGTCCGCGGTCCGCCAGAACTTTTCCGCCGGTCTGGCATCGCGCGCAGTAGTTCGTCTCATTGTCCGCATAGCGAATCCGCAGAATTTTATCTCCACATCTGGGGCAAGGTTCTCCGAACCGGCCGTGAACTGCCATGCCTTCGCGAAACGCGGTCACCTTTTCGGGGAATCCAGCCGACGCCTCGGCGCGCAGCCGGTCTATCCAGTGCCTTAGGGTATTTCGCGTCGCGTCAAACAGCCTGTCCCACTCTTGCGGCTGGAGATTCTGCGTCAGCGCGATTGGCGAAAGCTGCGCCGCGTGCAGAATCTCATCCGAATACGCGTTGCCGATGCCGCTGAGCAGCCGTGGATCCGTCAGAGCTCTCTTCAGCGTCCGGTTTTCAGCCGAAAGCGCAGCTCGAAACGAGGTGAAAGTGCTGGCGAACACATCAATCCCTCCGGGATCAATCGCGCGCAAAGCCTCGTCGCCGCTTAAAACATGCAACGACGCGCGACGTTTTGTGCCGGCTTCGGTAAGCACCAGTGATCCATTCGGAAAATCGAAAGCCGCCAAACTCTGCCGCCCCGAAAGTTTTGCCCCTGCCGGACGCCAGTGCAGCCTGCCCGCAATCATCAAGTGCAACACCAACCAGAAATCCCCATCCACACCGATAGCGATGCGTTTGCCGATGCGCCGCAATTCGCGCGCAGCGCGGCCTTCCACCTCCGTAATCGGCGGTTCCACAGTGCGCAACAGAAACACGTTCGCGAGACGCACTCGCTCGACAGGCTGGCCGATGATACGTGGTTCCAGCGCGCTGATATAGGCGGCGATATCGGGCAGCTCAGGCACGGTGATCAGCTTGCAGATGCGCGTTGCACTTTTGCAACATTTTCATGCGAAGTCGTGGGCTGCGCGCTGCGTGCAATCATGCGATCGTTCCACTCACTCTTGCTCGCGAAATACTTGCCGATAGGTTTTGCCGTAGGGATAGAAGCGATCGCGCTCACCCCGTTCCCACGCGGCTCTTAGTTCGGGCTTCGTGATGTCCCAATCCGGCCGGCATTTCTTCAACACCGCGCGCAAATCTTGACGCAGTTCCTCGTTGGTCGGCCGGCCAAAAAACCAGTAGCCGTTGTAAATCTTGAATATCACTAGGCCCGGTTCGAGGACGATCACGTGCGGGATCATCGGATCATGCTGGGCGTCCGTGTACTCGGCGATGTCCAGATCTTTTTGCACCTTGCGCCCCGGATCGGACAAAAAAGTCCAGTGCGCGTCTATCCCAGTCCGGTATTCATTCGTCTCAACGATGTTGTCGGTGCTGATCGTCACCAGCCGGCAGTAACCGACTTCCATTTCGCGGTGCAGTTGCACCAGCCCCTCGGCCTGGCGCCGATCCTTGGGGCAGAATCCTCCCCGGCTGAGCATTACGATCATCGGGTCCGGTCCCTGCAGTTGGGAAAGTTTGCGGCGTGTGCCCGCCTGATCGCTCAACTCGTAATCGGGAAACACCGCGCCGGCTGCAATATCCGCTCTCATATGCCTCAGCCTCCTGTAAGACGATGGTGCGTCTCTGCTTTCCGGTCGGCCACGCATTTGGGCCGCAGATCAAAAGCAGCGTCATGAGACTTAACACAATGCAGCGGTCGCGGAAAGTGCCTGCGCCGTTTGGATCGCCTGTCTCCGGTCTCGCGAACTGTTGTCCGCACGCACAGTTTCTGGATACTTGCGATTCGGCCTAGTAGCCAGCGAAGTTGAATCGGACGAAAGACGAAATCCTCCATTACATTGACAGCACAGGAGTCTTTTGATGGCGTGCCCCTTCGATCTTCCTCTTCAGGCGCGTGGCGACGTAACTCGAGCGATGGGTCTCGCTCCGGAATAGACTATGCTACCAGCTGCCTGCGGGGCACGTCAGCACAGCGCCTCGGCACAACACTTCGGAACAGCACTCGGAGGGTCGCATGAACGCGTCGGAGCAGATTTCGCCGCATCCAGCAATTCTGGAACCTAATGTGGTTGTGCGCGGCAACAGTGTTAGCTTTGCGCAGGAAATTGTTGCCGGCACGCATCATCTCACCGCGGACGAACCGGCCGCGGCTGGCGGCACGGACTCCGGGCCGAATCCTTACGACCTGCTGCTCGCGGCATTGGGTGCCTGCACGTCCATGACGGTGGGAATGTATGCGCACAGGAAAAACTGGCCGCTAGAAGGTGTGATCGTACGTTTGCGCCATTCAAAAATTCACGCTGAAGATTGCGCCACTTGCGAAACGAAGGAAGGGATTCTCGATCACATCGAGCGCGAATTGGAATTGGCAGGCCCGCTGAACGCCGAGCAACGCGCGAAATTGATGCAAATCGCGGAAAGCTGCCCCGTCCATCGAACGTTGAAATCTCAAATCAACATCCAGTCTTGGCTGGTGTGAACGAAAGCCGGAACCAAATCCGCATGAGAATTCATCGGTAGCCTCATGAAGCCGCCCTGCGACGAAGGCGTCGTTCGTTCACGGAATGCTGAAGTTCCGTGCGCGGCGCAAGCGCGACGCTGGATCCTCGCCGCCACGATTCTGGGCTCGAGCATGGCATATATTGACGGCACAGTCGTCAACGTCGCTTTGCCGGCGCTGCAGGCGAGCCTGCACGCAAGCGTCGTTGGCGTGCAATGGATCGTCGAGTCTTTTGGATTGTTCCTGGGCGCGCTGATTCTCGTCGGCGGTTCGCTGGGAGATTTGTTCGGCCGCCGGCTGGTGTTTTTGATCGGCGTAGGGGTTTTCGCCGCTGCTTCCATCGCGTGTGGTCTCGCTGCGAATATTCAGCAGTTGGTGATCGCGCGAAGTATGCAAGGTGTGGGGGCGGCGTTTCTGGTGCCGGGGAGCCTGTCGCTCATCAGCGCGTCTTTCGACGAAAAAACGCGCGGCCAAGCGATCGGAACATGGTCCGGGTTCACCGCGATCACCACGGCACTGGGCCCGGTTCTGGGCGGCTGGCTGATCGAGCATGCTTCCTGGCGCTGGATTTTTTTCATCAACGTTCCGCTTGCAGCCGCGGTGATCGTAATTTCGCTGCGGCGCATACCTGAAAGCCGCGAGGTTTGGGCAGGGCGTGTGGATTGGCTGGGCGCGCTCGTCGCGACCCTGGGATTGGGCAGCGTGGTTTACGGATTCATCGAGTCCACGACGCTTGGTTGGGATCAACCGCTGGTCTACGGAAGTTTGATTCTAGGCTTCGGTTGTTTGATTGCTTTTGCGTTCGTCGAGTCCAGAGTAAATTCACCGATGGTTCCGCTGGCGCTGTTTGCGTCGCGCGGATTCAGTGGTGCGAACTTGCTCACCCTGTTTCTCTACGCCGCGCTTGGAATTTTCTTTTTCTTGTTTCCGATGGATTTGATCCAGGTGCAGGGATATTCCACAACTGCCACCGGCGCGGCGGCGCTGCCTATAATTTTGCTTCTGTTTTTGCTTTCGCGCTGGTCCGGCGGGCTGGTCGCGCGCTATGGGTCGAAGGCTCCGCTGATCGTCGGGCCGCTGATTGCGGCCATCGGTTTCGTACTCTGTGCCGTGCCCGCTGTGGGTGCGGGTTATTGGTTAGGATTTTTTCCGGCGTTCACTGTTCTCGGACTTGGGATGGCGATTAGCGTCGCGCCGCTCACTACGGTGGTGATGAGTTCAGTGGCGCAGGATCGCGCTGGCGCCGCCTCGGGCATAAACAACGCAGTCGCGCGAGTCGCGAGCGTGCTTGCCGTCGCGATTCTGGGCATCGTGATGGTGAAAGTATTCAGCTCCGCATTGAATCGTGGTCTCGCGGACGTGCCGCTGCCGTCCGACATTCTTCAGTACGTGCGCTCAAACGAGATCAAGCTCGCTGGTCTCGATCTGCCCTCTGGCGTGAACGCGCAGACCGCCGCGCTGCTCCGTGTCGCAATTTCCCACGCTTTTGTGTTTGCTTTCCGAATCGTAATGTTGATTTGCGCAAGTTTGTGCGTGGTCAGCGCCGCCGTGGCAGCGGTAATGATTCCCGCAAAAACCGGCGATGCGCTTGAAACCGGGCTGAAGGAAATCTCAAGCCACTGAGAATTTATGCGCAACCTGGAACGCTCTAGAGCGTCCCATCTAATAGGCGGCCGGGACCGAAAACGTTTGTTACGCATCGGAGTGTCGGCCGCGCTAAGATTCGATAGAGGAGAACTATCTGTGTCAGACCTCACTGACATAAAGCCGGTCGAGGCCATCTCGAAAGAAATTTCCCGGCGCAACTTCATCAAGGGAGTCATCGCCAGCGGCGCAGCCGTTTCCTCGGCGAACTACCTCTTCCGCGCCGCCACGCTATTCGGCCAGACGCCCGGCGCGAGCGCCACCGAACGCCTCATCACCATCAATGTAAATGGCCAACAGCGGCGCGTGGACGTTCTGAAGCAGGAAACGCTGGCATGGACGTTGCGCTACAAACTCGGCCTCACCGGCACGAAACTCGGCTGCGACCGCGCCGAGTGTGGCGCCTGCACCGTCCTGGTTGACGATGTGCCGCATTATTCCTGCTCCATGCTTACGCATACGGTGCGCGCGCGAAAAGTCGTCACGGTGGAAGGCCTGGCTGCCGCCGACGGCACGCTGCACCCCGTGCAACAAGGCATCATTGACGAGCAGGGTTTCCAATGCGCGTTCTGCATGTCGGGATTCATGATGGCCACAGTCGGATTCCTGAAAACAAATCCCAATCCCACCCGGCAGCAGCTGGCCCACGGAATTTCAGGAAATCTTTGCCGCTGCCAGGACTACAACAAGATTCTCGACGCGATGATGCGCGGCGCGGAAAATCTCAGGAGGGCCGCTAATCATGCCTGATGCCGAAAAGCCCGCCAAGAACACGGAGCGTCAGTACGGCGTCGGCCACAAACTGGTCGGCAAAAATTATCCGACGCCTGATCTTTACGCGAAGGTCACCGGCGCGGCGAAATATGCGGAAGACTTTCGCGCCGAAGGCATGCTGTTCTGCAAACTGCTGCTCAGCCCCATGCCGCACGCGCGCATTAAACACATTGACGCGAGCGCTGCACTGGCGATGCCCGGAGTTCGCGCGATTCTCACCGCGAGCGATCTGCCCGCGCCCGCCGATACCTTGACTGACAACGGCACCGTAATCAAAGCCAGCAAGTGGGGCGAGCGCGGCCTCACCATGGAGCCTGTGTATCAAGGCGAACCGATCCTCGCCGTGGCCGCTGTGGACGAAGTCACCGCCGCGGACGCCATCGAAAAAATCAAAATTGATTTCCAGCCGCTTCCTTTCGTCATTGATCCTCTAGACACGCTTCGCCCGGGCGGCCCCAATCCTCGCACCGACGGCAACGTGTGGACCAGGCCCGCGCCGCCGGCTCAAGGCCAGCCGCAGGTCACCACGCTAAAGTGGACGGACGCCGACTTTGCCGGCGTGAAAGAAAATCGCCTGCCGATGGGCAAGGCGCCGGATGAATGGACGTACGGCGATCTCGATGCCGGCTTCAAGAATGCCGCGCTGGTGCTCGATGAATCGTTCGTCACTCCGGATACTAGTCATCAAACGCTGGAAACACGCAGCGCAATGGCCTACTGGCAGAATGGCAAGCTGTATCTGCACACTGGCACGCAGAGCACCGCGCAAACTCTGCCGGCGATCGCGCGCTGGCTGAACATGGACGCCAGCAATATTGTTTTCATCAGCGAATACACTGGCGGCGGTTTTGGCAGCAAAATTACCGGCGGCGTCTCCATGATTATTCCTGCGCTGCTGGCGAAGAAAACCAACGCGCCCGTGATGATGCGCATCAGCCGCGAAGAAGAAACTTTCATCGGCAGAGCGCGCCCCAGTTTTCAAGGCCGCATGAAAGTCGGTTTCGGAAGCGACGGGCGAATCGCAGCCCTCGACATGTTCGTCATCTGCGACAACGGCCCCTACGATTCGGTGGGCGATGCTTTTTCTTCCGGCCGCATCGTTTCATTGCTATATCAGCCGCAAGCGATGCGCTGGCGCGGCGTCACTGTGCTGACCAACACTCCACCACGCAGCGCGCAAAGCTCACCCGGCGGCCTGCAGGGAATCGTCATCATCGAACCGATCATCGCGAAAGCCGCGCGCAAGCTCGGGCTCGATCAAGTGGCCATCCGCCGCATAAATTGCCCGGAAGGGAAGGCCGAATTCGGCCCGGTGGTTAACGGCAAGCGTCAACACGCGACCAGCGCATTCCTGAAAGACGCAGTTGACCGCGGCGCGGAACAATTCCGCTGGCAGGAAAGAGTGGCGCGCCAACCGAAACGCATCGGATCGAAGGTACGCGGCGTCGGCGTATCGCTCAGCTGCTACGTCGGCGGCACCATCGGCTTTGACGGGCTGCTCGTCATCACGCCCGAAGGCCGCGTGCGCTTCCAATCGGGAATCGGCAACCTGGGAACGGAATCGGTCAGCGATGTTCATCGCGTGGGTGCGGAAATCCTTGGCGTGCCTTGGGAGAAATGTGATGTGGTGTGGGGCAACACGTCGCTGAACTTTCCGTACACGTGTGTTTCAGGCGGCAGCCAGACGACCCACGCCATGACGCGAGCCGCGTACGCCGTCGCCATGGATGCGAAGAGCAAGTTGCAGCAAATCGCGGCGAAAACGCTCGGCGGCAAGCCGGAAAATTATGAAGTCGGCGGCGAGCGCGTCTATCGCAAGGGCGGTGGCGCTGGCATGACGTTCGCGCAGGCGGCCCAACATGCCATTAAGCTCGGCGGAATCTACGATGGCCACGAAGCGCCCACGGACGTGAATAAGTTCACCAAGGCGTCGGTCGCGGCACTCGCGGGCCAGGGCCTTGTGGCGGCGGCCCGCGACAATTATCCGCGCGACGGAATCACGCACTCCTACGTCGCGAGTTTCGCCGAAGTCGAAGTGGACGTTGAAACCGGCCATTACCACATCGTAGATTTTCTCGCGTACGCCGACGTCGGCAGCGTGATTCATCCAGCTGCGCTCGGTGGGCAGATTCTCGGTCGTTCG
>Ga0210388_10001907_pt1 | contig 16372 bp, 13 predicted proteins | sample IncBWC19OmetaG_FD_155485 | JGI IMG/M metagenome (GOLD analysis project Ga0210388, IMG submission 155485) | Forest soil microbial communities from Barre Woods Harvard Forest LTER site, Petersham, Massachusetts, United States - Inc-BW-C-19-O ...
TACACACCGGATTTTATGGCTCGCTATCTGGCCTACATGGCCAAACAAAAGGATTTTCAACTATTCGAAAGGTCCTTGCCGATTCTAGGGCGCGACGGAACCCTCTGGAATATCCAAGTAAACTCGCCGGCCGCTGGGCACGTGTTCGCCAAGACCGGTACATACGTTTCTTACGATGCCCTAAATAAAAAACTGATGCTCAACGGAAAAGGACTCGCCGGTTATATGACTGCCGCCGACGGACGGCACCTGGCCTTCGCCGCCTATGTTAACCGTGTTTCGATGCCCATTGACCTGCCGGATGCTTCGCAGAAAATTGCGGGCCAGGCGCTCGGCGAAATCGCAAACGCTATTTATTCCACGCCTGCCGGTGGCATCGCCCCTTTCGACGTGATTATCAAGAATGGACACATATTGGACGGCAGTGGGAGCCCTTGGTACGCCGCGGACATCGGAATCCGCGGAGATCGCATCGAGGCAATCGGCCAACTCGGTTATGCGCAAGCGAAAAAAGTGATCGATGCCAAAGGAATGATCGTCTCCCCTGGTTTTATCGACATGCTCGGCCAATCCGAAATGTCCTTGTTGATCGACAATCGTTCGCTCAACAAGCTCTCACAAGGAATCACAACTGAAATTACGGGGGAAGGCGGCTCGATTGCGCCGCAGAATGAAAAGACTTTAGCCGCGCTAAAGCCTTTCCTCGATCAGTTCCATCTCACCGTTGACTGGACCACGCTCGACGGCTATTTCCGTCGCTTGGAAAAAGACGGTACTCCCATAAATTTGGGCACTTACGTCGGCGCAGCGCAGGTTCGCGAAGCAGTGATCGGAGACGATGACCGTCCCCCTACACCCGTCGAACTCGAACAGATGAAAGCGCTCGTGGCCCAGGCAATGAAAGACGGCGCACTCGGAATCTCGACCGCGCTGATTTACCCGCCAGGCCACTACGCAAAGACGGATGAGCTGATAGCTCTCGCCCAAGTCGCCTCGCAGTACGGCGGAATCTACGCATCGCATATGCGCAGCGAGGGCGCCGGCGAAATGGAAGCGCTCGACGAAGCAATTCGGATCGGCCGCGAAGCCAATTTACCGGTGGAAATCTTCCATCTGAAAGTGAGCGGAAAGCCGCGGTGGGGATCCATGCCACGGGTAGTAGCAAAAATTCAGGCTGCACGGGATGCCGGCATCGATATACGCGCTGACCAATACCCCTACGTGGCGGGCTCCACGGCTCTAGTTTCCTCGCTGCCGCCGTGGATCGCCGACGGCGGTGCGGACAAACTGCTTGAGCGCCTGCGCGACCCGAAGATTCGCGAGCGCCTCAAGAAAGAAATGGCCGTGGAACATAAAGACTGGGAAAACCTCTACTTCGATTGCGGCGGCGGAGCCGGCGTAATGATTTCGGGCGTAATCAATCCCAACCTGAAGAAGTATGATGGGATGACCGTGGCACAGATGGCGAAGGCTGAAGGCAAGCCGGAGCTCGACGCGTTATTTGATTTTATAGAGGAAGATAAGGCTCAGACCGGGGCAATCTACTTTATGGCGAGTGAGCAGGATCTTATCTATGCTCTCAAACAGCCATGGACTTCCCTCTGCCTCGATAGCGGCGAGCAATCCCTCGACGGGCCGTTGTTCGAGCCTCACACGCATCCTCGTTCCTACGGCTCATTCCCGCGATTTCTCGGCCACTACGTCCGCGATGAACACCTCATTTCCATGGAACAAGCCATTCGAAAAATCACCTCGATGCCGGCCCAGCGCGAACACCTGTTGAATCGCGGGATGATCAAGGCTGGCTTCTATGCCGATATCACTATCTTTGATCCGGAGAAGATCATCGACCGAGCTACCTACTCAGAGCCCGCGAAAATATCGGAAGGCGTGGACTATGTCTTCGTCAACGGCCAGCTTGAATTTGAACGTGGCACATTAACGGGCGCCAAAGCAGGCCGCGCGCTTCGCGGTCCTGCATGGCACGATGGAAACTAGAGGTTCAGAGGAAAATCGGTCTTCTGTTTGAACGTAAAGAAGGGCTAGCGTTCCCGGCGTTTATTCTGCCGCTGGCGGTGTTGCGTTGGCATCACGAGCGGGCCACTTCTTGCGCAGCGCGAAGGCCATGCCCAACACTACCGTTCCGAATAGCAACATGCCGGACGGTTCCGGGGTCGCAGTAGTCAGCGGACCTGGATCCGCAACCAAAAACTCTTGTCCGTAGCTGCCGGTTGGCGTAAGTATCTCCCAGCCTTTTCCGCCGAAACCACCGAGCACGGCCGCCAAAGCGTCGCCGATCAGGACATCACTTCCCGCGTACGGGTCGTTGCCGCCGGAAAAACTCCAGACAGCCCATTGATATTCGGCCTTCTGAGTTTGATTGGAGGCAGCGTTCATCTGGGTAATCAGCCAAGCCATCTCCAAATAAGTCTTCTTGTTGTCGAGACGCGTCGAGCTGAATGCGCCTTTCGGAGCGTTCAGCCCCGTGACGGTGGCGGACCAACTCGTATTACCGTAGATCTCGTGACTGAAATCGACGCAATAGAACAGCGCGCTTTGTCCGTTAAGAGTTCCTTGATAAGGAGGAATCCCGAACCCGTTGTCCGCGAATGCGTAACCGCCGTTGAAATAGACCTTCGCCGGTATGCTGCCCGCATATACGGAAGAAGAAACGAGTAGTACCAATGGTAGTACCCAATACGTCTTTTTGAGAGCCTTCACGCTTTCTCCTCGATCAAGGCGTCTGTAGAGCACACGCCACACTACTGCTATACCTGCAATCGGTTTGCCAGCAACGAGTAACGACAAACGCCGCGGAATCAGGGGATGTGGTAGGGCACGAACCGGATAAGAGGAAGGCTTGTTCTACTTCTGTCTCATCCGTTTGCGTCTAATCGGATGCCAACAGGTTTTGCGTTCGCTGACCAGGCAAATTTTCCGTGATAATCTCTGCGGCTGATTCTCGAAATGAAACACTGAGATTGCGAAAAAATTAATGAGAGTACTATGCCATCTAGTCCTTTCGTTTATTCGATCTCGTATCACTGATTCTTGATCACTTCGCCGCCCTTCATTACGAACCGGACATTCTCCAAAACATGCACGTCGGCCAGCGGATCTCCATCCACAGCGATAATGTCCGCAAATTTCCCTGCCTCGAGCGTACCCACACGGTCAGTCCATCCCAGCAAATCAGACGCATTCACTGTCGCGGCTTGAATACTTTGCAACGGTGACAGGCCCAGCTTCACCATCACTGCGAATTCTCGCGCGTTCAGGCCGTGAGGATAAACCGCGGCATCCGTGCCAAATGCCACTTTCACGCCTGCCTTGAAAGCCGTCCCGATGTTTTGACGCGCGATGGGAAGCACGATCTTTGCTTTTTCAATCATGTTAGGCGTCAGACCGAGCGTGGAAAGGTTCTCCATCAGCCAATCGCCCAGATAAATGGTCGGAACCAAATATGTCCCGTGCTGTTTCATCAATTGGATGTCTTCTTCATTTATGTAGCTACCGTGCTCGATGGAATCCACACCGGCGAGCACCGCGTATTTGATTCCGACGGCTCCGTGCGCGTGTGCCGCCACTTTACGGCCCAGGCTGTGCGCGGAATCTACAATTGCCTTCATTTCCTCCGGACTATATTGTGCCAGCGCCGGATTATCTCCTTCCGATAGCACTCCGCCCGTGGCCATAAATTTGATTAGATCGGCGCCGTATTTTATGTTCTCCCGCACCTTGTGTGTCACGCCGTCGACGCCATTCGCTACTCCATCGCTTGAATAGCTATACTGAGGCGCCAGAAAATTTTGGTCTCCGTGGCCTCCGGTGATGCTAAGAGGCGGGCCGGACGCGAGAATCCGCGGACCCTGCACATCCCCCGCCTTAATGGCGTCTCGCAAAGCAATGTCTGAATACCCGCCGGCACCGACATTGCGTACCGTGGTGAACCCGGCTTCCAAGGTGACCCGGGCATTGCGCGCGCCGATAAGCGCCTCGCGTGGGTACGAAACGTGCAGGCCTGCCGGACCCGACATGTACGGCGTGTACGTCAGGTGCGTATGGCAATCGATCAACCCGGGAAGAACCGTCGCGTTCGAAAGATCGATCGTCTTGGCTCCCGCTGGAATTTGGCTCGAAATTTCCGCGCTCTTTCCGATGGCTTTGATCCGCTCGCCCTCGATCCATATGATCTGGTCGGTAAGATAATTTCCGGTGCGAACGTCCAGCACTTTTCCGGCATGAATTACAATTTCAGTCGGTGCTGTCGCTTTCGTTGTCTGCGCACCGCACACCCCCGCCACAAACAAGCACAGCAACAACAACGATCCCCAACGCCTCATCGAAACCCTCCCTATAGGAACGTTCACAAAAAACCTATTGCGCAGGCTGGTCCGTTCTTGCCTCGCCAATTTCCACCGGGATTGTAGCAAGGCCGCCGGAATTACCTGCCGGCTTTTTTGGTTTCATCCTTGGAGTCCTTGCACGGAGATACTCGTTTGGATCTGGTGATTCCGAGGACATCTAGGCCCATGTTTGTGACGTGAAAGTATTGACACGCGCACTCCATTATGTATGATTATGCAGTAGAATGCATAATCAAGCATAAGGTTGCTATGGGTGCACTCAAAAGATTTCGACAGGGTCAAATTTTGAAGCTGCTGGCTGGGTCGCCGGTCGCAAGCCAGGACGAGTTGCGTCGTCAACTGGTGCACCTCGGTGTGCGCGTGACCCAGGCCACTCTTTCGCGCGACATTCGCGAACTCCGTTTGGTGAAAACTGCCGATGGTTACAGGCCGCTTGCAGCTGCGGGAAGCGAAGAAACATCCCCAGTTGCCGCTTTGGCCCGCGCCGTAAAGGAATTCCTGCTCGACGTGCGTCCCGCGCAGAACATGCTCGTACTAAAGACTCCGCCCGGCGGAGCGCAACCGATTGCCGCTGCCCTGGACGCCGAGCGCTGGAAAGAAGTTGCCGGCACACTGGCAGGCGACGATACCGTTCTGATCATTACTCCTTCCCTCAGCGCACGCGCAGCAGTCCAGAAACGCATCGAGGAAATGCTGCAATGACCGACAAGGCAAAAGTCGCCGTCGTGGGCGCAACCGGGTACGCGGGTTACGAACTCGCTCGTCTGCTCCTGCGGCATCCTCAGATCGAAAAACCTATATTTTTCGTTCGAGGCGAGCACGCCAACGTGCGTTGTCTGACTGAAATCTTTCCTCAGCTTCGCGGCTGGGGCGAAGCTCGTTGTATGCCACTTTCTGCCCAGGCGATCGCGAAAAGCGGGGCGCAACTTGTCTTTCTGTCTACGCCTCACGAGGCTTCGTTGGAAGTAATCCCTGAACTTCTGGCCGAAAACCCCGGACTGCGCATCGTCGATTTAAGCGGCGCGTTACGTTTTCGCGAACCGCAGACATTCGCCGATTGGTACAAGCTCTCGCCCGCTGATCCAGAAACGCTTTCCGAAGCGGTATATGGATTGCCTGAGCTCTACTCCGACGCCTTGCCGAAAGCCCGACTCGTCGCTAATCCAGGCTGTTACGCGACTTCCGTAATCCTGGGCCTTCGGCCGCTCGCAGAAGCCGGCTGGATCAACGCATCCCGCGGTCTGGTATGTGATTGCAAGTCTGGTGTAAGCGGCGCGGGCAAAGAGCCAAAACGCGAAACGCATTTCGTCGAAGTGAACGAAAATTTCCGCGCGTATGGCGTGTTTACTCATCGTCACACTCCGGAAATCGCCGAGCATGTCGGGATCGCCATTGATGATTTCATTTTCACGACTCACCTGCTTCCAGTAGAGCGCGGAATACTCTCCACTCTGCATGTTTGGCTCACGCCCGCGCGCTCGGCGGACGACATCCAGGCCCTTTATCGCTCTTACTACGCGGAGCGGCCGATGGTTCGAGTTTTACCCGCAGGCCGTTTGCCCGAGCTGCAAAATGTGACGCACACAAATTTCTGCGATATCGGATTTGCGTTGGATCCTTCCGGGGAGCGCCTTGTGATTATTTCTTGCTTGGACAATCTGGGCAAAGGCGCCGCCGGCCAGGCAGTTCAAAACATGAACGAGATGTTCGGTTATACGGAAACCGCGGGGTTGCTATGAGACTTGTAATAAAAATTGCCGGCGCTCTACTGGAAAGTCCAGAAACGGTACAAAAGATCGCGCGGCAAATCGGTGAACTCGCGCGCGCCGGAAATGAAATGCTCGTAATTCACGGCGGCGGAAAAATCTTTACCGGCACGCTGGAGCGCATGGGAATTTCCAGCCATTTCGTCAACGGACTGCGCGTCACTGACCGCGAAACGCGCGATGCCGCCGTGATGGTTTTTGCGGGCTTGTTGAATAAACGTCTCTCTGGAGCTATTACGCTCGCGGGCCAAACGGCGGTGGGCATCAGCGCTTCCGACGGCGCATGCTTTCTGGCCGAGCCCATGCAGGTCGGTGAATGCGAAGGCAGCCTTGGATTCGTCGGCTATCTCACGGAAGTAAATGTGGATTTCCTGCGCTCGCTTTGGCGCGCCAAGATCGTTCCGGTCGCCTCGTGTCTGGGACTCGGCTCCGACGGCGAACTCTACAACATTAACGCCGATCATATGGCCGCCGCCGCCGCGGAATTCATTCAGGCTGACCGTTTGGTCTTTCTCACCGATGTCGCAGGCGTTCTCGACGGAGAAAAAGTTCTGCGCGCCGTCCGCAGCGGTGAAATCGAAAATCTCATACGCCGGAATAAGGTATCCGGCGGAATGATTTTAAAGCTGGAGGCCGCGAAGCGCGCTTTGACCGGCGGCGTGGGCGAAGTGCATATCGTCGGAGGCACAATTCCCCGTTCCTTGTTTACTGCAGCGAACGGCTCACGCCGCCTCGGTACCCGCGTTCTTCCCACTATTCATGCCGCAACGAGAATGACGCAGGGAGCGATGCGCTAGAAATGCCGAAAAAGAAAATTTCATCTCGAAGATCCGTTTCCACAGGGCGAATTCGCGCGCAGGAAGCCCGCCATTTGATAAATACATACAAGCGTCCGCCTATTGTATTCACCCGCGGGCGCGGATGCAGGCTTTACGACGCGGCGGGGCGCGAGTATCTCGATTTCCTGGGAGGTATCGCCGTCAACGCCCTAGGACACGCACATCCGCGCCTTGTGCGTGTGATTCGGCGCGAGGCTGCGCGCGCTATTCATCTTTCTAATCTTTTCCACAACGCCTATCAAGGCCCGCTCGCGGCAAAACTCGCGAATTGGTCCGGCCTCGATCGCGTTTTTTTCACCAACAGCGGCACGGAGGCTATCGAAGGCGCTCTGAAGCTCGCGCGCGCCTACGCGCACGCCAAACAAAAGAGTGGCGCCGTGACAGCGAACGCAAAAAAAACTCGAATCCTCGCCCTTGAGAATTCGTTTCATGGCAGAACCTTCGGCGCTCTCTCTATTACTTATCCGTCGAAATATCGCGAACCATTCGAGCCGCTCGTTCCCGGAGTCGAATTCGTGCGCTTTAACGACGTCGCCGATCTCGAATCAAAATTCGACGACTCGGTTTGCGCTCTGGTACTCGAGACGATCCAAGGCGAAGGCGGCATTTTTAGCGTCAGTGAATCTTTTTGGAATCGCGCGCGCGCCCTTGCCACTCAGTACCATGCCGCGCTGATCACCGATGAAATACAGTGTGGCCTGGGCCGCACGGGCCGATATTTTGCGTTTCAGAAATTCCAGTCGTCGCCCGACATCGTGGTTATCGCCAAACCTCTCGCCGCAGGTCTTCCCCTGGGAGCAATTATCGCAAACGATAAATTTGCTTCCGCATTCGTTCCCGGCGTCCACGGCACCACTTTCGGCGGCGGCCCGCTCGTCTGCGCAGCTGCACTCGAATTCCTCACTACAGTAGAAGACGAAAACTTGCTCGTGCGCGTGCGCGAGCGTGGCGCTCAGTTACGCGCCGGCCTGGAAAAACTTGCTTCCCGTTTCGATTTCATCCGCGAAGTGCGCGGCGAAGGATTAATGCTGGGAATCGATCTGTCTTGTGACGGCGCTCCCATCGTCCAGGAAGCGCTGCGCCGCAAGTTGATTATCAACTGTACGCACGACCACATCCTGCGGCTCCTTCCTCCCTTCATCATCAGCAAACGGGACGTCGCCGAATTCCTAACGAAATTTGAAACCGTCCTGTCCGCCGTCTCAAAGAAGGGCGCGCCTGAGGCAGCTACGCAGACCCCTAAGTTAAGAATTCCAATCCAACAGCAGCCGGGCCTTGCGGCTGCTTCGAGGCAACTATGAACGCAGCGGTCGCTCCTCTCACATTCTCCAACGATCTCTTGACCGGGATGGAATGGAACCCCGCGCAGGTGCGCGAACTTCTCCATCTCGCCGCCGACGTGAAGGCCCATCCCGACCGCTATCGTGGCGCACTCGCCGGCCGCTTCCTCGCTTTGATTTTCGAAAAGCCGTCTCTGCGCACGCGCGTCACATTCGAAGTCGGCATTGCAAGCCTCGGCGGCTCTTTCGTTTTTCTCGATCACACCGAAACGAAACTCGGCCAACGAGAATCGATCCCCGACGTGGCAAAAAATCTCGAACGCTGGGTTCAAGGAATTGTCGCGCGCACTTTCACGCAGGAATCGATTGACGCTCTCGCCGAAAACACGTCCATTCCTGTTATTAACGCGCTTTCTGACCGTTACCATCCCTGCCAGGCGCTCTCCGACTTCTTCACCCTGCAGGAACGTTTCAGCGCCCTGCGTGGACTAAAACTTGCCTACGTCGGCGACGGTAACAATGTTTGCCATTCGCTGCTAAGTATCGCCGCGCGCGCCGGAGCTCATCTACGCATCGCAACTCCCGCAGGCTATGATCCCGATCCCTCCGTGGTATCGGAAGCCAAACGCACAGCGCGCGAGACACGCGGAAAAATCGAAATCTGTAATTCGCCGGAGGAAGCCGTGGCCGACGCGCAGGCCATTTACACCGACGTGTGGACCAGCATGGGGCAGGAAGAAGAATCCGCCGCGCGCGAGGCCGCGTTCGCTGGCTATCAGGTGAACGAAGCGCTCTTCGCGCACGCATCACCCGACGCCGTCTTCATGCACTGCCTGCCGGCGCATCGCGGTTCAGAAGTCACTGCGGAAATTATCGACTCGCCGCGTTCCATCGTCTTCGACCAGGCGGAAAATCGCCTGCATATGCAAAAAGCAATCCTGCTCACGCTTTTGAATTAATCCAAGGAGAAACGAATTGCCGAAGAAAGTGGTACTTGCGTATTCAGGAGGTCTGGACACCTCCATCATCATTCCCTGGCTGAAGGAAACTTATGCCTGCGAAGTGATCGCCATGATCGGCGACCTCGGGCAGCAGGAAGATCTGGAAGCCGCTCGCAAGAAAGCTCTCGCAACCGGCGCAAGTTCAGCATTTGTCGAAGACTTGCGCGAGGAATTCATCACAGGCTACATCTGGCCCACGCTACGCGCCGGCGCCGTTTACGAACACAAATATCTGCTTGGCACTTCCTTCGCGCGGCCTTTGCTGGCAAAGCGTCAGGTTGAAATCGCAAGAAAGGTGGGCGCGGACGCCGTCGCGCATGGCTGTACTGGCAAAGGCAACGATCAGGTTCGCTTCGAACTAGCCGCCAAAGCGCTAGCACCTGAATTGCAGATCATCGCTCCGTGGCGCGAATGGAGCATAGCATCACGCGAAGAAGCCATCGCCTACGCTCTCGCGCACAATGTGCCTGTCGAGCAAACAACCAAAAACATTTACAGCCGCGATCGCAATATCTGGCACTTGAGCCATGAAGGTGGAGTTTTGGAAGATCCCGCCAACGCACCCGACGAGAATATGTGGCAATGGGTGGTCTCACCTGCGAATGCGCCCGAGAAGCCCACGACAGTTGAGATTGGATTCGAGGCCGGAACGCCCGTCTCTGTGAATGGCAAAAAACTTGGCGCCATACCATTGCTTACCCAGTTGAACGAAATCGCCGCCGCCAATGGCGTGGGACGCATGGACATCGTCGAGAATCGCCTGGTCGGTATCAAGTCGCGTGGAGCCTACGAAACGCCCGGCGGAACGCTGCTCGTCACCGCCCACCGCGAGCTCGAATCGCTCGCGCTCGACCGCGAAACCGCGCATTATCAGCAGATTCTTTCGTTGCGCTACGCGGAAATGGTTTATTACGGAATGTGGTTCACGCCACTGCGCGAAGCGCTCGACGCATTTTTCACCAGCTCTCAGCGACGCGTTACCGGCTCGATTTCGCTCACGCTTTGCAAAGGCAACATATCGGTAGCATCGCGCCATTCGCCGTACTCACTCTATCGCACAAATCTCGCCAGCTTCACCATGACCGGCTACAACCCAAAAGACGCCGAAGGATTCATCAACCTCTTTGCCTTGCCCATCACAGTTCCGCAGGAAGAGCCGCAGCCCAAAGCGCAGGCCGCGCATCACGAGGCCAAAGCACGATGAGCGATGCCGCAAGCCAGCGGAAAATGTGGGGAGGCCGGTTCGACCGCGGTCCCGATGCGTCCTTCTACGAATTCGAACGCTCTTGGAAATTCGATCGCCGCCTACTGCCCCAGGAATTCGCGCTCGATCGAGCCTGGGCGCGCGCCATAACCCGATCGGGAATTCTGACCAAAGAAGAAGGAGAACAAATCGTTAGCGCGCTCGACGTCCTCGAAGCACGTTCAAAATCCGATGTTGTGTGGCTTAATGATTCAACCGCGGAAGACGTTCATCATTTTGTCGAAACCGCATTGATCGAAAAACTTGGCGCTCTCGGCGCGAAGCTTCATACCGGCCGTAGCCGGAATGACATGGTGGCCACCGAATTTCGAATGTACGTAAAAGATGCAGCGCGAGAAACGCGGAGTGCGATTGCTTCGCTCGAACGCGCGTTTGCCGAACGAGCCGAGCGCAATCTGAAAGTACCCATGCCCGGCACCACTCACATGCAGCACGCGCAGCCGTTGCTCCTTTCGCATTGGCTTCTCGCACATGGTGAAGCGTTCCATCGCGACGCTGAACGCGTAGCCGCGGCAGCCGCGCGCGCGGATATTTGTCCGCTCGGTTCTGGCGCACTCTCCGGTTGCGCATTTCCGCTCGATCGCAAAGCTCTGGCGCATGATCTCGGTTTCTCGAATATCTCCGCCAACAGTTTAGACGCAGTTAGCGACCGCGATTTCGCGCTTGAATATCTCTTCGCGCTGTCCACTCTCGCTATGCATCTCTCGCGCCTCGCCGAAGATTTTGTGCTGTTCGCTTCCCCCGAATTTGGATTCATCGAGCTTCCGGATGAGTTCTCCACCGGCAGCAGCCTGATGCCGCAAAAGAAAAACCCCGACGCTTGGGAGCTGATCCGCGGTAAGACTGGCCGCATTTATGGAGCTCTCCTCGCGCTGTTCACAACTCTGAAAGGCTTGCCATCCAGCTATCAGCGCGACCTGCAGGAAGACAAAGAAAATCTGTTTCAGGCGCACGATCAAGCCCTCGCAATGGTGCAGATTGCCTCGGCCACGCTAGCCGCCACACGGTTCCGAGAAGACCGTTTGCGAGAGGCGGCGCAGGACCCTGCCTTGGTCGCTACCGAGCTAGCCGATTATCTGGTTACGTTTGGAGTTCCCTTTCGCGAAGCTCATGAAATAGTGGGCAAAGTCTTGCGCGCCGCCGAGCAGGAAGGAAAATCGATCCGCGAAATGCCCGTCGAGCGTTTAAAGGAATTCTCGCCCGTGTTCGACCGAAATCTCGCCACCGCGTTAACGCTCGAATCGGCCCTTGCTCGCCGCTCGTTGCCCGGCGGAACGGCTCCCGGCGCTGTTCAATCTGCCCTGCAGGAATTCAAGCGTCGCCTCGCAGAGCTCGAGGCCGATTTATGAGAGCGCGGCGCGCAAAGCTGTCCGATGTTTCTGCCATCTATGATCTCATTGCGCATTACGCTGGACAGGGATTGTTGCTGTCACGCACCGAGGAAGAGATACGACGCAACATCAGCCACTTTCTCATTTTGTTGAACTCTGAGCGCCTTGTCGGCTGCCTATCTCTCGAAAAATATAGTGCCGAGCTCGCCGAGATTCGCTCCGTCGCGGTCGATCCAGAAGCCCGCGGATGCGGCATTGGTGCGAAGTTGCTTGCTTTTGCCCTGCAGGAAGCTCGAAAGAGAGACATCGCGCGCGTTTTCGCGGTCTCGCACGCGCCGGAATTTTTCGAGCGCCAAGGATTTACTGCTTCGCCGCGCAAGCTCATGGTCGAGAAAGTCGAGCGCGATTGCCGCACTTGTGCGAAACGTCGTTCATGCAAGCTCGTCGCCGTGACCGCCACCGTCCTGCCTGAACGCATTACGCTGCCGGTCCTGGCTGAGTCCGCCACGCCAATATCGGCCGCATGAACTCACGTCCTTCCAGTGCAGACATCCCTCGTGGCTTTACTTTCGCAGCTATCGCTTGCGGACTAAAAAAGAAGGGCCTCGATCTGGCCTTGCTGACAAGCAAGACTCCCGCCTCAGCTGCGGCTGTCTTCACCACAAATCGCGTACAAGCCGCTCCAGTTCGTCTCTCGCGCGAACACCTGCGAAAATCGCGCCATAAAATCCGCGCCGTGATCGTCAATTCCGGAAACGCAAATTGCTGCACCGGCTCGCCAGGGCTTGCAGCTTCCGGCAAAACCGCGGCAAAACTTTCCCGCTTGCTCGACTGCAAGCCGCACGAGGTCTTAGTGTGTTCCACGGGAGTAATCGGTGTTCCGCTACGCGTTGAGAAAATACTTAGTGCCGAGCCGCAACTCGTGCGCAGTTCCAGTTCAGAAGCAGCGGCATTCGAACGATTCACGCGCGCCATCATGACTACCGACACTCGCCCGAAATGGGCGGTTGCAAAATTCCGCATCGGCGGAAAACAAGTTAGCGTACTCGGATGCGCCAAAGGTTCCGGAATGATCGCTCCGAACATGGCCACCATGCTGGGATTTCTCGCCACTGACGCAGCTATCTCCCCGCCGCTGCTTTCAAGAGCGCTCAGAACGGTCGTAGCGCGAAGTTTTAACGCCATCACCGTGGATGGCGACACTTCCACAAACGATACTGTCGCACTGCTTGCCAACAGAGAAAGTGGTGCGAAGAAAATTACAAAGCAAGATAGCAACTACCGCAGGTTTATCGCAGCTTTAGAAAACGTCTGCACATCTCTCGCGCTTTCCATCGTGGCGGATGGCGAAGGCGCGCAACGCGTGATTAAAATCGAAGTCCGCGGCGCCGTCTCGGATCGCGCCGCAAACACAATCGCTCGCACCATCGCGCACTCGCCACTCGTAAAGACTGCCTTCGCTGGCGCCGACCCCAATTGGGGCCGCATCCTCGCTGCCGCCGGCCGCTCTGGTGTTCCATTCGATCCAGACAAAGTTGATATTCGACTAGCGGGCATCCGCGTATGCCGCCGAGGTCGAGAATATCCCTTCGACGAACACGCCGCTCATCGCAAAATGCTGGCGAAATATGTACAAGTTGTTTTGAATTTGAACGCGGGCTGTGGAGTCGCCCGCGTGTGGACCTGCGATTTCACCGCAGAATACGTACGCATCAACGCGAGCTACCGCACGTAGGTTGCGACAAGAGATTGTGGGCAGTTCGGCGTCGAGGGCACGGCTCTGAACCGTTAAGAATCCCAATTCCAATTTGCGTACTGTTCCCGCAATTTCGTCTTGAGAAATTTCCCCACCGACGTCCGCGGAATCTCCGCAGCGAATACAAACGCATCCGGCAACTGCCATTTGGCAAATTTCCTGGCCAGAAATTCGCGCAGCTCCTCCGGCTGCACGGATACCCCTTCTTTCACCACGATCACCGCCAGTGGCCTCTCTTGCCACTTGGGATGCGGAACTCCGATCACCGCCGCCTCGCGCACGCTCGGGTGCCCCATCAACGTATTTTCCAGATCCACGGAGCTGATCCATTCGCCTCCGGATTTCACCAAGTCCTTGCTGCGGTCCAGAATATGGACGTAGCCCTCCACGTCCATTGTCGCTACGTCACCAGTGCGAAACCATCCGTCGCTCGTCCATCGGTCGGCCGTTTCCGGCGACTCAAAATAACTTGAAGCGATCCAGGGACCGCGAACTTCAAGCTCCCCCGGTGTGACGCCGTCCCACGGCGCTTCACCCCGAGCGCCCATCACACGCAATTCCACGAACGGAGCAGGCATTCCTTGCTTGGCGCGAATTTTGTATTTTTCGTCTTCCGAGCAATGAACCAACGTGGACTTAATCGGAGCAGTAGTAGCCATTGGCGTGGTTTCCGTCATGCCCCATAGATGCGTGATGTGAAATCCAAAAGCATCGAGTCCGCGCAGAAGTGACTCTGGCACCGCCGCCCCGCCGCACATGATTCGCACGGGCTTTGACATCTTCCAGCGTCCCCGCTGTTTCTCCAGCGCCGCGAGCACGCCCAGCCAAACCGTCGGCACCCCAAACGCCAGGGTCACTTTCTCTGTTTCTATCAGGTCCAACAAACTTTCCGCATCCAGATACAGGCCAGGCAAAACTAATTTCGCTCCTACTAATGTCCCGGTGAACGGTATGCCCCAGGCGTTGGCATGAAACATTGAGGATGCCGGCAAGAGAACATCGTGATGCCCCACGTTAAAGCTGTCCGTAAGCCCCTGCGCCAAGCTATGCAGCACCAGAGCTCGATGGGAATAAACCACGCCCTTGGGTTTCCCCGTAGTCCCGGAAGTAAAACACATAACCGCTGCGTCGTTTTCTTCCACTCGCGGATATACGAAGTCATCGTCCGCAGCCGAAAGAAAATCTTCATAACTTTCGTAAGAACGCCCGATCTTTTGCCCGCCGAACGGCACAACAAAAACGCGCTCGAAATGCACCTTATCGCGAATGGATTCGTAAACCGGCAGCAGAACATCGTCCACAATCAAATAGCGATCGCGTGCGTGGTTCACGATGTAAGCAAGTTCGTCAGGATGAAGCCGCAAATTCAAAGTGTGTAAGACGCCGCCCGCTACGGGTACGCCAAAATAAGCTTCAAGATGCGTGGAGTGGTTCCACATCAGCGTCGCCACGCGGTCGCCGTGAGTCATTCCAGCTAGTTCAAGCGCGCGTGCCAGACGCCGCGACCGCCGGTAGATATCGCCATACGTTGTGCGTCTCAGGGAACGGTCCGGCAGCCGCGACACAATCTCTATCGTCGAAAATAATTTCCCGGCGCGTTCGAGAATTGGTTGAAGCGTCAGCGGAAAATCCATCATCATTCCGCGCATATTGTCCCCGCCCGCACGTTTCCCTCGAAGAAATTCTGCCGAATGCTACCACTTTTTTCACGTCATCCAGAGTCCTACGCATCCGCAGCCCGTTAGGTCAGCCAATGGTTGACTGCCGGAGGCACTTGCCGCAAGATGCTCGTGAGCTGCTGGAGCGCTTGCTTCAGCTGGGAGTGGCTGAATCACAGCTGGCCGTCCGAGCCGAGTTCCTGTTTCTTCAGCTTCGCATTTGCACCCTGGCGATAGTCAGGGGACGAGGAGAACGACCGTGAAGAAATTGTACGTCGGCAATCTGTCGTTCAAGGCTACCGAAGAGCAGGTCGCTGCGTTATTTTCCGAAATTGGAGTTCAACCCGATTCACTCACCCTGCTGCGCGATCGCTTCACCGGCCAACCTCGCGGATTCGGCTTCGCGGAAATTGGCAACGACGCGGAAGCTGAGAAAGCAGTTGCGGCGCTCAACGGCAAAGATTTTCTCGGACGCGCGCTGGTCGTGAATGAAGCTCGCCCGCAACGCGAAGGGGGCGGCCCTGGTGGTGGAGGCGGGCGCGGCGGTCATGGTGGTGGTCATGGCGGCGGAGGCGGTGGCGGGCGCGGTGGCTACGGTGGTGGTGGCGGGGGACGCGGCGGCGGTGGCGGCCGAGGAGGCGATCGCGGTGACCGCGGAGGGTATGGAGGCGGAGGCGGCGGACGAGATCGTTAACCAAAAACTTTATTGAAGTCCGAAAAGTATTTTAAGGGCGCTCGGTTATTCGGCGCCCTTTTCGCTTTCAGATCGCGCTTAGGCTGTGGCCGTACTGCGCGATGCGCGATATTGCAGCGCCGGTGAAACCTCGCTTTTGATCTCTGCGCCCTTGCAGTGAAATTGCTCCAGCGTCGTGCTGCGCAATCCCTGTGTAACCAGCGCCGGCACGTCTAGCTTTGATTCCGCCTCGTCTAGCTCCGCTGCGGAGGCATATAAAGCAGGCATGCGCGGCAGGAAAACTGGGCAGCAATCGTGAAAAGGTTCCGAAGAAATATCGTACGTCCCGATTTTTCGCGCGGTGGCCAGTATTTCGATTTTGTCCGTGCCGATCAGCGGCCTGAAGACGACCATGCGCGCAGCGGCATCCACCGCCA
>Ga0210388_10001908_pt1 | contig 16368 bp, 9 predicted proteins | sample IncBWC19OmetaG_FD_155485 | JGI IMG/M metagenome (GOLD analysis project Ga0210388, IMG submission 155485) | Forest soil microbial communities from Barre Woods Harvard Forest LTER site, Petersham, Massachusetts, United States - Inc-BW-C-19-O ...
CGCGGCACTGACACCACACCGGTATAAGTGAGCGCCGAGCGCCGCCGACGGCGCAGCAGAAAGCCGAGGCACAGCGCTTTGTTGATGACCCGCGGAAACGGGTGCGCCGGATCCACCGTCACCGGCGTCAACAGCGGATCCAGTTCCTTCTCGCAGTACTCGTTCACGAAACGCAGCGCATTGGAATCCAGTTCGTGCAGGCTCAGTACGCGAATACCGTTCTGCGACAGCGCCGGACGCAGCCGCGCGTTCCAGCATTCATACTGGTCATGAACAAACTCGTGGGCCAGCGTGTTCAGCAGATCACGCTTCTCGATCAGCGTCAGCCCGTCGGGACCGGCTTCGTTGAAGCCATCTTCGATCTGCTGCACCATCGCGGCTACACGGACCTCGAAAAATTCGTCGAGGTTGCTTGCCGAAATTGCCAGGAACTTGAGGCGTTCGAGAAGCGGGTTGCCCTCGTCTCCGGCCTCTTCGAGCACACGCCGGTTGAATGCGAGCCAGGAGGTGTCGCGATTGAGAAAATACTGCGGATCGTCGAGCGAAATACGAGCCATGGCGGAGGCCAGCTTACCGCATTCTTCGTGTGATTTGTTTTACTCGATCAGGATTCTTGCTTGTGCTGCCGGGTTGACTCTCAATGCCGCGGAAACATTTTCATTATATGCGATGATTCGCCGCCGTGCACTTCGCGGTCTTTTGTTCGTTGCTCACCAGTTTTTCTCTGCGGTTAAAAGTTACTGATTAATAAATTGTCCGTAAAAGAAAACCGGCACCTGAACAGCACTCTCGCCTGTTCAGGTGCCGGCATAGTCGCGGGGCCGGTCGGCTCCGGTTCCAGCCTATGGCAGGTAGTAACGGAACGACGTGAAGATCATGCCGTCCAGTCCGTGCGGCTCGCCGCCCACGCCCGACCAGGTATTGCGGTCGACGTAGGAGAACTGCGGTCCCCACTGGACTCGGCCGCGGTTCACTTTTTCCCTCGAGCCGTCGTACAGCTTGAACCAGAAGCCCGCCGTGCCTTCGATCAGCACTCGCGTATCCGCCGTGCAGTTGGCCAGACCACCTGCCGCGAATCCGCCCGCACCCGGCGCGGTCTCACTGTAGCAACCGCTGTTGTTGAAGAAGGGCGAACCGTAGCCGACGTACTTGTTGGTCAGCGGATCGTATCCGGCAGCGCGGCCAGCATACTCGGCGCCTACGTTGAAGTAGACATCGATTTTCGGCGCGTGCCACTCGAGCGTGCTCAGACCCTGCAGGCTCTTCACCAGATAGAGGGAGCCGTCGGGACGAACCGCGGCATCCGGCAGACCGCCGGTGCCGTAACGGCCTACGCCGCTGCCGCCGAAGCCGTGCAATCCGAAGTCCAGCCGCTTGCCGGCAAACGACCAGCGCGCATTCGCACCCACGCCACCACCGTTGGTAGAGTCGTTGTGTGCGCCGAACGCATTAGCCGTCGTTTCCGTACCCGTCGGCCCGCAGGGGAAGGCTACAGAGGCCTCGCCGCAGGGGAATACGCGATCACGGAACCGGCTGTACACGCCGAAGATCTCGTAGTGTCCGAAGCCGGGCTCGAAAACAAGTTTCCCGATGATGTCAGGCGAGGGATTGAACGAATAGTTGGCGTTCAGGTTGTAAAGACCGCCGCCCGTTCCCACCGATCCGATCACGAAGTTATTCCCGTTGCCGTGAGTGGTGACCGTGGCCTGAGGATTTTCCACCGATGCCGCGAACCACACCTTATTGCTGATGTTCTTGGAAATGCGCAATCCATACTGCCGCGCCCAGCTGAAGCCAACGGTGTACTGCGGGTCGATGGTCATGGGCAGCGCTTCGCTGCGGTTGTCCGCACCGTGTTTGGTTTCGGTGACCAGGCTCCACATCTGACCACCGGTGAAGGTCCAGCCGTTGTCGAACGCGGCCTGTCCCCAAACTTGCCGTTGGCGAAGGGTGTAGCTGTTGCTCTGGTTGTTGTTGGAAGTAACGCCCGCCGAAAGGAAGTCGGCCTCGTAGTAGCCGGTCACTTTAGCGCTCTTCAGCCTTCCCTCGCCCAGCATCGAGATTCGCGATTGCCGGCCCGATCCGAAGAATTCGGAGAGGCTGCTGGCCGATGCTCCGGGCATAGTCAGGGAGTTAAACGGCGTGTTGATGTCGGATCCGAGAGCCCGCGACCGCCGCACAAATTCGGCCGCCAGGAATCCACCCGGAGTAATCGTGATCCCCTTGTAGTGAAGCGCTACCGGAGAATCCGAGATATTTTTCTGCGTCTCCTGCAACGCGACCACGGTGCTGGCCATGCCAGTCTTCAGGTCGGTGACGTCGCCCTTGAGGGCGGTCACGGTTTCCTGCTGCTGGGTTGCGGCAGCCTGGGCTGCGTCCGCCTTGCCGACAGCTTCGGTGGCCGTGGTTTGCGCCTGCTGCACGCTCTGATCCTTGTGCCGCAGTTCGTCGCGCAGCTCCTGAATCTCCTGATGCTGCTGCAACAAAGCTGCCTGCTGCGCGGCGATGGCATCCTTCAACGCCTGCACATCGGCGGCCGTGAGCGTTGCCGCTGGAGCTGGCTTGGGCTTCTTGGGTTTAGCGGCGGTGCTGGTTTGCCCAACCAGCGCCGTCGCAAGAGACAGAACTGCACACATCTTCCAGGCAGACTTCATCATCACTCTCTCCTTTTTTGTCGACCAGAAACGACAACACCCCGCGCGCCTGCGGGGTGTCGCCCTATTTGACCTGCTTGATTGCTTCTTTCACCTTGGCTGCGACGTTGTCCGGCAGGGGTGCGTACGAAAGTGCGCTGGTCATCTTCTGGCCGTCGGTGACCATCCAACTCAGAAAGTCAGCCAGAATCTTGCCCTTGGCAGCGTCCTTCGATTGCGCCGGGATCAACAACCAGGTGAAGCTCGAGATCGGATATGCGTCTTTTCCGGGCGCATCGGTAATCGAAACCCGGAAGTCAGCCGGCATCTTCGGAGCCGAAGCCGCCGCTGCCGTCACTCCCTCGAGCGATGCCTTCAGGAACACGCCGGCGGAATTACGTACGCTGCCGTAGGGGATGTTGTTTTGCACGGCATAAATCAATTCCACGTATCCGATCGAGCCCGGCAGTTGACGGATCGATCCGGCCACGCCCTCATTGCCTTTTCCGCCCAGCCCGATCGGCCACTTCACCGAAGTATCGCTGCCCACCTGTGCCTTCCATTCCGGACTGACTTTCGAGAGATAGTCCGTCCAGATGAAGCTGGTTCCGCTGCCATCGGAGCGATGCACGACGATGATTTCCTTGTCCGGAAAATTGACTCCCGGATTCGCCTTCGTAATCACCGGGTCGTTCCACTTGGAAATTCGGCCCAGAAAAATTCCGGCTAGAGCTTCCGGCGTGAATTTCACTTCACCGCTGACTCCCGGAATGTTGTAGGCGGGCACAACCGCGCCCAGAACCGTCGGAATATTCAGGATCTTGAATTTTGCTTCCTGCAACTGCTTGTCGGTCATGGGCATATCGCTGGCGCCGAAGTCCACCGTGCCCGCAGTGACTTGACGGATTCCGCCGCCGCTGCCGATCGGTTGATAGTTGACCTGAACTCCGGAATGAGATTTCCCATACTCACTGAACCACTTCGAGTACATGGGGTTCGGAAAGGTGGCGCCGGCTCCGTTGAGCGTGGTCTGCCCCAATACCGGCAATGCCAGAAGGACGCACGACAACAGCAGCACGATTTTGCGCATCACTAGATAGTTCCTCCTCGTTGTAGATGTCCCCGTTCTATCGGCGCTGTGTTACAGGATAGTTACAAACGGGTGAATTTCTCATGAATGGGCCTGCAGGCGAGCTAAGAATTTCAATCATAAAGGACACGAAGTTTCACAAAGTAAAACCCTTAGGGGAATTCCCTTCGTGATACTTCGTGTCCTTTGCGTGGACGGTTTTTGCCGCTACTGCGCCTTTAAGCGTGCGATCTCTCGCGGAAACAGAGCATTTCCCGGAAAGTCGCGCTGCAAGCCGGTCAGCAGTTCCACCGCTCGGGGCTTGTCTTTTTCGCGCACGTAGGCGATCGCCAGCAGGATTCTCGCGAAGGGCGCGAGGTAGTGTCCATGGTCCGCGGTGGTCTGCAAGTCGGCGAGACCGCCTTGCTTATCCGCCGCCAAGCCGCCCATACGCAGGATCCAGCGCAACGGGGCGATCAAACTGCCGATGATGTACTTGCTGAATCCGGTGGCCAGCAGCGCGTCATAGCAATCCGGACAGACCACCAGCAACTGCTGCGCGTTCGAGGTGGCCTCCTTCGTAAAATGCACCGAGGCGAAGTTTCGTTTGTCGATCAGCGACGCGTAGTCGGCTTGCAGCCCGGACGACAAGGTCAGAGCAAATAGGGCGTCGCGGTCTTTGGCATCTTTCGCCAGCCTCGTATGCGCCAGATTTTCCGCCCGGCCGATCGCATCTTGAAATTTTTCCCGCAGCTCAGGATTCGGCGTCTGCTTCGGTCGATCCACAAAGGCGGAGTCGTTCTCAAAGAATTGTGCCTCCAGCACTCCCAGCCGATTGAACTCCGAGAACAGGAGTCCCGCGGCTTCGCTGACCGGACCCATTGGATCGTCGGGATGCTGCGCTTGCCACGCGATAAAATCTTTCTGAGCCCCGGCAAAGTCGAGATTGTAAAGATTGCTGAATCCTTCATCGAGCGGAGAAATTTCCTCCACCTTCGGCAGGTCCTCGGCTCTGGCCGACAGGCACAGCCCGCAGCATGCAAATAAAATCGCCACCCTTCTTAACCACCGTGAATCTATTGTTCTGACCGTCATTCTCCGCTCGCGTGGTCTATTATCGATGTTTGGTGTCGAGTTGCAATTTACATCTCTCACAGGTAGCGGTGCAGTTTGATTGTCATCCCGAGCAAGCGTTTTTTGCGCGGAGAGGGATCTGGGCGAGCCGCGCGACGTGTCGCGCTTTTTGCGACACCGGAATTGCGCGTCGGGCCCGCTTCTCTATCAAACTGCTCTACCACATATCTGCTAACTAATTCGATGACTTCCACCGGCGTAGCGAGGCTTGCAAGTTGTAAAGCGTTTGTCAATTTCGCCGGGGATTCCCCCTTAGATCGAGGACGCAGTTTTCATGAGTGATTCGCCTACACGCTTTGCCCCCGGCTGGCCGGGCATCCCGCCGCGCTGGACTTCGAGCGCGAAAACCGGCGCTGGGACCGCGCTCAACCAGCACAGCAAAGTCTGGTTCACGCTGAGTCACGGCATTCTGAACGAAGTATATTTTCCCCGGGTCGATCAGGCCTGCACCCGCGATCTGGGTTTGATCGTGACCAACGGCGTCGACTTCTTCTCGGAAGAAAAGCGGCACTGCACCTTCGAGAGTCGGCCGGTCGAACTGGGCATTCCGGCCTTCGAACTCATCAACACCGATATCACCGGACGCTACCGCATTCACAAGGAAGTCCTTACCGACCCTTACCGGAATGTCGTGCTGCAGAAAATTCGCTTCGAACCGCTGCGGGGCCAACTCTCCGACTATCGCCTTTTCTCTTTGCTCTCGCCGCACCTGGCGAACTGCGGGTACCACAACACCGGCTGGATCGGTGACTACAAGGGCTTTCCCATGTTCTTTGCCGAACACGACGGCACCACCCTGTGTCTCGCGTCTTCGGCGCCGTGGAAAAAAATGTCGGTAGGGTTCGTCGGATCCTCCGATGGCTGGCAGGACATTTCGCAGCACTTCCAGATGCAATGGGATTACAACCGCGCCGAGAACGGAAACATCGCCATGACCGGCGAGATCGATCTGATGGCCTGCAAGGGCGAATTCCTGCTGGCTCTGGGCTTTGGATCGATTTCCTCCGAAGCGGGCCAGCAGGCGCGCTCCAGCCTGATGGAAGATTATGACGACATTCGCCAGCACTACTACTCGCAGTGGGACAGCTGGCAGAAGACACTGCTGAAGCTGGACGACTCGACTCGCGAGTTCGATCTCTACCGTGCGTCCACTTCCGTGATGCGGACGCACGAGTCGAAAGATTTTCTCGGCGGCATCATCGCCAGCCTGTCCATCCCCTGGGGATTCAACAAAGGCGACGAAGACCTGGGCGGATATCACCTGATCTGGCCGCGCGATCTGGTCGAGACTGCCGGCGCGCTGCTGGCCGCGGGAGCCGTTACCGATGCGGTCCGCGTGCTGCGCTATCTCGAAGTTACGCAGGAAGCCGCCGGCAACTGGGCGCAGAATCTCTGGCTCGATGGCCGCCCCTACTGGAATGGCGTCCAGATGGACGAGACCGCGTTTCCCATTCTGCTGCTCGATCTGATCCGCCGCGAGGCCCCGAACTCGCTGGGCAAACTGGACCGCTGGTGGCCGATGGTGCGCAACGCGGTCAGCTTTATTCTTCGCAATGGCCCGGTCACGCAACAGGATCGATGGGAAGAAGACGCGGGCTACTCGCCGTTCACACTTGCCGCCGAAATTTCCGCGCTGCTGGCGGCAGCCGATATCGCCGACCTTACCGGACACGCCGACCAGGCCCAGACTATGCGGGATACCGCCGACGCCTGGAACGACAATATTGAACGCTGGGTCTACGCCACCGGCGGTGACCTGGCGCAACAACTCGGCATCGACGGCTACTATGTGCGCATTGCCCCGCCGGACGCCGATATCGCTGGCGCAGCCTCACCCACGCAGGGCTTCGTACCGATCAAGAATCGTCCACCGGGCCAGGATGGAGAAGCCGCTTATCACATCATCAGTCCAGACGCGCTGGCGCTGGTGCGCTTCGGTCTGCGCGCGCCTGACGATCCGCGCATTGTGAACACGCTGCGCGCCATCGACGCGCTGCTATCGGTCGAACTTCCCCAGGGACCATGCTGGTATCGCTACAACGGCGACGGCTATGGCGAGCACAAAGACGGCTCGGCCTTCGACGGCACCGGCATCGGCCGCCCCTGGCCTCTGCTGGCCGGCGAGCGCGGACACTACGCGGTCGCGGCCGGACACGTGGATGGGGCCAGGGCCATGTTGACCGTGATCGAGAATTCCACCATTGGACAAAGCCGTTTGCTTCCCGAACAGGTCTGGGACGAAGCCGACATTCCAGCCCTGGAACTTTTCCGAGGCAAGGCCTCCGGATCTGCCTGCCCGCTGGTGTGGGCTCACGCGGAATATGTGAAGCTTCGCCGCTCGATTTACGACGGCAAAATCTTTGATCAGCCCCCGCAAACCGTGAAGCGTTATCTGGTCGACAAACATGTGCGACAGATTTTCGGCTGGAGGTTCAACAACAAGACTCGCTCCATTCCGCTCAACAAAACTCTTCGCATCGTCCTGCTCAACCCCGGACTGGTGCATTGGACGGTCGACGGATGGACTACCCGGCACGACACCCATACCCGCGACACCGGACTCGGCATCCACACGCTCGACCTGCCGACGGCGTCGCTCCCGGCCGGGGGCCAAGCCCAGTTCACATTTTTCTGGCCCGCCGAGAATCGATGGGAAGGCACGGATTACGCCGTAATCGTGACCTAGTCCGCACCGCGAAGCAAATGCGGGCGCCCCATCCTTCGCGTTTTGTGCGAAGGGTGTGAGCCACGGCTCCCGCCGGATCGAACTATTGGACTATTTCGAAGATGCCGCCGTTGCTGGCCGGTCCACCGCCGAATGCTGCTCCGTAGATGTTACCGGCGGAATCAAGAGTCAGGTCGCTCTGGGGATACATCAGATCATGTCCGCTACCGAAACTGTATAGGACGCTTTCTGCCCAATGACCGGAGCTCTGCGTAAGCTTAAACACGGTGCCGCGGTTATTCGTCCCACCCTCAAAGGTCGCGCCGTAGAGATTGCCCGAGCCGTCGAAAGTCACGCCTGCATACGGCCCTATGCCGTCATTATTGCCGCTCTTGTTAGTGAAGGAATAAAGATTATTCAAAGTCCAGGTTCCTGAAGCGGGCGTGAGTTCAAATATCGAGCCGTAGCCGCCGCCGCCACCGCTATTCGCACCATAGAGATTCCCCGCTGCGTCAAGAACAACTCCCCCATACAGCGCACCCGAGGGGAAATCGTAGAGCACAGTCTGTGTCCAACTCCCGGATAGCGGAGTGAGCTTGAACACGGCGCCTCCGGCATTGCCCGAGCGAGTGGTGAAAGCCGTGCCGTACAAATTGCCTGAGGAGTCAAACGTCAAGCCTGCGGATGGCGCGTCACCGTCATCCCCTCCGGTGAACGTATAGAGCACACTCTCGCTCCACGAATCATCGGTGTTTTTCATGAGCTCGTATACAACGCCGCATCCGGTAGGGTCACAGGGAAATGTCCTGATGCCGCCGCCTCGAGCCGTTCCATACAGATTGCCCGCCGCATCCAGTAGCAAATTGCTGTAAGGAATTCCTCCATCGCTGCCACCGGTGAAGCTGTAGGCAACGCTCTCCTTCCAGCTTCCATCCGAGTTGTGCGTCAGTTTATAGACCGTTCCTTTGTTCGAAGATCCACCTTCCGCGGTCGTGCCGAAGAGATTCCCGTCGCTATCGAAAATCACGCCCGCAAAGGGATAGATTCCATCGGTTCCTGCAGTGAAGCTGTGCAATACCTTCTCTGTCCATCCGCCCGACGTCTGGACCAACTCAAACACCGAGCCTAGTCCGTTCACTCCCCCATACTGGGCCGTGCCATAAAGATTTCCCTCAACATCAAAAACAGGCTTGCCGTAGGGATTGCCATCGCCGTCGATTCCGAGCGAGAAGCTGTGCAGGACGGTTTCAGTCCAGAGACCGCTGGCGGTCGAGCTGAGTTCGAACACCGTACCAACACCATGAGCTCCGCCGCCGCTTGTGGTGCCATAAACATTGCCAGACGCATCCAGCAGCAATGGCCCATATTGCGGCATCCCTCCGCCGGTCCGGCCGTCAAACACGCGCAGCGACTTCTTCTGCCATCCGCCGCCGGCAACGGGTGTCAACTCGAAGACGCTTCCACCACCATAAGTTCCGTCACAGCATGTCGTGCCGTAAACATTGCCTGTTGCATCGAGCACGAGGCCGCTCAACAGAGTTTGCTGCTCATTTGCCACCAGCCTGAAGTTCTCGATCGTTTTCTTGTTCCAGCCTCCGCCGGCTGCGGGCTCCAGTTCGAAAACGGTTCCTCCATTGCCCGTGCCACCGGCGCTTGTCGTACCGTACAGATGGCCCGCTGCGTCGAAAGCGAGTCCACTTGTCAGATGCGATCCATCGCGGCCGTTTTGGAATGAATACACCAAGCTCTCCGTCCAGCCGCCGCCGGAAGCCGGCGACACTTCGAAAACTGTGCCTGCATCACTCGAGCCACCTTGTGCAGTCGTGCCATAGAGATTGCCCGCCGCATCAGAAATCAAATTTGAAACTGGCTGGGACCCATCTGACCCTCCGGTAAAGCTGTAGAGGACACTTTCACTCCATCCATTTACGCCAAGAGAAAGTTCAAATACCACACCATGGCTCGGCGGCGCGCCCCCTCCGGATGTTGTGCCAAACAGATTGCCGCTGTGGTCAAGCAGCAACGACCCAAAAGGACTTCCTCCGTCATTGCCGCCTGTAAAACTGTAGAGCACTTTCTCTGTCCACGTGTCTGATGCCAGCACCAGTTCATACACGATGCCGGATCCGTAAACGCCACCTGCTGTCGTTGTGCCATAGAGATTTCCATTCGCATCCAGAATTACTCCGGCGTACGGCTGCGCCCCATCGCCTTGATGTCCGGTGAAGGCATGGAGAATGCGTTCGGTCCAGCCACCAGATGCGGGCGTCAGCATGTAGACCACGCCGCATCCGCAACGGCCGCCGCCAAATTCGGCTGTGCCGTATAGATTCCCGGCAGCGTCGCGCGCCAACCCTGACCGCGGCGTCACCCCATCTTGCCCGTGAACAAAGTTGTGCACCACGATTTCGTTCGCAGCGGCGGCAGAAACTGGAAGAATTGTGATCGCGACCAATGTCGCGGCCAGCGTAGCGGATCTGACACATAGCGACACAAGGGGATGCAGCATGGCAAGCCTCCGGAACGGAAATGCGCGAAAACCTAGGGGAGGAAAGCGATCAAGTGTTTCGAGCGCGCCAAGTATATATCGCGGCGACTGAAGCTCGACATCGGTTGCACCAGAATTGGTACAACGCAGCCGCAAGCGGCTGAAAAACCACGCCCTTGCGCACTTCGAGTACTGTGGATAAATAGCCGCGCAACTAGCTGATTACAAGCCACTTAAGTATTGCATTTAAATCGATTGAGCATCCCGCCTTGGGTCGACGGGAGCGGCGCGGGGCTTGTGGCTCACGGTGTGGGTTTAAATTCCAGTGCGGGCCTGCAAACTACCGCGCGGGGCATTTCTTTTCGAGCGCCGCTCAGGCTTGAGCTTCTTCGGTGCTGTTGTAGCACAACTCGACGACCGTACAATCGTCGCTCAAGGGATTGCCAGCGCAGAATTCCGAGACGGCGGAAAAAATTCCTTCGAGGTTGGGAGATTTCGCGGCGGCTTCCTCCAGACGAAAGTCTTCGAAGAAGTCTCCCATGGCGTTTTCGGCTTCGGTGACGCCGTCGGTTACCAGGATGAAGCGGTCGCCGGACTTCATCTGGCAGGTCGCGGTTTCAAAAGTCGCATCCGCCAGCAAACCCACGGGGACATTGCCGTGCGGCGGACGAATGACTTCGCCTCCACACACCAGCAGCGGCGGAACATGGCCGCAATTCACGTACTCAAGTTCGCCGTCGCGGCGCAGGCGCACCAGCAGCACGGTCGCGTATTTCTCTCCACCCATCTTTTCGGTGAAGAAGCGGTTTACCGCCGTGACCACGTTCAGCAGCGACATGCCCGCGGTCAAATGCGAATAGATCATCCCCTGCAGGGTTGAGGCCAGCAGCGCGGCGGAAACTCCCTTGCCGCTGACGTCGGCCAGAACCACCGCCAGGCCTTCTTTGGTGTTCACCGCGTCGTAGAAGTCTCCCCCGATTTCTTTACAAGAGAGATTCTTTCCGTTGAGCCGCGCGAACGGCACTTCAGGAATCTTCACCTGCATCAGGCGCTGCTGAATGCTGGCGGCAATGCTCAACTCCTGCTGGTAACGGCGGGATTCTTCCTCCGCCTGCACGAGCCGCGCATTTTCAATCAGCGACGCGGCTTCCGTCGCGATCGCATGAAGGATGTCGTGGCTGACGCCGGCGATATCCCGCGAGGCGAATCGCGAGTCCACGTAAAGCACGCCCATGGCTTCCGCCGAGACGTTCGGAGCCGGGGTCTGGGCACCACGCGTGGCCTGCACCTGCATTTTGCGCAGCGGTATGCAGACGACGGTTCGAAGATCGTAGGCCACGATGCTCTGGCGTCCGGCGAGATCGATATCCCGGCTGGTGTCAGTCAGCAGGAATTCGGAGTTTGAGCGCATCGACTCTTCGAGAGTCGAACGCGAAATCGTCTTGTCATCGAGCAGCGGTTCCTTCTTCTTGTTACGGCCCGCGGCCAGGCGCAGCTTGCCTTCTTCGTCTTTGAGAAAAACGTATCCGCGCTCGGCGCCCGTCAGGTCGAGCGTGACGTCGAGCATGGTCATCAGAATTTCATCGAGCACGCCGGCGGTGTTCAGTTTGCGCGCGGCTTCCAGAAACAGCGTGAGCTTCTCGAGGTCGGTGGCTTCCTGCTTGATCTGGATGCCGGAAATCTGGCTCAGGAATTCGCGGGCGGTGTTCGACGTGGCGTGCGCCGGATTGAAAAGTATGTACGCGGAATCGCGCGCGCCGAATTCGAGACGGTCGCCGCGCTCCAGCTTCTGCCGCTGGATACGCTCACCGTTAACGAAGGTACCGTGCTTGCTGCCCAGGTCTACCAGAAAGAAGTCCGCACCCTCCTGCATGATCTGGGCGTGATCGCGGGAGACGCGCGGGTCGGCGATGACCAGGTCCTTGTCGACTTTCCGCCCCACATTAAATGGGATACGGTTCAGCACGATATTTTTCTGCTCACTCCCCTGCACGAACACGAGAGCAGGAAACACCCCGGAGCCGGAGCCGTGATGACTGATGCTGTTCAGGGTCATGGATGGTAAATCGCCGCGCCGTTCGCCAGTTTCGACGCGCAGAAGCCGCGGTCAAACCCTTGTCCTACCGAGTGAAACCCGCGGCCACTCGTGCTCCTTCAGACTACTCTGCTGGCACGTGGTCTCGCAAGTTGCGCTCCGCATTCGCCCAGCTGTCGTGCAAGGTGTCGAGTAAAGCCAGGCCGAACACAAAAATCGGCAGCATGAAGTTCGAATAGAACGGCACCGGCCAGACCCGCTGGCGGAGTTCGGGAGAGAGCCAGAGATATAAGCCAGTCAGCGTCAGAGTGGCGATCCAGGGCCACACCAGCAAGACACAGCCGATGCCGCGCGCCAGCCGAATCGCCGGCAGGATGGGAGGCGCGAAACGCTGGCTATGCAGCAAAGCCAGAATCGCCGGCAGCAGCAAGACCTGATTGTACGGCGCAAACATGGGGACGATCACCACGGTGAGCGCCAGAACCAGGCCGAAGGATCGTCCGAACAGGGGGCTGCCCGCGGGTTCCCCGCGCGCGCCCCAGAGGCAGAGCCCGCAGACTACAACGCTCAGCAGTTCGAGAACGTGGCCCAGACTCGAGCCAAACAAGTTCGAGCCAAACATCCAGGCCAGCACGGACTGGTTCTGGGTGTACTGGTGATATTGCCGGATCGCGGTGAAGAACATTCGTAGCCATCCCGGCAACACCAGTTCGGCTCCGCCCAGCAACAGGAGCATGATCAGCGCGAAGCCAAACAGGAAGCGGCGGCGCGAACGCCAGTCGCTTACCGTCCACACCAGCAACCATAGGACGATCGGCCAGGTCAGCTGCGGCTTGATGGTTGCGAACGCGAGCAGGCCGCCGGCGAAGAAGAGCCAGCCCGCGCTCAGGCAAGCCGCGCAGGCGGCGAGCAATCCGGCCACCAGCAGGCTCAGTTGCTGCAGCTTGAGTCCCTGCACCATGGGCAGCCAGCCGAGGGTCAGGATGATGAAAGTCAGAGTCGTTCCGAAAGATGGCTTCCAGCGTAGAGCACGCAGCCACAGCAGGACGCCAACTGCAGCCAACGCCACCAGCAACCAGCGAAACCCGCTCTGCACTGAGTCGAACGGGAGGTCGACGGTCGGCGCCAGCAGGAAGACGACGTACACCGGATAGGCGAAGCCCTGCTGATCTTTAGGATCATCGGGCCGCGCCGGGTCGAGCGCACGGCCATAGTAGCCCCGCTGAATCTCGCGCGTGATCTCGTCGCTATAGGGATTGCGTCCGCGTTTGAGCAGCTCGCGCGCGCCCAGCCATCGCGGATAAAGATCAGCCAGGTTTCCGCGCGGCCGGTTGTGAAGCGCGGCGTCGGCGATCTGCTGCGCCCGCAGGATGTGGTTCACATAGAACCACATGCTCAAAGAAGCCGCGACGGCCAGGGCCAGAGCAACGACGATCGGCGGGCGTTTCAGCAAGGTCAGGTCTCTCCCATCCAGAGCTCGCTTCGAAATCCTAAGAGCAAGCCAGTTCAATTCCGCGTCATGTTACAACTGTGGGGCACGACTCAACTCATGCGATGGCGCATCGCGATTTCGGCGGCAATCGGCGTTGCCAGCGGGACAATCTGCTGGTTCCTGATGAAACATTTTCACCAGGGCGCGGCCGACTTCGGCTGGGCCTTGCATCTCGCGGATCGTGTGCTGGCCCGGCAGAACCCATACGATACGCCGTTCGAGCAATATCCGCTCACGGCGGCGATCTTCGCGCTGCCGTTTCTGCGCTTTCCTCCAGAACTTGCCGCCGGAATTTTCTGGGGCATCAGTTCTGCACTGCTCGCCTTTGGACTGACGCGCGACGGCTACACCAGGCTGCTGATCTTCTTCGCCTATCCGTACTGGGCGGGAATCCTGGCGGTGCAATGGTCGCCGATTATCGCCGCGAGCGCGTTCTTCCCGCTGTTTTTGCCTGCCACCATGGCCAAGCCGCAAGTCGGCTTGCCGGTTTTTCTCACCCGGCTCAGCCGTCGCGGGGTGATCGCATGCGCTGTGGTCGGCGTGGCCAGCCTCGCGGTCATGCCGAACTGGCCGCTGCTGTGGTGGAGGCAGACGGGAAACTACCAGCATTTCATCCCGCTGATGGTTTTGCCGGGACCGCTGCTGGCGCTCGCGTTGCTGCGTTATAAAGATCGCGACGCGCGGCTGCTGTTTCTTTCCGGGCTCATGCCGCAGCGCTGGTTCTTCGACAGCTTCACCCTGTGGCTGATTCCGCAGTCGCGGCGCGAAATCGTGTGGACTGTGTTTTTCAGCTGGGGCGCAGGTATCTGGCGCTGGTACCACATTCCGCAGACGTTTCATGAGGTTGGTCTCTGGAGCGTGATCTTTTTATATTTGCCGATGCTGGCGGTGGTGCTGTGGCGAGGGCGGCTGAAACCTTTGTCATCCTGAGCCCCGCGGAGAGGCGCGAATGTGGCGCGGGCGCCCCCGCCCGCGTGTCTTCCCGAAACTTCATTTTCACTGCCGGCGAAAAAACGCGGGCGAGGGCGCCCGCGCCATAATCCCCAACGTTTTCAGGATGACAAGGAGTTGGGTTGTCTGGCGGCGTGCGATTGGGTAGACTCCGGCCTTCTTGTGGATATTGAGACTCGCAGCCCGATGCGTCCGCGGTATTGGCATTACTGGGCCAGCTTGTTTTTGGGTGCGGCGCTGGTACCGGTGCTGCGCTGGGTGCACCTTCCGCTTAAGTTCGACTGGATCACGCTGGGTGTGGCGTACTGGGTCGTGCTGGCAGCGCAGTCGATCTTCGCGGCTGCGATTCTGGCCGCGATCGGCCTGCCTCGGGAACAAGGATGGGGGCCGTTTATCTCGCGCTACCGGGAGCGCCCGCTTCGCGTTCTGCTGGTGCTGGTTTACTTCGCGATTCTGGTCTGGGCAACCGGCGGCATGAAGGCGCTGGTGTTGACGGTCGATACGGTCGCGCTGCTGGAACTTCGCGAGCGCCGGAGCGCGACCGAACTGCGTCGCGATGCCGCGGCGATTCTCGCGCCGGCTGCTTATCTTTTTTTCGGATTTCTGATGGTGCTCGCCTATAACAGCGCCATCGTTTCGGTGCGCTTCAACTTCAGTTACGATCCGGCGCTGGCTGCGATTGATCGCGTTCTGCTGCTGGGGTACTCGGTTTCTGACACTGCTCACTGGGCGGTCGCGACTTTTCCGATTGTCTTTTTTCGAGCGCTTGAACTTATTTATTTCGCAATGTTCCCGCAGATCGGCGCAGCCATTGTTCTGGTCGCGCTATGCGACCGACGGAAACGCGCGCTGCAATTCGTGGGGACGATTCTCCTGTCCTACTATTTCGCTCTTCTTCTTTTTTACGTCTGGCCTTCGCAGGGACCTTACTCTCTTTGTCTCAAACACTTCCGGCGTTTTCCCGACAGTCTGCAGGCTTACAACATTCAGCGAACTCTGATCACGCACGCGCTGGCGCGCTGGAACCACGAGCCGCTCGCCCGTATTTCCACGGACTACTACATCGGGCTTCCCTGCATGCACATCGCGCAGCCGCTGGTGGTGATGTGGTTTCTGCAGCGCTGGAAGCGGATGGTGATTGCACTCGCCGCCTACGACGTGTTGCTGATGATGGCGGTGGTGTTGCTGGAGTGGCACTACGTCGCCGACATCATCGTCGGAGTATTTGTGGCTGGGCTGGCCATCGCGATCACTGACGGCAGGCTTCGGCCGGATCGAACTCCAGTGGCCGCGGTCGCGACTGGAGCGGCGGAATGAACTCTCCGCTGGCGACGAAGTCCGTTGTCTGGCTGATGCTCGGTATGGTCGCAGCCGCTAGCATGACGTTCTACGTCGCCGACATCTGGAGCGCTAATCAGCCGCCGGGCTTTTCAGATCTCTATGCGCCGTGGTGGGCGGCGCACGAACTTTTGCTGCACGGCCGGAGTCCGTATTCGCCGGCGGTCGCGCATGAAATTCAGACCGTAATTTACGGTGCACCATCCGTACCGTCCGCCGACGACCCGGATGGCCTGGGCGGTGGATTCGCTTATCCGCCGTATGCCGTGCTGTTGCTGTGGCCAACGGTTTATCTGCCGTTTGCGGCGGTGCAGAAAATATTCCTGGTGGCGGCTCTGCTGGGGCTTCTGTTGTGCCTCGCTCTCTCTCTGCGTGCGATGAGTTTGCGCTTGGCACCGATGCAGTGGCTGACGATCGCTATATTTTTTGTCGGCAGCTTTCCGGCGCTGCAGGCCATCAAGCTTCAGAATCTGAGTGTGCTCGCAGCCCTGCTCGTGGCCGCCACGCTGTTTCTTGTGTCCCGCGATCAACTCGTCCTCGGCGGCATTTTTCTGGCGGCATCT
>Ga0210388_10001909_pt1 | contig 16365 bp, 15 predicted proteins | sample IncBWC19OmetaG_FD_155485 | JGI IMG/M metagenome (GOLD analysis project Ga0210388, IMG submission 155485) | Forest soil microbial communities from Barre Woods Harvard Forest LTER site, Petersham, Massachusetts, United States - Inc-BW-C-19-O ...
TCACGCACGCATCCGCGCTTGTCGCGCTGAAGGAGGGCTTCTTCACCAAGAACCTCGGCTCGGCCGGGACGCTGAAGCCGACCGCCTTCAGCACCGGGACCGAGGAGACGACGGCAATACTCGCTGGCCAGCTGGACGCCGCCTACGTCGGGCCCAACCCGGCCATCAACGCCTGGCAGAAGTCCGGTGGCACCGCGATCAAGATCGTTTCCGGTGCCGCGACCGGGGGCGCCTCGGTGGTCGTCGCGAAGGGGATCACGTCGGCCGCCCAGCTCAAGGGTAAGACGCTGGCCACGCCGTCGCTCGGTAACACCCAGGACGTCGCGCTGCGCTACTGGCTGAAGCAAAACGGGATCACGACGACCTCAACCGGCGGAGGAGACGCCGCCATCAAGCCGACGACGCCCAACTCGGCCGCCGTGCTGGAGTTCAAGTCCGGGCAGATCGCCGGCGGCTCCGAGCCCGCGCCTTACGACATCGAGATGGTCAGCGACGGCGGAACGGTCCTGGTCAGCGAGCCCGGCGTCACCACCCTGCTGGTCGTGACGCAGAGCTTCCTGTCCGCCCACCCCGCGGTCGTGGCCGACCTGATCAAGGCCCAGATACAGGCGAACGAATTTATCAAGTCCAACCTCAGCGCTGCGGAGGCCGACGCGAACGCCGAGCTTGCCACCTACACCGGCAAGCCGCTCAAGTCGAGCCTGGTCGCGGCCTCGTTCAAGCAGATCACCTTCACCAATGACCCCGACGAGTCGTCCCTGACCACCGACGCGTCGCAGGCCGTCTCGCTCGGCCTGCTCAAGCCGGTCAACCTGAGCGGCATCTTCGATCTGGCACCGCTCAACCAGGCGCTGGCCGCTGCGGGCCAGCCGCAGGTCAGCTCGTAGGCGAGGAGGGGTCCATGGCCAGGCAGGGGGATGCGATGACCGTCACCGGCCCGCGCCAGGCGGTCGGCGAGATGACGGCGGCCGTCCGGCTGACTGACGTGTCCAAGGTGTTCGGACGCGGCACCTCGGCCGTCCGAGCGCTGGACCGGATCACGCTCGACGTCCCGCCGGGGGAGTTCACCTGCCTGATCGGGGCCTCGGGCTGCGGCAAGTCCACGCTGCTGTCCCTGGTCGCCGGCCTCGAGCAGCCGACCTCGGGGGAGGTGTCGGTGTCCAGCGGGCGCGTGGCGCTCATGTTCCAGGAGCCCGCCCTGTTCCCGTGGCTGACCGCGGCCGGCAACGTGGAGCTCGCCCTGCGGGCCCGCGGCCTGGGGCGGACCGAGCGCCGCCAGCGGACTACCGAGCTGCTCGACGTGGTGCGTCTGGGAGGATTCGGCGGAAAGCGGCCGCACGAACTGTCCGGCGGCATGCGACAGCGCGTGGCGCTGGCCCGGGCGCTGGCTCAGGACGCCGACGTGCTGCTGATGGATGAGCCGTTCGGCGCGCTGGACGCGATGACCAGGGACCTGCTACACGACGAGCTCGACCGGATCTGTGCCGGCCGACAGCTGACCATTATCTTCGTGACGCATAACGTCCGGGAGGCGGTCCGGCTCGGCGACCGGGTGGTAGTGCTGAGCAGCCGCCCGGGCCGGGTCATCGACGAGTTCGCCGTGCCCATCGAGCACCCCCGGCGCATTGACTCGGCGCGGGTCGCCGAACTGGCCGGGCGGATCACCGACCGGCTTCGGGAGGAGATGAGCCATGACTCCCGGTAACCAGCAGGCCTCCGTGCCGGCCTACGCGGAGCGGCTGGCCTGGCTCGAGGCCCAGGAAGCAGAGACGCCGGCCGACCAGCGCGGGCGCCGCCTGGCCAACCGCGCCTGGACGGCCCTGTGGCCCAAGGTGCTCGCGATTGCCATCGTGCTCGCCGTGTGGCAGCTGATCCACGTCAGCGGCTGGAAGAAGCTGATCTTCCCCGGACCAGCCGGGACCCTGTCGGACCTGTGGGGTCAGCTGCAGACGGGGCTGCTGTGGCGTGCCATCGCCATCACCTCCGAGCGCGCCGTGATCGGGTTCGCGCTCGCGGTGGTGATAGGCGTGGTCGTCGGCGCTCTGGTCTCCCGGATCGCGCCCCTGCGGGCGGGGGTCGGCTCGCTGATCACCGGACTGCAGACGATGCCGTCGATCGCCTGGTTCCCGTTCGCGATCATCCTGTTCGGCATCAGCACGACCACGATCTTGTTCGTCATCGTGCTGGGCGCGGCCCCGTCGATCGCCAACGGCTTGATCGCGGGTGTGGACTACACTCCGCCGCTGCTGCTGCGGGCGGGCAAGATGATGGGGTTGCGCAGGCTCTCCCTGTACCGTTACCTGATCCTGCCCGCCTCGCTGCCCGCGTTCGTGGCCGGGCTGAAGCAGGGCTGGGCGTTCGCCTGGCGCAGCCTGGTAGCCGGCGAGCTGCTGGTCATCATCGCTAACCAGCCGTCCCTGGGCGTGCTGCTGTCGACCGACCAGGATCAGGCCGACATGCAGGGCGCCACCTCGATCATCATCGTGATCTTGATCCTGGGCATCATCGTCGACATGGTGTTTGGCGTCGCTGACCGAGCCATCCGGCGCCGCTGGGGGCTGACCGGGACCGTCTGAGGCCAGACCACGGGGAGCAGGCCCGGGTTACCGCCAGGGGATCGACGTTTCGTTCAGCAGAAATTTCAGTGCCGCAGCGGCGCGAACAAAGCCCTCCGGGCCGCTGAAGCCGCCGAAGCGTCCGGCCTGCGCCAGGTGCGGCTCGAGCGACATGAAGCCCGCGAAGCCCGAGTCCCCAAGCGCGATCAGCGTCTCGCGCAGCTCACCGTCGCCCTGGCCGGCCGGGACGACCTCGCCACTCGCGGCCAGCGCATCCTTCACCTGTAGGTAGACGAGGTAGGGCCGGAGCAGGGCGTACGCGTCGGAGAAGGGCCGGATGCCGCACTGGACGAAGTTGGCCGGGTCGAACGTCGCGCCCAGGGCAGGCGAGCCTACGGCGGTGATCAGGTCGGCGCAGCGCTCGGGGACGTCGCCGTAGATCCCCTTCTCGTTCTCGTGCGCGAGGATCAGCCCGTGCTCCTCGGCCACCTGGGCCAGGGCGCCCATGCGGTCGATGACCTGGTCCCGGTACCGCTCCGGCGGCTCGCCAGCCGGGATGAAGAAGGAAAAGACGCGAACGATGGTGGTACCGAGCTCCGCGGCGACTTCGGCCACCCGGCGCATCCGGTCCAGCTCCGGACCGAACGGCGCGTCAACCGGGATCTTGCCGATGGGGGAGCCGATCGCGGAGACGCCCACCTCGGCGGCGTTCACCGCGGCGCGGAACGCGGCCAGCTGCTGGCCGGTGAAGTCGGCGACGTTCACCGACCACGCGCTGCGCAGCTCGAGATACGAGATCGACTCGGAGGCCAGGGTCGCGAGCTGAGCCTGCGGGTCGGATGAGATCTCGTCGGCGAACCCGCTGAGGATGACGGTCATGAGCTTAGGGTCACCGGGCGGCCGGCGCGGGACGACTCGTACACGGCCAGGATGATCTCGAGCGCGTCGCGGCCGTCCTGGCCGCTGACCGCGGGCTCGCGGCCGGTATCGACCGCGTCGAGCAGGTCGGCGAGCTGCGCGGCGTGGCTGGCGACATCCACCGCCGCCGGGTCGGCGGCCGCCGACCGGTCGGGGTCCGCGCCCGAAGCCGGTGCCGCCGGACCAGGATCCGCGGCGAGCGCACGGCGGACGATCCGGCCGTCCTCCACGGTCACGGTGCCTCCGGTGCCGGTGATCTCCAGGCGCTGCGGGAAGCCGGGGAAGGCGGCGGTGCTGGACAAGATGGTGCCCACGGCACCGGAGGCGAACCGGACGACGGCGAGCGATGTGTCCTCCACCTCGATCTGGTGCGCCTGGGTGGAGCACATCGCGGTGACCTCGGCGGGCGGGCCCATGCACCAGCGGAGCAGGTCGACGTAGTGGACGCCCTGGTTCATCAGCGACCCGCCGTCCATCGCGTAGGTGCCGCGCCACGCGGCGCTGTCGTAATAAGCCTGGGCGCGGTACCACTTGGTGCTGGCCTCCCCGAGCACCAGCCGGCCGAGGGCGCCGTCATCCAGCAGGCGCTTCAGCTCGACCAGGCCCGGGTCGAAACGATGCTGGGAGATCACGGTCAGCGCCACCCCGGCCGCGGCCGCCGCGTCGATGAGCCGGTCCGCGGCCTCCAGGCTGACGTCGATCGGCTTCTCCACGACCAGGTGCTTGCCCGCCTTCGCGGCCTGGACCCCGATGGCCGCGTGCAGGCCGCTTGGCACGCACACGCACACCACCTCGACGTCGGGGCGGGCCAGCAGCGCGCCGAGATCGGGCTCGGCCGGGCAGCCATGCGCGGCGGCGAAGGCCGTGGCGGCGTCGGCGACCACGTCAGTGACCGCCACCAGCTGGGCGTTCGAAAGCCCGGTTTTCGAAAGCAGCGCGATGGCGTCGGCGTGGATCGCCGCGATCACTCCGGTGCCGACGATCCCGAAACCGCGGGTCACGGGCATCAGGGTTTCATCTCCATCCACTCGGCTAGCACCCTGAGGTGCTGCGGCAGTGCGATCTGCGGCTCGGCGATCTCGGGGTGCCAGCGCTTCTCCCACTCGACCGAGATCCAGCCCTGATAGCCGCCCGCCGTGAGCAGGCCGAGCATCTGGATAACCGGCACCTCGCCCTCGCCGAGCAGGACCAGCTCCCAGTCACCGCCGGCCCTGCGGCGGGCATCCTTGACCTGCGCGAGCAGGATACGCCGGCCGAGGTTGGCGTAGACGTCGGCGGGCGTCTCGCCCACGCGGTGCGGATGATGGCTGTCCCACACCGCGCCTACCCAGTCCGGGTCGGCCATGGCCAGTAGCTCGGCCACCACCGACGAGGCGGAGAAGTCGTCGTGGGTCTCGACGCCGATGGCAACGCCGAGCCGCTGGGCCAGCGGAACGCTAGCCTCGAGGACCCGGGCCGCGGCCCGGAGTTGCTCCTGGCGTTCCGCCCGGTCAGCGGCCAGCGTGCCGCCGAACACGCGGACCAGCGGGGACTCCCAGTCGCTGGCCAGCTCGAGGAACCGGCGTAGGTCGGGACCCGGATCCTCACCGGTCAGGCGGATCGAGCTGTCCACCGCGACGACCGGCATCCCGGCCGCGGTTACGGTCCGCTTGACCTGAGCGCGGTCGGCAGCGGGCATCCGCGGGTCGATGAGCTCGCCGTCGATGAGCCGCAGTTCGACGCCGGCGTAGCCCCACTGGCGACCGAGCGAGACGGCTGAGGCGAGGCTGGCATCCGGGAACGCCAGCGTGCTGAAGGCGATGCGCAGCGGCGAGCCCGGGGGGCCGCCGGTTTCCGTGGGCACTATGGACACGTGTGCTCCATGATGTTCACGAGCAACATGAATAGATACCTTGCGCCATGGCTCCCTGTTATTAGCTGGGCTAATGTGATGGTGGGGTGAGGCCCGTTCCTGACCGAGTGAGACGGCCAGGAACGGGCCCGCTTGTTGCTCCGTGACAGCCCGGCGAGGGCTACCGCGGACGCAGGTGCAGGATTACTACCTCATCGGTGCCTGAGCCGGGACCGTTGTTCGTTCCCGACGGCTGGCCGCTGTCGTACGGGTTCTGCTGGGTCGGCCAGCCGGTGTAGTTCTGCGAGTTGTACTCGAACCACTCCGGCGCGGTGGTGACCGGGATGATCGGCAGGTTGGCCGCGATGTACTGCTCGAGCGGGACCAGGGCGGTGGCCTGTGCCGAGACCGTCGTTGCCCCGGCCAGCGTGGCCAGGTCGGCGTTGAGCGCCGGGTCGTTCAGCCGCTCGTAGTCGCCGACGGCAGCCGAGCCGGCGGCGAGCGTGCTGTTCAGCCAGCCGTTGTACATGTTGACCGGCGTGATCCCGCCGTTCGACCAGTGCTCGGTCACCGAGAAGTCACCGCTGGCGACATCTTGGTTCCAGGCGTCCGTGGACAGACCCTGATACGTCGCGTCAATCCCGGCCGCCTTCATCTGCTGGGCGGCGATGGAGTCGACCTCAGCCATGTCCGTGTACGCGGTCGGGCTGATGATCGTCACCGAGACTTCCTTGCCGCCCTTTTCGAAGAAGCCGTTGCTCCCCTTGGTGAAGCCGGCCTTCTCCAGCACCTGCTCGGCCGCGGCCGTGTTGCTGGTGGTCGGCATGGTCGCTGACGACACCGGTCCGGCCCAGGCCGAGAAGGTGGGCAGCGTCAGCCCGCCCGCTTCGGAGATCGGGGCGGCGAGACCGGCTTCGCCCTCGGAGGCGAGCAGGGTGCGGTCGACCGCGAGGCTCATCGCCTGCCGTACGGCTAGCTGGTTGGTCGGCCACTTGGTCAGGTTCGGCTCGAGGCTCTCGTCGCCGCCGGCCGCCTCCCAGTAGCCGTGGGTGGACGGGCTGGTGTCGACGAAGTTCTTCTGGAGGCCGGGGATGTAGTTCCCGGTCCAGTCGATCTGGTTATTGAACAGTGCGTTGAGCGCGCCGGTGTTGGAGGTGTAGGCCGGGAAGTCGACGGTCGGGACCTGGACGTCGGCGGGCTGCCAGTAGTAGGGGTTCTTCTTCAGGATGAAGCCTTGCGGCGTGAAGCTGCCCAGCATGTACGGGCCGGTACCGACCGGGTTTGCGTCCGTGAACGTCCCCGGGTTGACGCCGGTCCACTGCGCCTTCGGCACGATCGCCTGGCCGGCGATATTCTCCAGGTTGGTGTACTGGGGTGTCGGGAACGTGAGCGTCACGGTGTTGCCGGACGTGCTCACGCTGGAGATGTTCAGGCCGCCGCTGTTGATCGCCGTGTTGGCCTTCACCATACTGAAGGTGAAGGCGACGTCGGCGGGGGTCAGCGGAGTGCCGTTGTTCCACTTCACACCCTGGCGGATCGTGAAGGTGATCGTCTTATAGGCGTTAGACCACGCATAGGACGTGGCGAGCCACGGGTACTGGACCGTCGGCGAGGCGAGGTCGAACTGGATCAGCGGCTCGTAGATGAGCCCGGTCGCGCCCATGCCGTAGGCGGACTGGGTGGGGACGAACGGGTTGAACGCCTGCGTGATCGTGGTCTCCGGCGAGCTCTCCATGACCAGGGTCTTTCCCGTGGTCGAGGCGCTACCGGTTGAGCTTGCGCTCGAACTTGAACTTGAACTCGATGAACAGGCAGCGAGTCCGGCCGTTAGCAGGCCGGCGGCCGCCAGTGCAATGAGCCTTCTTCGGCTATGCAATCTCCTCATCAGTCTTGTCCTTCTCTCGGGTTTCATCGGTTGTGGACTATGTGGACTGTGTGGACTATGTGGTCGTCGTGTCCGAATCTCGACGTGGCCCGGAAACGAGCTCTGGCGCGGCGACGTCGAGGTGCCAGCAGGCCGCGCCCCGCGTGTCCGAAATCTGCGTCAGGGCCGGGTCCTCCCGCCGGCATAGGTCGTCAGCGAACGGGCACCTGGGATTGAACGGGCAGCCCTGGGTGGCCGCGCTGCCGTCCAGGTTCTGCGGCCTTCCGGATGCTGTGGCGAGCCCTTGGCGCCGGCTGCCGCCGCGAAGCGCGCTGCCGAGGTTGTCCGGGTCCGGCGCGGAGGCGACCAGTAGCTGCGTGTAGGGATGCGCCGGCACCTGGGTGAGCTCCTCGGCCGGGCCTCGCTCTACGATCTCTCCGGCGTACATGACCAGGATCTCGTCCGCGAAGTAGCGGGCCGAGGCGATGTCGTGGGTGATATAGAGCATGGCGAGGCTGAAGCGTCGGCGGAGGTCGTCGAGCAGGTTCAGCATCTCCAGCCGGATCGAGACGTCCAGCATGGACACCGGTTCGTCGGCGAGCAGCACGCTCGGCCGGGCGGCCAGCGCACGGGCGAAGGAGACCCGCTGGCGCTGGCCGCCGGACAGCTCGTGCGGGTACTTGGCCAGGAACTGCTTGGCGGGCGTGAGCCGGACCTGCTCCATCAGGCTGACGACCTCCTGGCCGACCTTTGCGTCCTGGCCCTGATGAAGCTTCACCGGGCGTTCGAGGTGATAGCGCACGGTATGTATCGGGTTGAGCGAGGAGAACGGGTCCTGGAACACGAGCTGGACCTCGCTCTTGTACCGGCGGAAGTCCCCACGGCTGGACACCTCCACCTGCTTGCCGTCCAGCCGAATCGTGCCGGAGGTGAGCCGCTCCTGGCCGGCCAGGAGCCTGGCCGCGGTGGACTTGCCCGAACCGCTCTCTCCGACGAGCGCGACGACAGCGCCGCGGTACAGGTTGAAGGAGACGTCGCGCACCGCGTGAAGGGTGTGGCCGCGGCCGATCCGGAAGTCCTTGCTGAGCGAGATCGCCTCCATGGCGAGCGGCCCGCATGCCGCGGCCGCGGACGTCAGGGTCTGTTCGCTCATGTTCCCAGCTCCCCGGCTGGGCGCCCGGAGGCCGCGGACGGCACGGGCGGCGGCACCGGAGTGTCCGGGAGCACGAACGGGCAGGCCGTCACGTGGTCCGGATCCGGGGACGTGGCGACCGGCAGCAGCCGCATGTCCACCTCCTGGCACTCTGGCCTGGCGTATACGCAGCGGGGCACGAACGGGCAGCCGGGGGGCGGGTTACGCAAATCAGGTGGCGAGCCCGGGATGCCGACCAGCTCGCGGCGGGGTCCGCGCAGCGACGGGAACGAGTTAAGCAGGCCCTTGGTGTAGGGGTGGGCGGCCTCGCGATGGATCTCGTCCGAGGTGGCGATCTCGACAAACTGGCCGGCGTACATCACGGCGACCCGGTCGGCCAGTTCGAGCAGGAGCGAGAGGTCGTGGGTGATGAACAATATCGAGAAGCCCAGGCGGTCCTTGAGCTCGACGATCTGGGCCAGGATGTCCCGCTGCACCACCACGTCGAGCGCGGTGGTCGGCTCGTCCATGATGATGATCTCCGGTTCGGCGGCCAGCGCCATGGCGATCATCACCCGCTGGCGCATACCGCCGGACAGCTCATGCGGATAGCTGCGCAGCCGGGACCGCGGGATGCCGACGAGATCGAGCAAGGATGCGGTCCTCTCGCGGGCCTCGTCCCTCGGCATCTTCAGGTGGGCGCGGATGGCGTCGAGCAGCTGATCGCGGACGTTGAGCACCGGGTTGAGCGCGTTCATCGCACTCTGGAAGACGATGGCGATCTCGCGCCAGCGCAGCCGCCGCAGCTCATCCGGCCGCATTTGCAGTATGTCGGCGGGCCTGGACACCCGGCGGCCGCGGTAGATGACGCTGCCGTTCGTGACGAGGGCGGGGGCGCGCAGCAGGCGGCAGGCGCCGTAGGCCAGCGTCGACTTGCCCGACCCGCTCTCGCCGGCCAAGCCGACGACCTCACCGGCCCCGAGGGCGAGGTTCACATGGTCCACCGCGCGCACATCGCCGCCCGGGGTGCGGTACACAACCGACAGGTCGCGGATGTCGAGCACGGGACTGGAGCCTGGGGCAGGGTCGGCCAGGGATGAGCCGGCTGCGGGACGGGCCGCTGGGTCCGCACTCATCGGCCCTCACCCGGCTCGGCCTTGTCGAGCAGCGAACTTCGTGAGAACGAGTGCAGGAAGCCGGCGAACCCGTTGCGGCGCTGCGAGATTTCGCTCAGCACGGGTGTGGGGTCCGCGGGCTTGAGCCACCGCCCGGCGATCCGGCTGGCACTGCTCGCGTCGCGGAGGCGGGGGTTGCCGAGCTCGTCGATGCCCGTGTTCAGCAGCACCAGGGCGGTGCCCATGAGCGCCACCGCCAGCCCCGGTGGCACGAACCACCACCAGGCCCCGAGCTGCAGTGCCTGCTGACTCTGGGCCCAGTAGAGCATGGTGCCCAGGCTCCAGCTGTTCAGGTCGGCGACCCCGATGAAGGCGAGGGCGACAGAGGCCCCGATGGCGTACAGGACGGTGTTCACGAAGCTCGCCGCGATCAGGCTTACCTCGTTGGGGACGATCTCGAAGCTGATGATCCGCCAGGTTCTCTCCCCGGTCTCCCGGGACGCGGCCACGAAGTCGCGATTGCGGATGGCCAGGGTCTGGGCCCGCATCACCCGAGCCCCCCACGGCCAGCCGAGCAGGGCAAGCACGATGATGGTCGGCGCCTCTCCCTTATTCGGAAAGTAGCCGAGCAGGACGATGAGCAAGGGCAGCGCCGGAATCACCAGGAACACGTTGGTAACCAGCGACAGCAGTTCGTCCCAGAAACCGCCGAGAAAGGCGCTCGTGACGCCCACGATCACGGCCAGCGCCGTGGCCACCACGCCGACGATGATCCCGAGCTCCAGGGTGAGGCGGATCCCGACCAGGAGCTGGGACAGCACGTCTTGCCCGCTCTGCGTGGTGCCGAGCAGATGCGCCGCGCTGGGTGCGTTCAACGATGCGCTGGGCGAGGGATTCTGGTACGAGGGATCGTACGGGGTGACAAGCGGCCCGATGATGGCCGTGAGCACGAAGAGGCCGAACAGGACCACGCCCACCTTGGCCTTGGTCGGCAGCCGGCGCCACCATCCGGGCTGGGGGGCTTCCTGGGTGACGGCGGTGAGTTCGGTGCTGATGGCCGGTGCGATAGTCATCGCGTGGCCTCCCGGGCTCGGGCGCGGGGATCGACGAACACGATGACGACGTCGACGATCAGGTTGGCGAGCAGGACAGCGAAGGTGATCACCAGGAAGATCGCCTGCGTCAGCGCGTAGTCGTTCGAGCTGACTGAGTTGATCAGCAGCAGGCCGATCCCCGGATAGGAGAAGACGATCTCCATGACCAGGGCACCGGATACCACGAAGCCGATCGCCAGGCCGAAGCCCTGAAGCTGCGGCAGGATCGCGTTGCGGGCGGCGTAGGTGAGGACGACCCTGCGGTTATGCAGGCCCTTGGCCTGGGCGGCGACCACGTAGTCCTCGCCGGTGGTCGTGATCATGACGTTGCGCATCTGCAGCATCCAGCCGGCTATCGAGGTGAGCACGATGGTGAGGGCCGGGAGCAGTGAGTGGTAGATAGCGCTGCTAATGAACGCCCCATTCCAGCCGGGGATCAGGCCTTGGCTGTAGCCCTGGGCGATCGGGAAGACGTGGACCTTGACCGCGAACAATTCGAGCAGGATCAGCGCGAAGAAGAAGTAGGGAATCGCCTGCAGGAACATGAGCCCGGGCAGGACGCGGTCCAGCCCTCCGCCGTGCCGCCAGCCGGCCGCGATTCCGAGGGCGGTACCCACCAGGAACGCAATCACGGTCGCGGTGCCCACGAGGATGATCGTCCAGGGCAGAGCCTCACCGAGCAGGGTCGAGACCTGGGCCGGATATTCGCTGACGCTGGTGCCGAAGTCCAAGTGGGCCACGTCGCCGAGATAGGCCCAGTACTGATGCCAGAGCGAGCCCGGATTTCCCACGCCGAGCAGCGCCTCGAGTGCGCGGTAGGCCGAGGGCTGCAGGTTGGGGAACTTCGACATAATGCTCTCGACGGCGTTCCCCGGCACCAGGCGCGGGATAAAGAAGTTGATCGTGAGGGCCACCCAGGCCGCGACGACGTAGAAGATCAGCCGGCGGATGATGAATGACATGGCGCCTCCTAAGCTTTCGCCACGGTGAGGGTCGCCCCTCGGGCAGGCCGCCTGCGGGGCGCGGCGTCGGCGCGGTCGGCCCTGAGCGGCGGGACCGGCTGGCGGGCCCCACCAGAACACCCGCAGCTGGACCGGAGCACCAATTCGGTCGGCAGCAGGTCCACGGTCGGGCTCAGGGTCGGGTCGGCGATCCGGTCCAGGAGCCGGGCACAGGCATGTTCGCCGAGCATGCGCATCGGCTGGTGGACGGTGGTCAGCGTCGGATCGTACAGGCTGCCGAGGGCGATGTCGTCGAAACCGACCACGGCCACGTCCTCGGGGACGCGCACCCCGCCGGCGGCGAAGGCCCTAAGCACCCCGATCGCCATCTGGTCGTTGGCGCAGACGACCGCGTCGGGTAGTGCCGTGCGGTATCTGGCCAGCAGGTTTTCCCCGGCCAGTTCGCCGCTGCGCACGCTCAAGATCCCCTGCGTAGAGCCGACGAGCTGGCACTGCGGCTGGCCGCGCAGCACGTACTGCAAGGCCTGCCGCCGCTGGCCTGCATCGGGTGAGTTCGGCGGCCCGTCGAGGTGGAACAGGCGCCGCTTGCCGTGGACGGTGATGAGGTGGGTGATGATCGCGGCCGAGCCGGAGAAGTTGTCCGCCGCCACGACGTCGGCCGCCCGCTCGCCCGGGGTCCCGGCGATGATGACCACGGGCACCCGCGCGGCGAGGCGCTCGATCATGCTGGAGGCCACGAACCCCTCACCGATGAGGATCCCGTCGACCTTGCCGGTCAGGGAATCCATCCGGGAGAAGTCGGCCCGGTCGCCCTGCATGAAGGTAATCAGCAGCGACCAGTTGCGGTGCCGGATGCACGCCTCGACCCCGCGCAGCACCTCGTCGTAGTACAGCAGGCCCACGTTCTCGATGTCGATATGGTCGACCTCGCGCTCGACGCACACCAGGCCGATCACGTCCTTGCGGCGACGAGACAGGCTCTGGGCGGCGCCATCGGGGACGTAGCCGAGCTCTTCGATGGCCTGCTGGACCCGGGTACGGGTCGATTCCCGGACCCGGTCCTGGCCGTGGACCACCCGGGAGACCGTCGCGGTCGAGACGCCGGCCAGGCGCGCGACATCGTGGAGAGTTACCACTTTTTCCCGATCACCGGCATTGCTGGCATCCCTTGCATAAACGTGATGTAAACGTTTACACCAGAAATCTAAGCGCTTACACTAACCCTCAGCACAGGGCCGGTCAAGGAGCGTTATCTAGATGCGACCAGCGAGCACAGGCGGCTTGAGCCCGGGCCCGCGGCAGGGCAGCGTCAACCGGACCGGTGACCCTTTCAGGCAAAAACGCGGTCCGCGGTCGCACAACAAGGGAGAGGCTGATGATTAGTGCCAACGGCGCCCTGGGGTTCCCTGACGACTTCGTCTGGGGATCGGCGACGGCCGCCTACCAGATCGAAGGGGCGCCGAGCATCGACGGCAAGGGCCCGTCGGTATGGGACACCTTCAGCCATGCGCCGGGCAACGTCCGTGGCGGGGACACCGGCGACGTCGCCTGCGACTCCTACCACCGGTACCGCGAGGACGTAGCGCTGATGGCCTCGCTCGGCCTGAAGGCTTACCGGTTCTCGATCTCCTGGCCGCGGGTCCAGCCCGGCGGCCGCGGCCCGGCCAATTCCAAGGGCCTGGACTACTACCGCGCGCTGCTAGACGAACTCGCCGGGCACGGCATCGCGGCCACGGTCACGCTCTACCACTGGGATCTGCCCCAAGAACTACAGAACGACGGCGGCTGGGCGGTGCGCGACACCGCGGAGCGGTTCGCCGACTATGCCGCGATCTGCGCCGACGCGCTCGGTGACCGGGTGGCCCAGTGGATCACGCTGAACGAGCCGCAGGTGGTGGCCAACAACGGCTACCGCCACGGCCAGCATGCCCCCGGCCTGCGCGACGCTGATGCCGCGGCCGCTGCCACGCATCACCTGCTGCTCGGTCACGGGCTCGCCACCCAGGTGCTGCGGGCCCGAGGCGCGGCCGAGGTCGGCATCACCCTGGACCTGCACCCGGTCCGGGTGCTGGGCGACGGCCGGCTGGATGACGTGGAAAGTGCCCGGCGGATCACCGAGGCGATGGTGAACGGCATCTACCTGGAACCGGTGCTGCAGGGCCGGTACCCGGCGCACGCGCCGGCCGCCATGCTCCCGCCGCCCGCGCTGGTCGCCGAGGGCGATCTGGCCACGATCAGCCAGCGGCTGGACTTCCTGGGCGTCAACTACTACTCGCCGATCTTCCTGCGGGCCGGCGATCCGGCCGACCTGCGGCGGAACGAGGAGCCGGCCCGCAGCGGAGTGCCGGGCGTGGTCGAGTACCGGCCGGGCGAGCTGGAGCGGACCACGATGGGCTGGCTCGTTGACGCCGACGGGCTCTACGACCTCCTGCAGGAGGTGTCCAAGCAGGCGCCCGGGCTGCCGCTGTACATCACCGAGAACGGCCGCGCGGCCGAGGACTACGTGAACCCGCAGGGTGAGGTCGACGACATCGAGCGGGTCAGGTACCTACATACGCACCTGGAGGCGGCCGCGCGCGCGATCAAGGACGGGGTCAGCCTGGCGGGCTACTTTGTCTGGTCGCTGCTGGACAACTTCGAGTGGGCCTGGGGTTACCAGAAGCGGTTCGGGATCATCTACGTCGACTTCGGGACTCAGCACCGCATCCCGAAGTCCAGCGCGCGCTTCTACTCTGACGTCGTGCAGGCCAACGCCGTGCCCCGGTCGGCCGCCCCGGCCTGACCGCGGTAACCCGTGGTCATTAGCCTGGCTGGATGCCGACGGGATATCACCACATCACCTTGAACGTGACCGACCTGGGCCGCGCTCGCGCCTTCTACGAGGGGCTCCTCGGCTTCGGTGTCGACCAGGACTTTCCCGGCGAGAAACTCCGGCTGCGGATGCCGGGCACCAGCACCCGGCTGGTGCTGCGTCCGGTACTCCCGGGTACGCCCGCGGGAGACCAGTTCACCGAATTCCGCGTCGGCCTGGATCACATCGCGATCGGCGGGAGCCGGGAGGAGGTGCACCGGCTGGCCCAGACCCTGCGGGCGGCGGACGTGCCGGCCGACCTGCACCGCGACCGGGCCGGCCAGAACGCGATGGTCACCTTCCGCGATCCGGACAACATCCAGTGGGAGTTCTTCGAGGATTAGGCCGGGACGACATCGAGCTGAGCCAGGTGCTCGGGATCGGCGATCATCTCGATGGCCACGATCTTGGCGCCGCTGATGATGAAGTCGAACACGACGCGGACCTGGCCGCCCGGGGCCCATATCATCCCGGGAATGCCGTCGACGAACGCCAGGCGGGCACCCTTCGCGCGCCCGGAGAAGGTGGCCGCGGCGGCCGCCGCGCCGCGGACCTCGCCAATCCCGCCCATCTGTGTGACGAAGGCGTCGGGCCGCAGCACGATATCCGGGTCGAGCAACGCCAGCAGCGCGTCGAAGTCGCCCCCGCGGGAGGCGGCCAGGAAGGCGCCGACGATCTCGCGCCGCCGGGCGGCCTCGGCTCCGGGCGGAGCGTCGGCCTGCTGGACCCGGCGGCGAGCCCGGCTGGCCAGCTGGCGGGCCGCCGCGGGGGAGCGGTCCACGATCGGAGCGATCTCGTCGAAGGGCATGGCGAACATGTCGTGCAGCACGAACGCGAGCCGTTCGGCCGGGGTCAGCGTGTCCAGCACCACGAGCAGGGCCAAGCCGACCGAGTCGGCCAGCACCGCCTCATGCTCGGGGTCCATCCCACCCGCGACCGCATGGTCGACGCCCGCGTCCATCGGATCCTCGCGGCGCAGCCTGCGGGATTGCAGCATGTTCAGCGACACTCGGGCCACGATTGTGGTCAGCCAGCCGCCCAGGTTCTCCACCTCGTCGGCCCCGGCCCGGCTGAACCGCAGCCAGGCTTCCTGCACGGCGTCGTCCGCCTCGCTCGCCGAGCCGAGCACCCGGTAGGCGACGGCCCGCAGGTGGGGCCGGTTCTCCTCGAACCGCTCGGCCAGCCAGTCGTGTTCGTCCATCGGTCGCATTCCTCCGTCGCAGTCAGTCATATCAACTGACAGTCGACGATCCGCGTATGTGACGAGGTGACCGCGGTGGACGAGGCTCGCCCGCCGCGCGCATTTATTTCGGCCGAACGATCCGTGGTCTCACGGCGCGGTCATCCGGCACGTGGCGCGCCGCGGACGCTCGTCCGTAGGATGAGCTGATGGCCGTCGAGCTGGTGTTTGAGACCCACTCCATTACCGTGGACAACGAGCAGGGGCACGCCACCGGCTGGTGGCCCGGCCGGCTGTCAGATCAGGGCCGGGCGCTGGCCGCGCGGCTGGGTGAGCGCCGGAGGAACGACGGGATCGCCGCCGTGTTCAGCTCCGATTTGGGCCGCGCGGCCGAGACCGCGGCGGTGGCCTTCGGCACGTCCGGGATCCCGGTGCTGCTCGACTGGCGGCTGCGCGAGTGTGACTACGGCAAGCGCAACGGGATGCCGGTGGCCGAGCTGCACGCCAACCGGCGCGACCACCTGGACCGGGCCTATCCGGGCGGCGAAAGCTGGCGCCAGGCCGTCGCGCGCGTCGGGCGCTTCCTCGATGACCTGCCGCTGCGCTGGGACGGGCAGCGGGTGCTGGTCATCGGGCACGTCGCCACCAGGTGGGCGCTGGACCACTTCCTCGCCGGTGTCCCGCTGGAAGACCTCATGGCCGAGGATTTCGCCTGGCAGGAAGGCTGGGAGTACCGCCTCGGATAGCGTCGTGGACATGCACCCAGAATCGGCCCGGCTGACGTTCCGTGAGATGACCCCCGATGACCTGGACGACATGGCCCTCCTGCTCGGCGACCCCGAGGTCATGACCTACTACCCGCG
>Ga0210388_10001910_pt1 | contig 16361 bp, 13 predicted proteins | sample IncBWC19OmetaG_FD_155485 | JGI IMG/M metagenome (GOLD analysis project Ga0210388, IMG submission 155485) | Forest soil microbial communities from Barre Woods Harvard Forest LTER site, Petersham, Massachusetts, United States - Inc-BW-C-19-O ...
TGAAGCGAAGGCTGAAGAGATTACCGTCGAGGAGATTTTTGGGCCTGGCGGGTTGCTGGAGAAGCGGCACAGCGGCTACGAGTTTCGGGCTTCGCAGCTGGCGATGGCGAAAATTGCGGATGAGGCGTTTGCGAAGCACCAGCATGTGGTGATTGAGGCCGGGACGGGGACGGGCAAGACTCTGGCTTACCTGATCCCGGCGATTCGCAGCGGTCGGCGCGTGGTGGTTTCTACCGCGACGAAATCGCTGCAAGAGCAGCTCTTTGAGAAAGACGTTCCGTTCCTGCAGAAACATTTCGCTCCGAATCTGAAAGCCGCGCTGATGAAGGGGCGGGCGAATTTTCTGTGCCGGCAGAAGGTGAATCAGATGGAGGGGCAGTCGGTCCTGAAGGGCATCGACGAGATCGACTGGTTTTCGCAGATCAAGGATTGGGCGAAGCTGACGGAGACGGGCGACCGGAGCGAGCTGACGTTCCTGCCCGACGATGCGGAGCTTTGGAACCGGATCGACGCGCGCAGCGATTTGTGCACCGGGCGGAAATGCCCGGAATTTCAGCGGTGCTTCATCACCACGATGCATCAGCGGGCCGAGGAAGCGGACCTGATCATCGTGAACCACGCGCTTTTTTTCGCCGACCTGGCGATGCGGCAGGACGATTTCGGATCGATTCTGCCAGAATATGCCGCGGTGGTGTTCGACGAGGCGCACGAGATCGAAGGCGTGGCGAGCGATTATTTCGGGCGGCAGATTTCGAGCTACCGGTTCGAGGAGCTCGGGCGCGATGCGGAAAGCACGTTGCGCGTGCTGCAAATCGACGCAGCGCCGCTGCGCAAACAATTGACGCGCACGCGCGAGCGGGCGCGGAGCTTTTTCGAGAAGTTTCCGGAGCGCGAAGGTCGATTTCCGTTCGGGCCTGCGGAGCGGCGCGCGTTTCTGGATCAGAATCGCGAGGCGTATGACGATCTTGCATCCATGCTGAAGCGCGTGGAGGCGGAGCTATCGGCGCTGGCGCAGAAACCGGAAGAGGTCGTGGCGCTGGCGCGCCGCGCGGCGGAAATGCGGCGGGAGCTGACGTTCCTGCTCGAGAGCGAAGAGAAAAGCTACGTCTATTGGTACGAGCGGCGCGGGCGGGGAGTGTTTCTGGCGGCGACGCCGATTGACGTCAGCGAAATCCTGCGCGAGAAGCTGTTCGATCAATTCGATACAGTGGTGCTGACGTCGGCGACGCTGACGGTGGGCGGGCGATTCGACTACATGAAGCAGCGGCTGGGGGTGCTGCCGGCGAATGAAAGCGTGCTGCCGCAGGAATTCGATTATCCGACGCAGGCGCTGCTCTACATCCCCTCGCTACCGGACGTGCGGGCGCCGAATTTCGCGGCGGCCGCCGCGGATGAGATCGCGCGATTGTTGGGAATTTCGCAGGGGCGGGCCTTCTGCCTGTTTACGAGCTACACGCAGATGCGCGACTTGTACGAGCGTGTGTCGGGGCGGCTGAAATTTCCGTTCTTGCTGCAGGGAACGGCGCCGAAATCAATCCTGCTCGACCGCTTCCGGACGACGCCGAATTCCGTGTTGTTCGCGACGTCGAGCTTCTGGCAGGGCGTGGACGTGCCGGGGGCGCAGCTTTCCTGCGTGATCATCGACAAGCTGCCGTTTGCGGTGCCGAGCGACCCGGTGGTGGCGGCACGGGTGCGCGCGCTCGAGGAGGACGGACGCAACGCGTTTGCGGAGTATCAGGTACCGGAGGCGGTGCTGGCCCTGAAGCAGGGCTTCGGGCGGCTGATTCGGTCGAAGACGGATCGCGGGATTTTGTCGATCCTCGACAACCGCATCCGGCGGATGGCCTATGGTAGAATTTTTCTCGAGTCCCTGCCCGAATACACGACCACGCAGGACCTCGCGGAAGTCGCGCGCTTCATGGAGTCCCCGCCGGAGTAGCGCGCTTGCGCCTCGGAGTTCAAAGGACAACCCATGTACGAAGTCAGTGTTGATGAAACATTTGCCGCCGCGCATAATCTGCGGAATTACCACGGCAAGTGCGAGGATTTGCACGGGCACAACTACAAGGTGCGCGTGGTACTGGCGGGCAAGGAGCTGGACGAGACGGGGCTGCTGTACGATTTCGTACACCTGAAGGGCATGATTCGGGAGGTGATCGGGTCTCTGGATCACAAATATCTGAACGAGCTGGCGCCGTTCGATACCGTGAATCCTTCGGCCGAGAATGTGGCGAAATACATTTATGAGCGGACGTCGCAGGGATTGCTGAAGACTCCGAATGGCGCGGGCATTTCGCACGTGACGGTGTGGGAGACGGATACGAGCGCGGCGACGTATCGGGAGTAGAGGGGATCCGGGCTGGTGTAGAGCCCCCACTTCGACCGAGTTTGCGAAGAGAATTCGTTCATGCAGATCACCGAAATATTCAAGTCGATACAGGGCGAGGGAACTCGCGCAGGATTGCCATGCGTCTTCGTGCGGCTGACGGCGTGCAACTTGCGGTGCGTGTGGTGCGATACGGCGTATGCGTTTCATGGCGGAACGAAGCGGAGCGTTGGCGACGTGCTTGCGGCGGTCGATGGGTTGGCCGGGCAGGGAATAGGGCGCGTGCCGCTGGTTGAGATTACCGGGGGCGAGCCGCTGCTGCAGCCGGAGACGCCGGTGCTTGCGGAGAAATTGCTGGCCGCGGGTTACATGGTGATGATCGAGACGAGCGGAGAGCGATTTGTGGGAACCCTGCCGAGGGCGGTGATCAAGATTGTGGACGTGAAGTGTCCGGATTCAGGCGAGGCGGATACGTTTGATATGGCGAATCTGGATGCGCTGGGCGCGGAGGACGAAATTAAGTTTGTGATTTCGAGCCGGCGGGATTACGAGTTCGCGCGGGATTTTACAGGGCGGCATCGGCTGGCCGGGCGCGTGCGACAGGTCTTGTTTTCTCCGGTTTTCCCCGATCCGGCGGGGACGTGGGTTGGCTTGAATGCGCGGGAATTGACCGAGTGGATTTTGGCGGATGGGTTGGCTGTGCGGCTGGGTTTGCAGTTGCACAAATTCATATGGGATCCCGCGACGAAGGGCGTGTAGTGGCTGATCGAGGATTTGCGCTCGCACAGAATACGAGGATTCGTCCGGGCTCGCGATCAATCGTGGATACGCGGGATCGCCAGAGCGCAGAGAAGAGTATCTGTGCCGTTGAAGGATCATGATGGCGGAGAAGCCGAAGGCGGTTGTGTTATTGAGCGGTGGGATGGACTCGTGTGTGTCGGCGGCGATTGTTGGAAAGACGCATCGCCTTGCGCTGCTTCATGCAAGCTATGGGCAGCGCACAGAGGCGCGGGAGCGGCGAGCTTTCAACGAGATTGCAGAGTTTTACGGTGTGCGCGAGCGGCTTGTGGTGCGGTTTGACGCGTTTGCGCAAATTGGCGGGTCGGCGCTGACGGACGAAAAAATCGTGGTGCCGGAACAGGGTGAAGCGCTGGCGCCGGACGCTCGGATTCCGATCACCTACGTGCCTTTTCGCAACGCGCATTTTCTTTCGGCGGCGGTCAGCTGGGCGGAGGTGATCGGCGCGACGGCGATCGCGATTGGCGCGGTGGCGGAGGACAGTTCGGGGTATCCCGATTGCCGTCCGGAGTATTATCGCGCGTTCGAGGCGGTGATCCGCGAGGGGACGCGTCCGGAGACGCAGATTAAAATCGTGACGCCGGTGATCGATCTGAAGAAGGCCGAAATCATCCGGCGGGGAGCAGAGTTGGGGGCGCCACTGGACCGGACGTGGTCCTGCTATCAATTTGATGACGAAGCGTGCGGTACGTGCGATAGTTGCCGCCTGCGGCTGCGAGCTTTCGAGCAGGCTGGGAGGCGCGATCCTATCGCCTATCGGGCTCAAATTGCGCGATAATAGGCGCGGCGGGATGCCGCAGTTTACTTGGGGGGCTTACAGATGAACCGACTCACACGGGCGATGATAACCCTTGCCGCGATTCTGGTGTGCGCGACGATCACGTCGGCACAGAGCGCGCGAATTACGGGGCAAGTGCTGGATAAGGACGGGAAACCCTGGGCGGGCATAACGGTGACGATCAAGGGAGACAACGGACGAACGTTTACGCTCAAGACCGATAAGGACGGAAAGTATACGCAGATCGGGCTTACGCCGGGACTCTGGACCTTTGCGATGACGGAGGCGACGAGCGGGCTGAACTATTCCGAGCAGCATCAGGTACAAGCCGGCGAAGATAATAACTTCACGACGAATTTCAAGCTACTGGTCGAGTCGCAGAAGGCGGGGCCGAGCGCCGACCAGCAAAAAGCGCAGCAGGAGCAGCAGAACAAGTTCAAGGAAATGCAGACGCACTTCACCGCCGGGCGCGCGGCACTGGATGATTACGACGCGACGCACAAACAGCTGGCGGCGACCCCTGCCGATCAGAAGCAGGCGTTGCAGGACAAGCTGGATACGGATGCAAAGACCGCGGTTTCAGAGCTGACGCTGGCCGAACAAGGCGTACAGCCTAAAGACGTGAAGAATCACGCGGTGGTGTGGTCGAACCTCGCGCAGGCCTACGATAAGGCGAATCAGCCCGAGCAGGCCGTGGATGCGTACCAGAAGGCCCTCGATTTGCAGCCGTCGGCCGGAATCTACCAGAACCAGAGCACGGTGCTGGCAGCGCTCGCCGTGACCCAGAGCGATCCCAAGGCTCAAGCGGACAAACTGGCGCAGGCCAACTCGGATTGCGACAAGGCCGCGGCTCTGGATCCGACCAATACAGCGGCTGGCACGGCGTGCTGGAAAAACATCGGGATCATCCTCAACAACAAGGGCGACTTCAAAGATGCGGTTCCGCCGCTACAGAAGGCCACGACGTTGAGCCCCAAGGACGTGCAGGCGTGGTTCCTGCTCGGCAGCGCCTACACCGGCCTGATCACGCCGAATCAGCAGGGTGACAAAATCACGTACGACATTCCGGCGGGCACGACCGATGCGTACCAGAAGGTGATTGATCTCGACCCGAACAGTCCGTATGCCGCGCAGGCCAAGCAGAATCTGGATGCACTTGCGGCAATGAGCGGCGGAGACGCAACGAGCGTCAACATGCGGCCAAAGAAAAAGAAGTCGTAGCGTAACGAGATGGGAGGCGGCGGACCCACCCGCAGTTCGCCGCTTCACGAATCGTGGAAAAATTTTCGGTGAATTTGCTCGGGGCGTTCCTGTCCCCTCGACCCGAGCGCACGAGAGTGCTATCCTCTCGCACGTAGACCTCAAGGAATTGGGTGCACGAAGTGGATTCCAACCAGTCAAACACGCAGCGCCGCCGGAGCGAACGCGTCTCGAAGTCCGTGCCGTTGATTGTGCGAGGCATCGATCTGCTGGGTCAGCCGTTCGAAGAGCGGACGTCGACGCTGGCATTAAACCTGCACGGATGCCGGTATTCCTCGAAGCATCACCTGCCGAAAAACACGTGGGTGACGCTCGAGATGCCGCAGATGGGACAGCGGCGCAACGTAAGGGCGCGCGTGGCTTGGATCCAGCGGCCGCATTCGGTGCGGGAATTTTTTCAGATCGCAGTGGAACTTGAGAACGCCGCCGATATCTGGGGCCTCGAGACTGCGCCCGCCGATTGGAATTTGCACGAAGCGCTACCTGCCATTGAGGAAGTCGCGCCACAACATTCTCCGCGTTCCATAAGCGAATCCGACGAGAGCGCGCCCCCCACTACGACGACGGAAACTTTTACGGAAAGAGCTAGGCCCGATATGACAAACCCATTTTTTGAGTCCGCAGCCGCTGCACCATTTTCTCAGGAATCAGCGAGTGAATCCGAATCCACAGCTGCGATGGAGAGCCCCCTGCTGCGCGAATGGAAAGCGGAAATCGAACGGCAAGCTACGCATGCGGCGGAATCCGCGTCGGCCCGCGCGGCCGACTCCGCTTCGGCTCGGGCTACGGAACAGATCCGCCAGACGATGGAAGAACTCGAGCAAGCGCAGAGAGCCGCCAGCGGGACGTTTTCTTCGGAGCTGGCGGCAAAGCAGGAAGGAATTCTGAACGGGCTGAAGCTGCAGTTCGAGCAGGGCGTCGCGCAGGCGCGGGAGTTGGCGCAAGATCTGGACAGGCGGGCGCAGGATTTGCGCGCGGAGAGCGAAGCGGCGGCGGAATCGGCGAGCCGGTTGGCGCAGGCACGGTTCGATCTGGATGCCGCCGAAGCGTCGAGGTCGCAGCAGCAATCGGCGGAGGCTGCGCGGCGCGCGGAGGGCCTTTCGGAGACGGCTGTGTCGGAATGGCAGCAGCGGCTGGCGACGGAAATGAAGCTGGCGCAGGCGCAGTGGAACGAGCTCTTGCAGACCTCGTTGGACGGGAGTATCGAACGGCTGGTTGAGGAGCTTTCGGGCCGGGCGCAGGAAGTGCTGGGCGGCGCCGAGCAGAAAATGCAGGAGCGGTTTGCGGAGTTGCGACAGCCTCTGAGCCAGATGTACACCGAGGCGCGTGACACGCTTTCGGGAGTGCGAGCGGCGCTGGAACACGAGGTTGGGCGGGCGCGATCGTCGCTGGCGGAAATCGAGCATGCGGCGGGCCGAATGAAGGAATATTCGGCGCAACTCGAGGCGGCGAGCCATGACACGCTCAACGAGCTGCATCGGCGGCTGGAAAATATTCTGGAGGCGCAGACCGATGAAATGCACCGGCGCGCACAGCAGGCGGTAGAGGGCGTGCCGCAGCGTCTGGCGCCCACGCTCGATCATCTGGGGAACCAGCTGGTGGAGCGGACCATGGCGGAAGTGGAAGCGAAGCTCGCACCGCGCGTCGAGCGCGTGCCGGAATTGCTGCGGGAGCTGGCGAATCGCGAAGTGGAACTGGAGAACAGCTTGCGATTGCATCGCGAGCGGCTGCGCCAGGTTTCCGAGAACAGCCAGCGGGATGTGGCGGAACAGATTGCCGCGACCGTCGGCAACCTGCGGAATGAATTCGAGGGAGCGCGTAAGGAAGCGTTGACGAAATGGAGCGAGGAGATCAATGCGAGCGGCGTTCGCGCGTCGCACGCCGCGGCGGAGTCGATCGGCAAATCGTCGGAGTGGTTCCAGCAGGAGGCGCAGACACGGCTGCAGGTGCTGGTGGAGCAGGCGCTGAATTCGGTCGGCGGCGGATTTGAAGAGAAGACTTCAGAGGCCGGGCGGCAATTCGAGGCGCGGCTCGAGGAGCAGTCAACGAAACACGTCGCGGGAGTTCAGCAGCAGCTAGACGGGCTGGCCGAGGGAATTTCGAACCGCACGCATTCGCAGCTCGACCATGCGGCGGAGGCTGCGGCGGCTTCGTTCGGCCAGATCCTGCGCAGCATTTCGGATGAGGAGCTGGGCCAGTTCACCAGCCGCAGCCACGAGGCGCTCGAAGAGCGCCGGCACGAGCTGCAGGGATATTCCGATCAGGTTGTGCGAAATCTGGATGGAAGCGCGACGGAACTGATGGCGCGGTTTCAGGCGGAGATGGCGGCGCAGCGAGACGCGAATCTGGCGCAGGGGCGCACGGCGCTGGCGGCGGAGTTCGCCTCTGCGTTGGAAGGTTATCGGCTGGAGCGCGATGCGCATGACAAGGCCTGGGCTGATAATCTGGATCGCGTGGGGCGCGAGACGGCGGAAAAATATCAGGATCGTTTGGATGCGGCGGGCGATTCGTGGATCGTTTCGTCCGTGCGCCGGCTCAACGAGCATGGGCAGAACGTGATCGAATCGCTGATGCGTTCAGCGGATCAGGCGCTGCGGGATTCGTGCGCGAAGCTTTTTGAAGGACTCTCGGAGATCATTCGCGATCGCGCCGGCAGCGGCACGAACGCCGCGAACGCCGCGGGTTTCACGCCACCTTCGAACATGGAATCGGGCGAGGCTACGTCGCCGCACAATCAGGCTTCATTTGAGGCAAACGCCTAGAAACTCTTCTGGGACCTCGCCGCATTAGCTGGCTGCTGCTTGCCGCTCGCCTGCCGCTTCTCTTACCGCTTTCGCTACGTAGGCTACCTGCTCGTCTGTCAGCTGTGGATTTAGCGGCAGGCTTAGCACGCGGTCGCAGGCGCGCTCGACGCGAGGGAAGGTCCCCGGTGGGCAACCCAACGAGGAATATGCCGGCTGGAGATGCACGGGCTTGGGGTAATGAATCACGGTTTCGATCTCGCGGGCGGCGAGATGAGAGATCATCGAGCTACGGTTGTCCACGTAGATCACGAACTGGTGGTAGACGCACTCGTCGCGCGGGTCGTCGAAGGGGAATTCAACGCGCGCGCCGGCGAGTGCGCGATGATATTCGCGCGCGATTTCCTGGCGACGTTTCGTCCAGGCGTACAAATGGCGGAGCTTGATTCGCAGCACGGCGCCCTGAAAACCCTGCATGCGGTAGTTGTAGCCCACGAATTCGTGCTCGTAGCGGGCGGTTTGGCCATGATTTCGGGCGGCGCGGACGAATTTGGCGATCTGGTCATCGTCGGTGGTCAGTGCGCCACCTTCGCCATACGCGCCCAAGTTCTTCGTGGGATAAAAGCTGAACGCGGCGGCGTGACCGAGTGCACCGACGCGGCGGCCGCGATAACGCGCTCCGTGGGCTTGGGCGGCGTCCTCGAGAATTCGGATGTTGTGCCGTGCTCCGATTTCGCGGATCGCGTCCATGTCCGCCGCGCGGCCGTAGAGATGGATCGGGAGGATCGCACGGGTGCGCGGGGTGATGGAGCGTTCGATGAGCTTCGGATCCAGATTGCCGGTTGCCGGGTCGATGTCGACGAACACCGGGACGGCGCCGCAGTAGGTAATCGCCTCGGCCGTGGCGAGGAACGTGTTCGGGCTGGTGATGACTTCGTCGTCGGTTTGGACGCCGAGCGCGAGCAGACCCAGATGGAGCGCGGCGGTGCCGGTGCTGAGCGCGACGCAGTGCTTGGTGCCGCAGAAATCGGCGAATTCGCGTTCGAAGGCTTCGACTTCAGGACCCAGTACGAAGCACGAATTCTCGCAGACGCGTTCGAGAGCGGGCAGGATTTCGTCCCGCAGCCCGGCGTATTCCGCTTTGAGATCTAGAAAAGAAACCTTCATGGCCGAAAGTTTTGATTGCACCGCAATTCACTAGTGTACACGATGAGAGTGGTCTCGATCACTGGGGCTTCGGAGTTAAGGCCTCGTCCTTGGAAACTCAGCGCGTTCTCGAATGGAGACCGCACAAGTCGCCGCTTCGTTTGGAACGCGCAAAGCAAAAGTCTCAGCAATAGCTCGGGCCGCATTGGTATGATTGGCCGGTTCGGCCTCGATGAAAATTCCCAAGACGGGATGTAGCTGCGGCCTCACAGCATTGTCGATCGCTGACCTTCGGGAGCGCCACGCACGATGAAGAAAGAAGGCACGCAGGCGGACCGCCGACATCAGCGCGTCGCCACGCCCAAGGGCGTCTGGGTGGCGTGGCAGAACGAAAAGCATCAGAATGTGTCGCGCGTGCGGGATTTGAATGTAGGCGGGATGTTCATCGCCACTCCGACGCCGCTGCGTGTCGGCACCGTTCTTCCCGTGCTGCTCTCCGTACCGGAGGGCGAGATTCGCGGACGGACGACGGTGCGGAACGTCATCCCGGCCGAAGGCATGGGTGTGCAATTCACCGAAATCACTACAGAGAATCAAGCGCGCTTGGACAGGCTCGTCGCACGCCTGTTGATGGCCGAATCGAATACCTCCACCGAGTCGCCTGCCCGCAAGTCGAAATAAATTTGCCCCCGGACGTTACCAACAGCTAAAATCCGCCCAACAGACGGTCCCAAAGGAGCGTTACATGGGCGACGATTTTGTTCCAGGACAGCGCATAGGCGACTACGAAGTCCTCGGTGTGCTCGGCGCGGGCGGCATGGGCAAGGTATACAAGGTCCGCAACGTGATCTCGGATCGCGTCGAGGCGATGAAAGTCCTGCTCGCGAATCTCACGAGCCAGAAAGAGCTCGCCGACCGGTTTCTGCGCGAGATCAAGCTCCTGGCCAGCCTGAATCATCCGAACATCGCTGCGCTGAACACGGCGATGACGCTCGACAACCAATTGATCATGATGATGGAGTACGTTGACGGCACGACCCTGGCCACCCGGCTGCAACAGGGACCGATTCCTCCGGCCGAGGCGGTGAACTATTCGACGCAGCTGCTGAGTGCGCTGAGCTACGCGCACAAGCTGAATGTGATCCATCGCGACGTGAAGCCCGCGAACATGATGCTGACGCGCGAGGGCGTCGTGAAGCTGATGGATTTCGGTATCGCGCGCCCGAATAACGAACAGGGGATGACGGTTACAGGAACGACGCTCGGATCGCTGAACTATATGTCGCCTGAGCAGGTGCGCGGCGAAGCAGTCGATCAGCGCTCGGATTTGTATTCGATGGGCGTTTCGATCTACGAGATGGTAACCGGGCAGCTGCCGTTCCGCGGGCACAGCAATTATTCGATCATGTCCGCGCATTTGCAGGAGACCCCGCAGCCGCCGGTGGTGTTGCGGCCCGATCTGCCCAAAGGATTGAGCGACATCATCCTGATGTCGATGGCGAAGGATCCGAAGGACCGTTTCCAGTCGGCGGATGCGTTTGCGAATGCGTTGAAGAGCGTGGTAGGCGGCCCGACGATGGCGGCTGGCGCTGGGATCGTGAGCCCCGTGCCGGGAACTGTGCGCGTGCCGAGTGCTGTGCCGGCTGCTGCGGTGCCGACCGTGCCAATGGCCGTGGCGGCGGCTCCTGTGGCGCGAAGCAGCAATCGCGGCGTGTATATGGCGCTGGGCGGATTTCTGGTAGTGCTGCTGCTTTTCGCCGGCGGATTTTATCTTCCGAGGATTATCAAGACTCATGCGAGCGCAGGTTCTGCTTCGCAGCCGGGGGCTCAACCGGCAGCGGATGGTCCCGTCGACATTTCCGCTCCGCCTGCTGATGCTGTGACGGTAACGGCTCCGGCGCAGGATGCCGCGCCGCCCGCTGCTGCTCCTGCGCAGGAAGATCCGAATGTGGCGAGGGCGCGGCAAGAAGCGGCGCAGAAAGAGGCCGAAAAGGCGCGTGCTGAAGCTGCGGAAGCTGAGCGCAAGGCTGCGCTCATGAAGGAAGCCGAGACGCAGGACGATCAGCTCGAAGCGCGGTCGGCCGCGATCGGGGCTGGCCTGAACAGTTTGCGGCGCCAACAGCAGGCGGCGGGATACGGTTTGCGCGGGGATATCGAGCAGACTGAGCAGATGATGCAGATTAATCTTTCGCATGCGCAGACGGCTCTGCATGACGGCGCTCCAGATAAGGCGAAAGAGTATCTCGACAAGGCCGAGGCCGAGGCGATGACCCTCGAGCGATTCCTGGGACGCTAGCCCTTTCGCTCGTTTCGCCGGCAGCCGCTAGAATGGCGGCGGTTCAGCGGGAGTGGTGGCCACGGGTTGGAGTATGTAGATCGCGTAGCGATAAACGGCGAGCCGCATGGGTTCACTGATGCTGTGCCGGCCGATCACCTCGCTGAACGCTCTGTGGATTTCGTGCATCTGATCGTCCGGTAGAACTTCCAAAATCTTCCCGAATTTGTTCTTGGCTTGCGTCACTGGATCGGCGTCGCTGCGGGCTTGTTCCTCCGCGGTCGCCGCGTGCAGTGAGGAATCTGCTCCAGTAGCGGAAGCGCCGCTCGGTCCCGCAGCGTGTGTTGCGGGCTTTGCGCCGGCCGTCGTGGTCGTGGGTTTTGCCGTGGACGCAACGGCTTTTACCGGCTTCGCAGTCTTCGCCACGTACTCCTGGTAGAACTCGTAGCGAAACTCCTTTTCATACAGACTCGCGTATGCCGCCTTTGAAGCTCTCGGCGGCCCCGGCTCGAACGACGCATTGGCTTCCGTGCCTGGGACCCCGGCATTCGCGAGGGCCTTCTCCGTGAAGTCCTGAATGTCCTTTTCGAAAGATGCAAATTCTTCGCGCCCGGCCTTGGTGGGTCCCTTTCCGCTTCGTGCGAGCCATGCGGCGAGTGCGTCGGTCCGGGCGTCGTAGCAGCTACCGTACTTGCGAGCGCCGCGCAGCTGCCCGTCCTGCGCCGAGTCGTTGACCGCCGTCGTTTTCGCAATGTAATCGGTCGAGGGCATGGCCAGGATTTGCCCACAGGACATCAGCTCGGGATTCGCGTTAGCGGCCGAGGCGGAGTATTTTCCTTGAGTTTGCTGCTCGGACCGCGTCTGGAACGGTGTGCCTTGACCGGGCGCGCTGATTGGTGCTTGGGCATTCGCGCGCCACGCGGCGCTTGCGGTTGAGAAACCAAGGAGAACGATGGCGACGAATCGCATGGCTTTGATGCTACTTGAGCGTGCGAGCTGCCCGCAACCCACCATGCATGTGTCCGTTGGGCTTCGCGGGATTCGCTGGCTCCCGCCGCGAGCCCTACGAGGAGTTCAAATGGCGGCAGAGAGCTTCGAGAATCGAAGCGCGAAAGCCGTGCCGTCCTCCGGCGAAGTCGCATCTCTCGGCGCAAACATCCGTCCGCGGCCGTTCTTCGCCTGCATTTCAACCGTCTCGCCGGAAAGATTTTCGAACAACCCCGCCAGCCCCCCGATCGCGCTGGTGAAATACGACGTCAATCACCGGCGCACGGTCGCTCACGTGTACTTCCAGATCTCGGCGAGAGAGGATCTGCGGGCAGCCGGAGGGCGCTTCCTGCGACGCACGCCCGCTGGCGCGAACCGCAGGATCACTGCGGCAATGATGGAGTGGCGATGGCGGAGCCGCATGGTTTCCTCCCGAACGGCGATTGGTTTCTAGCGCGATTTCAGCAGCGCGCGCTCGACCAGGTGATCGATGGCGCGGTCGAGATGTTTTCTCCGCGTTTCGGGATTTTTTGACGCTCCGAGCCAGAGTAGGAATTGGCGGCGATGGCCTGGCGGCATTTCTTGGAATCCCTGGCGCGCTTTCCGATGCTTTGCCAGCGCCGCGCGCAGGTCCGCTGGGACGGGAACTGCGCGAGATGCGAGGTCGATCCGCAGCTCGACCGTCACCGGATCGCCCCAGTCGACTCCTGCGGCTTTGCGCAGCGCGGTGTTGATCTGCATTCGATACTTGCCGCCGCCGGCTGGAACGATTGTCGTTCGCACGCTCTTTCCGCCCACGGTCGCGATCACGGGAATGTATTTTGATTTTTCGCCGCCGGTGCGTTTGGGGGTCGCCGCTGGCTCTCCCATATGTTTCCGCAACGCGCTCACGATGTCGTCCGGCACGTTGACGTGGCGCATCATCCAGATCCTGTAGATTGTGGCCATGAAACTTAGCGGCTTGGATTTCGCGGGCATGGTCTTAGGTCAGCTGCGGTCGGATGAGGCGCTTCCCGCTTCGACCAGATCGATTTCGTATTCGAGCTTTCGCATCACGTCGTCGCTGATTTTCTGGTGATTCCGCAGATTCAGGATCGCGGCGCGCTGAAGAGCGCGAACCTGGCGAGAGATCTCGCGCCAGCGCTCGTAATCTTCGGGACGGGAGCCCGCGTCGGCCTGCTCGTTTCTTTCGAGCATGTTGAGCTTGCGGCGCTGCACGCGGATGATATCGTCGAAAATGGGCGCGGCATCTTCACCGGCGTCCTCCTTCGCATGCTCGAGGTAGGTCACGGCTGCCTCGACCATTTCTCGGCGCGCGTTTGCTTCCTCCGGATTCTTGGATTCCAGTCCCGCAAGCCCGAGCGCGCGGATCAGAGGGGGCAGGCTGAGACCTTGGAGAACGAGCGTGACGGAGATCACGCAAAACGTCAGGAAGATCATTTCGTTGCGCTGAGGGAAATCGCTGCCGTTGGCGAGCATTTCGGGCAGGGAAATGGCCGCCGCGAGCGCCACCACTCCGCGCATGCCGGTCCAGCCAACCACGAAGATCGCGCGGGTCGAAGGAGTCGGTTCGATCTGATGGAGAAAGTGCCGCCGGATGAAGTATGAAGTCCACGCGCCGGGATACACCCAGATGATTCGTAGCAGGATGACTACGCTGCTGAACACGAGTCCCTGGATCAACAACTGCCCCATGCTGTACTCGCGGATGCCGGAAAGAATGTACGGCAGCTGAAATCCGATGAGGATGAACACGAATCCGTTGAGGACGAACGTCAGCGTGTCCCACACCGCGCGCCCCGTCAGCCGTGCGCCGCGGGAGTAGTAGAGCGAGCTTTTGTGGCCGAGATAGAGGCCGCAGGCGACGGTCGAGAGTACGCCCGAAGCGCGTGCGCTCTCCGCGGCGAGATAGGCGACAAAGGGGGCGATCAGGCTGATCGTGATTTCGATAGGCGCATCGTTGATTTTCAGTTCGAAGAAGCGGATTAATTTTCCGACCAGCAGTCCGATAGCGATGCTGCCGAAGACAAGGTAGAGCAGCCGGCCTACTCCTTCGGCGAGCGACGGAGTGTGCCCCGTGACGAGCAACACCGTGGCGAATTCGAGCGCTAATAGACCGGTCGCATCGTTTACGAGGCTTTCGCCTTCCACTACTTGGACGATGCGTCGAGGAAGGCCGAGGCGAGTTGAAATGGAAGTCGCGGCGATTGCGTCCGTGGTCGATACGACGGCGCCAAGCACCAGACCCATGCGCCAATCGAAGCCCGGCAAAATCCAGCGGGCGGCGGCCGCGACGCCGAATACCGTGAAGCCGACGAGACCGAATGCCAGGCCGACGATGCTGACCAGGTTGTAGCGGAAATCACGCCAAGAAGTGACGAACGCGGCTTGAAACAGCAAGGGCGGCAAAATCACGAGGAAAACGATGTTGGGATTCAGCTCGATGTGCGGTCCGCGGGGAAAAAGACTGAGTATCAGGCCACCGATTACGAGCACGATCGGATACGGTGTGCCGAATTTCTTGGCGACGGCGGCCAGCGCGGCCACGAGCACCGATATGAGCAGAAAAATCAGTTCGACGCTGTGGATTCCTGCGGCTCCCATCCTTGCCTCGCGGAGTTAAAGATACCGCAGGCGGGGGAGTGGCGCGCAAACACAAAAAGCCGGCCCGATTTTCCGGGCCGGTTTGAAAAAGTGCCGATGCTGCGAGTCACGAATGCGTTATGCGCCAGCTCTGGGGAGTTCTGACGCTATGGCTGGTTTGACGACGGGCGGTCATCCGACGACGAGCGATCGTCTGACGATCTTTGAGGGCTGTCGATGCTTCCCGAGGTCGGCGTTGGCGCCGGGTTCATCGAGACGACTTCATAGCTGCGCGTTTTCCGGTCGCCGCCTTCGGGCATGGTTAGAAGGATGTCCTTGTCCTTGACCTTGAATTCGCCTTCCGTGCCGACCGGGAGCAGCGTCGCGTGCTTCAGGTCGAGCGGCCGGATTTCATAGTCCATTTTATCGGTGCGCAGTAAATATTGCGGACACATCTTTTCGTCCGTATTGACGTGCGTGATGCCTGCCGATGCCCACATCGTGCCGAGGCCCGAGAGACCGTGCTGTTTCGCGCCGCAGGGGACCGCCTCCATCTTTTCCAGCATCCCGCGCTGAAAATCTCTGTGCTTCTTGTCATTGGCGCTGAGCGGAAGCGCGCAAACAAATGCAAGCAGAACGATCAGTGCACTTTTGATCTTCATGACCTCTCCCTCCCAGGAGGAACACGCACGGAGGGGAAGGCCAGGCTACTGGCCTCCCGGTCCGAGCGCGCGAACGCTTCATTACTGCTTGGTCTTGGGAGCGGGCGCTGGAGTGTCACTCGTTCCGCTCGGGTTCTTGGTTCCAGTGGTTGCGGTCGAGCCGGAGCCACTGCCGCTACCGGAGACGCCGGAGCCGCCGCTACTGTTGTTCGACATCTGCCGCGCGCCTCTGACGAAATCCTGAGGATTCGCCATCAGGTCGCTGCGCACGTCAGGGTGCGCATTGAGGTAGGTGTCGAGATCGGGGCGATTCTGGACGAATTCACGGTTCTTCACGGCGGCCGGATCGCGATCGAGATCCCGAGCAATGTCGCGGTGGTCGCCGAGGAAACCGCCGAAATCGGCCATGCGGTCATGCATCGCGTCGCGGTAATCATGATTTTCCGCGGCGTTGAGGCGATCTTCCTGATGCATGAAGGCATTGGGATCCTGCCTCAGGTCCTCGCGGACGCCCGGATTGTCGTGCAGGAATGTGTCGAGTGCCGGGTGGTTTTGAACGAACTCCCGGTTATCGATGAGCGAGGGATCTTTGCGGACCTGCTCGGCGATTTCCCGGTGGTCGTCAAGGAAACGGTTGAAGTCAGCCAGCTGCCGGCGATACTGGTCGCGGTTGGGCTCCCCGCGATCCGGTCCTCCCGGATTGACGCCGGGTCCCGGGCCTCCGCCGCTGTATGCGCGTCCGCCGGAATTGCGGCTGAAGCCTTCTTCCTCCTTCATGAACGTGACGGCGTTGTCATGCAGGGCT
>Ga0210388_10001911_pt1 | contig 16359 bp, 19 predicted proteins | sample IncBWC19OmetaG_FD_155485 | JGI IMG/M metagenome (GOLD analysis project Ga0210388, IMG submission 155485) | Forest soil microbial communities from Barre Woods Harvard Forest LTER site, Petersham, Massachusetts, United States - Inc-BW-C-19-O ...
TTTCTAGCGCATGGACATGTGTTACCTGGGGGAAGCGTCAGATGATGACCAACCAGTTCATCCAGACCTACTGCGACGAGGCTTGGGCCTACATTACGCCAGAGCGATACAACGAGGTCACAGGGGACACGCTCCAGGGTTACAACGACGCCGACCTAGAGAAGTTCATCTCACTTGTCGGCACCGCTCCGACGAGTTAGCACTCATCTCCATCTGGGAGCGCCCAGATAAAATTTGACAATGGGATTCACTCGCTACGCCACGGTCGAAGTTCAGGAGATTCTAGATCTCAAGGGATCTGCGACCCAACAGAAGACGGCCAACCTGGATCTCGTGTCTTCGTACGAGGACTACCGGACAGAGGATGGTTACCTCTATGCGCGTATCCGGGCGATTAGTTCGCGAGTGAACAAGAACCACGACGCTTGGCCTTCAGTCGAGCTTGCGGGTGATCATTCAATCATCGGTGACAGCCGTCTCGCGTCTGGCAATGGGTTCACCGTTGAGGCGTCCGAGGACAATCGTTACGGCTTCTCTAGCTTCCTAGGGAAGCCAATCTTCGTTGACCACAACAACTCTAACCCGCAACGGGCTCGCGGGGTAATCGTTGATGCCCGCCTCCATGTCGAGCCCCAGACGGACGATCCGTACTACAAGACGGCCGACTGTCATCCTTCCTTCAAACCCGCAACGTGGGTTGAGCTACTTCTAGAGGTTGACGCCAAGAGCTTCCCCAAGCTTGCTCAGGCGATCATCGATGGGTCTCAGGACTCAAGCCGGGGAATCGACGGGTTCTCCATGGGAGCCAACGTGGAGCGCTCAGTGTGCTCTCACTGTGCCAACGTGGCAACCTCTCCCGACGAGTTCTGCAAGCACATCGCCATGAAGGGTGCTCATTGGGACTACCATGACCCCAAGACCGGCCGCAAGACCTCTAAGCGTTCCTATGAGTTTTGCGAGGGCGTTCAGTTCTTTGAGATTTCGGCCGTGTTCGATCCTGCCGACGAGACCGCTCTCACCCGTGAGATCCGTGCGTCAGTCGAGAAGGAGGCGGATATGGGTATCGCGCCGCCCGATCCGGGTATGGCCACCGACCCCAACGCCAACAATCCGCCAGCCGGATCGGAAGTGTGTCCCATGTGTCACGGTGCCAAGGTCTTCCAAGGCGGATTGTGTCCGGAGTGCCGTGGCCTCGGTTACATTCCCATGGGCACTCAGGCTGGCGGGCAGAGCGGGGACCCGGCTATGACTGAGCCCGCTGGTGGCGGTCAGTTCGGGATGCCTGTCGCACATACGGCGGCCGTACTAAAAGTACCGTGCCCTCACTGTGGCGATCACAACGCTGAATACTCCACGAACAACGGGTCCGGATTCTGTCAGAACTGCGGGGTCATCGATGGCAAGCAGATTCAGACGGGCGGGGATGGCGCTCATGCCCCTGCTCAGATCGGCCCCGATGATACTGACGAGCCCTACTACCAGAACGAGCCGAACATCAACCTTGATGGATCGCCGTGGGGCCTAGTTGATAGGCCCGCTGATCTCGGTCCCGTTCACCAGGGAGCCCGTAAGGAGGCAGAGGGTGTCGAAGACATCCAGGCCGAGCTAGACGAGGCTCCCAGCGCCGTGGCCGATCCCAAGATCCCATGGGCGTGGATCAACGACCCAGAGAAGCGTGACTTCATTCTCACCAAGGCATTCGCCCGAGCTAAGGCTTCCGGTGACACAGACGCCCTTCGCAACTTCCTCACTCAGAGCGGTCTCAAGAAGGAAGTAATCGCCAAGACCGCTCAGAAGGTCGCGGACGCCATGGGTCAGATTCCTCAGTTTGACCTTGAGTCGGCACCTTCGCCAATCGATACACTTCAGGCCCCTATCACTTGCCCCACATGCGGCGCAGAGATGGATGGCGAAGAGTGCGATGTCTGTCACACCGTTCGTCCTCCAGAGGGAATGGGTAATCCAGACATCGAAAAGGCGCACGAGAACGTGCAGAATCGCCTCCATGGTGAGGATGCGCCCGTGCAGCCTCCAGCCATCCCTAAGGAGCAGTCGGAGCTACAGGATCAGACCAATCCTCCAACTCCGCCACCAACACGTACCCAGAATCTTGGGCCAGTCTCACATGTAACAGGTGATATGGCCTCAAGGTGGCGCTCAGTCGAAGCAGGAAGGATCAACACTGTTGAAGTGCCGATCCGTTCTGGCTCGAAGCCCGCCACGAATGAGCCTGATGAGAAGATCCTTTCGGATCAGGCTACCGCTGTTACCTCATCCGTTCGCACCGCAGCAGACTTTATTGCTGTTGCGGGGGCTATAACTAACACAGGAGAACCAATGGATAAGACCGCTGACGCTACAGCACAAGCTCCTGACGCCGCTAAGCCCAAGACTCAGGTCGATGTAACGGGCACGGGTGGGGTCGATGAAGCTTCAAACGAACAGGCATCAAAGGCTGACAGCCAGGTGAATGTTCTCGACCACGGTGGAGTGGACAGCGATGTCGCCGCCGATAGTCACGAGACCCTACCGGACTCAAGCGGTCCGGACGACGCCGGATTCAATTCGGACAAGACCACTGACGGCTCAGGCCCGACGCGGACTTGGAACGACGGATACGGCGACTCCCTCGGACAGCAGTCCCCTGTCACTGACGAGCCATGGCCCGCCTCTGACCAGGGTGTCAAGAAGTCCCACGACGATGGCGTCTTCCCCAAGGACGACGGTGGCCTAGCCGGTGGCGGGGCACAGCAGGGCAACGAGCCCATCGATCCGTCGTTCAAGGCAGACGAGCGCGTTGACGTGCTCGATCATGTCACGAGCCCGAGCAATAACTCAGGCCCGACCAAGACATGGAGCGGGACAGACGGCAATGGTGTCAACAAGCAGCAGGACCCTGTTACCCCAAGTGAGGTCTACCCGTCAGAGGGTGGAGTCACCAAAGGTTCCAGCGCCCACATGTACGCAGCCTTCAAGCTAGCGGACGCAGAGGTCAAGGCCGGTCTACTCACCGAGGAAGACAAGTTCGTCCGCATCGCTGAGCTAGAGGGTCAGGACCCCATCGCCTGCAAGATCGGCATGGAGTATGTGGCACGCATCAAGACAGCCGGTCTCGGCAAGCAGGCAAAGGTCGCATCTCGCGTCCCGAGCTTTGCTCAGGCGAAGACCGCTAGCCAGGTGGAGCCGAACAGTGCGGAGAACCCGTACGACGTGAAGCTCCCGGGCGAGGATGACGCCGCAACGTTCATGTAAGAACCTCTACTAGCTTTTGCTAGTAACCGCAGTCCACTGAGGGACCCAGAGATGGGTCTCTCAATTTTTCCGGGGTGACTACTAACTTCAATCGGCCGTCGCATTGCTGGAATAGATGACACAGCACCGTGCTTTGTCAATCGAACTAGGAAGATAAATGCTTCGACTCCGATTTCTCTCAAACAAGTTCCAGAAGCGCACGATTCGTGTGAACTATAACCAGTTCCGCGCGCAGCCGTACGCAGGTTCTCTGGATTCTTCGCTGGGAGCCTCAGGATCGACCTTTACGTCTCCTTACAACGGTGCCTTCACGTACCAGGGTGGACTCGTTCCCGGTCAGGTCATGGTTCATGACTACACCAGCAACACCACCGATGACGTGTTCCAGCTAGCCACGGGTGGGACCTCGCCAGTCGAGACCCCGTTCGGGCTGCTTGCCAACTTTGTCGGGGGTAACCTCGATGAGCTAGGCGACGAGGCACATATCGGTGTATGGAACGGATTTGGTTCGGTCTACACCCTGCTCGCACCCGCCTTCAATGACGGCACCGTGAGCACGTCGAACGTCGCCAACCTAGCCTCCGCCGCTGCCGCTGCAACGCCCGGTAACCCCGTGCTCCTGTATGCGTGTGTCGATGGTCGCCTGGGTGCGCTCACGTCCGTCACAACCCAGATCCCTGTCGCGCAGCTTGTCTCGCGTGATTCGGCTCAGGTCATCCGCGTCCGGCTACTGGTCTAAGAAAGGTACTGACAGAAATGCTAGAACTTACAGGCCGTAAGGCAGTCGCCTCCGGTGACTACGAAGAGAAGCTCTCGAAGCTTCCCAAGCTGAACAAAGCATCGAAGGCCAAGCGCCTTGAGGCGATTCTTGCTGACAAGCAGAATGCGATGCGTCGAATCGGTCAGGGAATGATCGGTCCAATCCAGATCCGTCTACGCTACGAGGGCATTGTTCGCAACGTGCTCGTGGAGGACACCCTGGAGCGCGGTCCGCTCATGCCGTACGACATCCTAGACGACCTAGGTGTGGCGTACATCCTCAACCAGACCGATTCAGAGATCCAGATTACCCCGTTCGAGGGTAAGCAGGCATTCCCGCAGTTGTTCCGTGTGGCCACGTTCCCACGGATCAAGAAGGAAGACCTGTACTACCTGCGTGTCAACGCTGTGGAGTATGCACAGGACGAGTCACGTCAGGCCATCCAGAAGCAGGAGGACGCACGTCTGGTCCTACTCTTCGAGGGTGCGATTACGGATCTCGCCACACAGCGTGAGGCCGGAACTCCCGGTACAGGCGCAACAGGTGGCCAGAACGTCGGCAACGCTTCTCTGACACAGGCGTCAGAGGGTCCGGAGCAGACGATCCTCATTGGTTCAGGTAACCCCCTAGAGCCGGTGGACTTCTACAACGCCGTCGTGCAGATCGAAGTCAACCAGCTAGAGGCCAAGCGCGTGCTCGCCCACCCGGCGGACATCCGTGACCTGTACTCGTGGGACCTCAACGTGACCGGCTTCCGGTTCAAGGACGAGGTATTCGCAGGCGGGACGATCACGAAGTTCGGTGAGTTCCAGATCCAGAAGAGCATCATCATCCCACAGGGTGAGATCTTCCTCTGCTCTGAGCCCGAGTTCGTCGGCGTCTTCCCGGTGATGTACTCGCTCGACGTTGAAGAGAACCATCTCGTGGAGCAGTTCTACAAGGGCTGGGTCATGGACGAACTCGTTGGCATGATTGTGCTAAATCCCCGAGCGATCTCCCGAATCCTCAAGTCGAACAGCGCAGTCGCTCCGTCGAAGCTGAGCCTCACGGGTCTCAACTAAGCCGGACAGAAGTTCCAGGAAAGGCCGCCTTGACGGGCGGCCTTTTCTACTTACCCCAGCGCTGGGCGGTGGTGAGATAATGGTCGCTCATCTCAAGGATACCGGCTAGCGCCATTTTCCCGTGTCCCTCAAGACGGACCCAGCCGCCTCCCGACCATGACTCGCTGATTCCCCAATCAAGCACACGGGCCGCTCCAACCTCGTAGTAGTTACCGTCTGTGTCAGACATGGGCATTCCACACCTGAAGATAGCGGTACAGTGACGCCGTAGATAGCCCATTAGTCGCCCCAGCCTCGTGGTAGCGGCGCATGTGTCTCTACGTAGGCTCTGGCCGCGTCTAGCAGATGGTCGTCGGCGTACTCACAGGAAGCGTCGCCCGTGGGATCTCCCGGATGGTCTTCATAGCTCATCTGGGAACTGATCGAATGCAGCGCCGCTGCTAGTAACTCCCGTTTGGTGTCGTACTTCCTGCTCATTTGTAGAACCCCTCGGATCGTTCCTTCATTTCCTCCGGAGTATGCCAGCCTCGGCCGTCCGGATGTGTACGCCAGTAGAGACCCTCCATGAGCGCCGCATCGGGAGTTCCGGCACCGCAGTAGATCTCCTTCCTGAGCCGCCCCAGGAGGGCGGACACGGGCAGGAACACGGGCTCTTCCCATGGCGGTTTGGGATCTTCGATCAAGATCTTCTCCGCCATGAGATGTAACTCGTGCTGTGTGTAGTCAACGTTCGGATCGAAGGCGGGAACCAGGTTCTTCAGCCCCCACCCATCAGAGATGTGAACGTTGATCGGGAAGTGCTGAGTAGGGTCGCCTCGAACCACGCTGGCTTTGCGGCGAAACATCCGGCCGCCGCCACCCCGGAGAATGCCGGTTGTCGTTCTAGGCGGCAAGGTGAACAACCTCGACACCCGCCTCGGCGTACATCGCTAGGCCGATCTCAGCCGAGTCCTTCCAGCGTGCCGCAAACTCTGACGTGTCCTGATAGTGGACAACGCGAGTGATTCCAGACTGGATAATGTGAGACGAGCAGCGAGCGCATGAGGGACCCCACCCGGGCGGGTAGGTGTAGATCGTGTACCCGGCCAGCGGCTCACGAGCCAGGAGGATTGCGTTTACCTCCGCGTGAACGACACGCTCGTACTTCAGTTCGCGGTTCTCGTAGAACTCAGGAGCGTCACTGCATCCCTTAGCGAACCCGTTGAAGCCAACGCTGGCGACACTCCGGTCCGGACGCACGATGACCGCGCCACATTGTGTACTAGGGTCCTTACTCCACGACGCCACCAGCGCCGCCATCTCGATAAATCTTGTGTCCCAATCGGCCATTTAGGCGTCCTTTGAATAGGGGTTCGGAGGAAATGGTACAGGATGTTTCCGTCTGTGTCTACGGTGACACCAGTGATGCCACCACTTACGACACTCGAAACGGGGAGTCTTTCTCCCGCCCCAATTGACACCCTGAGCGGCCTTTTCGGACTCTAGGTGGAAGCCGATGATCTCAGGGAGAAAGCCGCGAAGGGATCTAGGCCAGTTGCCCGCCATCAACATATCGGTACGACCGGCGTTGGTGTGACAGGCCGGATAAAAGGTGATCCCCGAGCCCTTAGGATTCCACATCTGGAAGAAACCGATTGGAAGATAGCCGCCGAATTCGGGGGACATGAAGCGTGTGGCAAGAGGGTAGCGATTCGGATGAACATACACCGAACACTCGTTGATCATCTTGGGCTTCCGCATATGACGGTCCCATTCGTCGTAACCGACCATGTTGAAACGGTCGATCCCGTAGATCATCTGATCGTTGAGGTTTGTCTGATCAAGGATCTGACGAGTCTGGGGAGGCAGACAGATGTCGGCGTCTACATGGACGACCCACCCGTCCATGGATAGCTCCCGAAGCCCCACGTTGATACCGGCACCCTTACGAAACTCGCCGCCCTGCACGTTGAATGCGTCCGTCTGCACACACTTGACGTGGTGGTAGGTACATAGAAGCTGGGTCTCTTCGTCCTCCGGGGTTGTAACCACCACTAGGCGGTCAAAGTGATACTTGTTTAGGGGTAGCGTGTGAGCTAGGAAGTCTCCATAGTTCACTGACACCATAACGGCCTCTAACTTCATTTGTTCCGGTACCTCGCCTGTCTGTCGGTGGAAGGCGAGTCTGTCGAGCGTGTGCTCGCACGCGCCACAGCGACAGCTTGGTTAGCTTGTTCGGTTCGTCGCTCGCCCAGGTGAGCCAAGACGAGCGTTAGGAATCCGATGATGTCGTCCGACCGGGAGAGCCTCCATCCTTCTAGAATTCCAGCCAACCAGGCTTGTTCCGCATCTGTCACCATGTTCGTCTACCATAGCAGCCCTATCTTCTGAGGTCAAGCCCGCTGGTAAGCGACGAGTAATGCGCCCGAAAGGGTAAAGTCGAAGTGACCATACGGATAAGGAACTCACACCCACATGTCATTCACTGACCCGCGTCTTCCCAACAAGACGTACAAGACCGAGAGAGGTCTCAATATCGCTCTCGACTACCTCGCCCGACGCGAGGCACAAGCGGAAGCCGAGGCGACCGCAGCCCGAGCCATCGAAGAGATGGTGCCAGTGCTACTCGGTGGCCAGGTGCCAGTTCTTCAACCCGAGCCAGTAGTGCTCGACCACATTCGGAACATTCACGGTGTCGTGGTGCGTGTCCGGATCAGAGACGAAGAGCGTGACAAGTCACGGTCGATCACTCTCCAGCCCCGTGGCCAGCGTGGCGACATCGCCAAGCTCAGTGCCACCGAGCTAGCCTCAACCGACTACTCCAACAACGTTGGGACGCTCTTCGAGCCCCTGGCTGCCGAGGATGCCGGGTACGCCATGTACCAGCAGTCAACGAACCAGCAGCGCGTTCATGCGGCGGCCGACATCCTCCGCACAGAAACGGGCGAGCGGTACGAGACGGCAGTCACCGTCCAGGAGAGTCTCGCCAAGCGCAGCATCACCGTTGGTGAGGTTGTGGACGTTGGTAGCGGCTCGACCCAGGAGCACAAGACAGTCGTCGTGCGGAAGCAGCCGAACGCGGCCGAGGTACAGGAGATCGCAGCGCCCCGACGTTCTGTGCTTCCCGGCACCCAGGATCACCCTACCTCTCAAGGACTCCGTTCCAAGGAAGAGGCCGAGCGCATCTCCGCAGAGTACGTCCGTACTCACAAATCTGAAGAGGGTCCCGGTGCCGCTCTAGCAGGTTTCAAGACCCCCAAGTCGTTCTCAGTCGAGACGACCGCCGTAATAGACCCGTCCACCCGGACCCCAATTCAACCCGTCACAGGAGCAGACAATGCCTAAGACAATCGCAGACTTCATCGGCCTAGGCGTCGGTGAGGCAACCGCCGCCATCATGGCGAACGCCGCAAACCAGCGTGAGGCAGCAGAGGCCCAGATCTCTGCTATCAACGAGCAGGAGCAACGAGACCTAGAGGCGGCAGAGGCCGCAGCGCGTGCTCAGGCCGAGCAGGAGGCCGCTCAGGCGGCTGAAGCGGCCCGAGTAGCCCAGGAGCAGGCAGCAGCGGAGGCGGCGGCACAGGCTGCCGCAGAGGCCGAGGCGCAGGCTGAGGCAGACGCGAAGGCGGCTGAAGAGGCCGAAAGGGTTGCCCGAGAGGACGCCGAGGCGGCAGAGGCCGCAGCTAAGGCGGCCGAGGAAGCCGCAGCCGAGAAGCCAGCGGAAGAGGCTCAGGCAGAGCCCGAGCCCGTCCAGGAGACCGAGCCCGAGCAGCCGGTCGATGAGCCAACCGAGCCCGTCGATGAGACCGAGCCCGCCGCAGAGGAAACCACTAGCGAACCAGAAGCGAACCAAGAGGATGTGACTGAGGATGCGAACCCGACTCCGCCAGTTGCATAGCATCGTCGCTAAGGCAGCCGACTACATCGAGACCCTGGGTACAGACATCTACCCGGAGGTCTCGGCACCCGAGTCTGCCATTCCGGAGACGCCTGAAGAGAAGATCGCCAGACTCTTCAACGGTCCGGTGAGTCCTCGCGAGCCGCTCCCTCCAGTCATCACCCCCGATGACGAGACATGGAGCGACCGAGATGACGAAATGCTCTTCTGGCCAGGCGAAGAGAGCAACGGATCAGTTCGTTACTCAGGACTGGCTTCTCGCGGAGGCAACACGATGGGTATCTTCCCGAGTGTCGGCCTCACCGAGATGGTTCAGAAGCTCAATCAGGAGCAGCGTCGGGGACTTGCCCTTCACCTAGGGCTCGAAGAGATCATGGCGGAGCACGCGCAAGAGATCTCTGACCGGGTACGCAAGAGCGGTATTCGATCTGTGACCATTGGTCCGCGTAACTTTGGTCACACCAACAAGGCGACGTTCGCTCATAGCGGGCGGGCCGTGCCGATGGGTGATACGGATGCCTCCGACGACTAACCCCCAGATTGTCGCGGCCCTCAAACGAATCGAGAGCGGCGTGTCAGAGCTACGAGAACTGCTTGACACTGAGTACGTGTATCGACTTGGAACCCGGCTTCAGCCGGGTTGGGCAGAGGGTACCGACATCGAGCGCGTAGTTGATTGCAAGGCTCCGCCCCGGCCAGCGTCCACTCGTGAGTGGGTATTTGAGTCATCCGATCCGCAGGAATGTAAGCATGAGACCGTGCTTATGAAGGCCAACGGTAGTTGGACCTGTGGAGCTTGTGGCGAGCCTCAGGATTCAAGCAAGGTGCGGACGTTCCAGCTTCACACTGGAAGCACGACGTAAGCTCTACCTAATAGGCGTGGCCCAAGCCAAGTACACCCTCTACGTCCCAACGCATGATGGCCAAGGGAACATGCTCAAGAACATCTCCGAGCACGTTCTTCACTACCTCCAGCAGACCCTACCCCGGTCTGTCATCCATATTGAACCTCCCCGTCCTGTAACCCAGGGCGGGGAGCCTTCATTCCACCGTGCGGTCGTGGTGATGACGGATGATCACCCGATCTCCGATTCACACATCAAGCAGGTAGGCGCTCATGTAGCAGAGATCGCCAATGCCGAGAGCATCGCTGGGGTGAAGGAAGGGAAGCAAGGGGTCAAGACGTGGGAGATCTCTAACCCTCATCACGTTCCGGGTGCCCCGGCGGAGAGCCTAGCTCACGCTCAAGTCGATCTTCACTAGCTTGTGCGAAGGCAGCCAGATCCCGCCCAGAGCGGGGTGCTTCTTCCCAATGTCGATCTTGTAAGCGACCTTGCCGTCTGTCTCGTGCAGTCGGTGCAGCGCGTCTGGGTCCGCCGTATGACCGTAGACCTGATTGAACTTGCCCGAGATCGGCTCGCTGTCGTCACGCCAGATGATACCGCCCGCCGGATGTGACCCTTGACGGAGGTACGACACGGCATGAAGAACGCCAGCGTTGTATCCGTCCAGACCGTTGAGAATGGTAACGACATCCTCTAGTTCGTCGGGGACCTGACTATCCCAATACGCACCGAGGCCAGCATGGGTCAGAAGAAAGTCGTGGACTGCCAGCGCATAGTGGGTCTGCCCTCTACGCTCAAGCCGATTCAACAGGATCTTCGTCTCCGGGCTTATGAGCATGCCTTTGAACCCATGGCGATTCGGGTCGAACAAGCCTCGCTCGTGGTTCCCCCAGATGAGATCGTCAATCCACTGACGATCTGTGGCCGCCTCCAGAATGCTCCTGTCTCTACCAACGGTGCTCATACGACCGTCGATGATGTCGCCAATGTGAATGACGCGGGTCTCGAAGTCAATTCGATCACCCTTGTCATTCGTGATTCCCTCCTGTCGGAGTAGGGCGGCGAGACGATCTATATGGCCGTGTGTATCCCCTACGACGAGGGTGGGCTTCTCAGTAGACATCCGGTTGGGACCGTACCAGACGGACGCCGAGTTTGTCAACTTCCGCACGAAACTCCGGTCCGGTCATGGTGACCCGCTCGACAAGGATTTTAGCCAAGGTCTCAACGATGCCACGAGACTCGTCCTCATTCGCCCCAATCCCTCTCATATCGCGTACGGACGCGATGTATTCCGTGATAAGGATCTTCTGCACGTCTTCGTCAGCGCCGTCCAGAAGGCGGTGAGAGACGGCCTGCCCGATCCCCGCCCCTAAGTTGTTCCGCCCGCCACCAAGGGACTTGAAGGAGACGAGCCCCGTGTTGCCGCCCTCGGCCATATCGTCCACAAGTTGATGAGCCAAAGCAGTGGCGCTTGTTCGATCTCCGTTGGGGCCAACGTGATCCTCGATCCCACAGAGCTTCTCGGCGGCAATGGAGCCGTACATGAGGCGAATGTGTGCCCTGAGTTCTCCGACCGTGGCAACGTGTTCGCGAACCCCTGCAAAGATCGTACGTCCCAGGCTCATCTTCCCCGCCTGTACGGTAATCAGGCGCAGGGGGATGTCATTGAGCAAAGCGGCAAGTGCGTGACCAACTTCGTGGATAGCCGTCTGGAGGATGTCGTCGGCGCTGCGATCCATGAAGGTTGGTGGAGGCCCAACCAAGTGCCTAATGAAGACCTTGATGAGATCCTGCTCTCCCAACACCGGGAGCTTGGTCCCCGCCTTGATGGCGTGGCGACAGGCGTTTCTCCAAGCCTTCATGCACGCCTCTTCGATCACCGCAGCGTGATCGTCCGACTCAAAGAAGTACGACAGATTGTCATAGTCGATGTCACCGACGTTGTACTCCTTGAGATAGTGCTGAAGGAGAAGTGACTTACCGGGCCGGTCAGGAGCACTGAAGTAGTAGTGCAGACCCATTCGCCCATCGCGCTTCAGGGCGCTGTCGATGTTCTCAAGGTGATTCGTGCAGCCCACTGTGAGCAGCCCGTAGTTGTTCCCCTTGATACCACTGAGTTCCTCAAGGAACTGTTCGATTAGGCCCGTCTGGGTCGGAGTGATGCCGTCGCTAAAGCGAGCCCGAGCATATCCCTCAAACTCGTCGCAGAACAGAATGACCGGCTTGCCCGTCTCGCGACAGAACGCCCGAGCACACTCATAGAGGGCCGCGATGTCTTCGGCCGTCATCTCAAGCTTCGTGCGAGGCCACTCGCGCATATTGATGAAGTGCGCCTTGCTCTCGGTCGCAATCCACCGAGCCGTCATGGTCTTTCCGGTCCCAGGAGGCCCAGCAAGGATGATCCCGGGCTCGCATCGTGCGTTCAGTTCCGCGTAACGCTCTGGATTCTGAAGCCAATGGACTACTTCATCGAGGTCTTCGAGGACCCTATCGATCCCGACGATATCCTCGGTGTTGACGGGAGCGAATGGTGAGCCCTCACGAAAGAAGACTTCGCGGCGAACCACGAGGCTCTCAGGCGTCAGGTCTTCGTCTACGCCCGGATCGGGTCCTACGTACTCCGGAGCGGTTAGAGAGTAGGGCTGGCACTCGTCCATGACCGACCACTCGCAGATCGGACAATCTGCCTCTACTCCGGGATGTCCGCAATCGGGACAGTTGCTCCCGGAGAAGAGAATGGATGCCATGAAGCGATCCTAGCACCCCCGGATTCAGCCGTCAAGCGCCCCGGTAATCAGCGACGATGACTGTTGCTTGGGATCTTGAAGTCCGCTACGTGAATCTCGGTGACACCGCCGAGATCAACGCCTATCTCTACGACGATTTCGACGCGCCCGTTCCTCAGGACGATCTTGCGACGGTCACTTTCACTATTCAGGACCCGTCCGGTGCTACAACATCGCAGGCCGGGACGATCATCGCTGACGGTACAGGTTACACCAGGTACACGAACACGTCAACCCTGATTGGGGTCTACAAGGCAATCGCCACATTCACCTACGCCAGCGGCCAAATCAAGTCGAGCCGCTGTACCTTCGAGGTTATCGACCCGTTCAACCCGCCGACTCCCACTGATGACGAGATCATCGGTAGGGCTGTCTGGGCCAGGATCGAGGATTGCTTTGACGCTGAGGACGAGGGACCTTGGCTCCGTGACATGACACTCAACTTCTTCAACAAGGACAAGATGCCGACCTTCATCGCGGAGGCGCTCTTTGACATCAATCAGCAGAACCCCCCGACCAACCTCTCTGAGACGTACTTCATCACAGGCGGCCGGGCAACAGCCAACATGCCGCTCTTGGTGCAGGGTACCTTCCTAGCCGTGATTCTCCACCTTGTTACCTCCTATGTCGAGCAACCCTCGCTACTCGGTGGCCAGGTGACTTACGAGGATCGCCGCGACTACATGACCCGCTGGCTTCAAATCTACGAGGTAGAGATGCAGCGTTACATGCGGTGGGTCGCCCTCTTCAAGCGCCAGTTCTTGGGCCTGGGTCACAGCAAGGGTCTGGTCTCTAACAAGGCCGGGAGGCTCATTGGAGCCCCTCTGCGCTCAGCTAACCTAGGACGAGGTTACTACTAAATGCCCCTCCCTTCAATCGGATCACTTACACAGTACGGAGAGCAACTCCTGCTCAACGCTAGCACCGGCAACGGAGGCACGAACGTCCCTTCCTCTCTATGGCTTGCACTGTATACGGTTGCCCCGACTGACACTACTGCCGGGACCGAGGTCTCCGGGGGTGCCTATCTTCGTCAGTCCATGTACTTCACGGAAGCCTCTGGATCTCCCGCCGTTTCCACGAATATCACAGCGGTCGCGTTTCCGGCCTCTGGTGGTGCCACCGCCGCTTGGGGTATCGTCACCGGCTTTTCGCTCCTGGACCTCCCTAGCGGCGGCAATCAGATCTGGTGGGGCTACCTCAACACTCCGCGCACGATCAACTCTGGCGACTCCCTCGACTTCTCAAGTTCGTCCATCCAGTTGACAATGGACTAACCCATGACTAATTACGCCGGTTCCGGGGTTAGTCAGAGCGAGTCAACAGCGACAGGCAATGCCTTCGTCGTCACCACTACTCCGCAGGGTCTCAACTACGCCGCCAAATACATCGGTGAGCCGGGGATTCCCAAGCAGGTAGCTCGCCGCCGCCGCTGGGTTTATGACGCTTTTCGGCGTGTCGGGACACCGTTCCTTTGGAAGCACAAATACAGCCCGGTCGATGTGCAACTAGGGATCGCTCAGGCGTCCCCGGCATTCAGTGACATCTACGGGCGTTCAGGGCGTTTCGACACCATCTCTCATGGTGTTAGCTTCGTGAGCCAGGCAATCTCGCCAAACGAGTATTACGATGCCGAGGGGAACATCCAACAGTTTGCCACAAACCCCGGTGCCGGATGGACTCCCGCTCCCCTGTATCGCGGCTACGGCCCGGGATGGATCGTCTACTGCATCCAGCCCGACTCACCCCTCGATTACCTCAAGGTCGATGCGAGCGGTTCGATCATGCGAGTCATGCAGCCCCAGATCATCTGTCCGTGGTTCCCAATCATGAACGATGGCGACCTACTTGTCTCAATCGACATGGACAATGGCGGCAACATCGTTCAGGCGCATGAGCGGTACGAGTGTCGTTCGATGCAGCCTATTACGGTCCGAGGCAATGACAAGAAGGGTCGGAGAGATAGAGGCGTTGCGAGACGTATCCCGACAGGTAATGACGACGGTAGCTCCCCCGGTGCCGGTGCGACCCCGGTGTACACCCCGACAGGTAACGCTTATGTCCTGAATCAGATCTCCGCCGAGAACCGCCTCCCCTACGGCCACACCGCCTACGACGTGGAGATCGACCGCTAATGTCCAGGTTCCTCCAGCCGCCCCATAAGTGCATCGACAAGATCCTGCGGGACGCAGCCGACATCGCCAATAGCGAGCGGGCCGGTGTTCTTCCGGCTCGCGCTAGAGCAGCGGGTGCTCCCTTTCGGGAAGCCAACAGCCTGTCAAGTGACGAATACCTGACACTGACGTACGATCCCGGGATCTTGACAGGATTGCCGCCCGAGGAAGTCTTCCAGATCGATCAGCAGATGAGACAGGTGGCCCAGACAGCCGTTCAGGTGTCACTCGTCCAGAACCAAGATCTCTTCGTCTCTCTGATCATGGCCGGTATCAAAGACGGCACTAGCTACATCGGCGGCCTCTAATGGCCAAGCTCTTCCCGGATCAGTCGATCCCCTATCCCAGCTTTCTCTACGCGACCATGATCGATGGTCTGCGGCGTGCGTACGCCCAGCATCCCGATCCTGCAATCGCCCAGACAATGGTCATCTACGAATACACGACCGATGAGGTCAAGTACCCCCTTATGATCGTGAGGTACTACGGCCGCGACATCAAGAACTCTGGTGTCGGTAACAAGGATACCCTCACCATCAATGGCGAGATTCAAGCGTTCGAGCACTACTACTACGAGGGTGATATCGAATTCGAGATCCAGACGATGGACCCCCTGAGTCGTGATCGCATGGCCGGGTCGCTGGTCACCCTGATCACATCGGGGTCTCTAGGTAGTTGGATGGGTGAATTCTTCGACCGTGTGTATGGGGACCTAGCCGACGTGTACCCTTACCGCAACTACAACTTCGTGAACATCAACAGTGACGAGCTAACTCCGTTCGGGAATGTCACGGTACCCGCGCCCTGGAATGCTGAGAACGAACTGCTCTTCAAGACTACCTATCGGACTAACATCCTGGGCGAATTCACGAGTCTCCCGAACCTAGCACCCCTCACAGCAGCCATCGAGAAGGTGTTGCTCTACCCATACAGTGAGATCGAGGGCGACCCTGTTCCAGACCTCGAAGACCCGGATGGAGCAATCGTCATCCCGCCAAGTTCCTAACCTTGTTTTCAATCTCCGCGACTGAGTAACTTACGACGATGGCCATTCCTTACGTTGATCCCGGAATCCAGGTTGCTGAGACTACAAACTCGGCCGTGACCGCAGAACTCGCGGGCGTCGAGAACATCGCGCTTGTAGGACTCTCGCAGGGCTACATTGAGGTCACCGACATCCTCACCTTCGATGACGGTCCTGGCGGCCACGTTGCGGCCCCGGCTAGTCCCGCAGCCGTCCTACATAACACGGGCGGCGTTCTAGGGTCATCGTCCGGCACAGTCGAATACTTCTACGTCGTCACCGCAGTCAACGCGGCGGGCGAGACCATCGCGTCGAGCGAGGTCAACGCCACCACTGTCTCAGACAACGATACTTCTAGCGTCACCATCTCCTGGACCGCATCGGTCGGGGCCGTTTCATACCGCGTTTACCGTGGCACGGTCACAGACTCCGAGAACGTCTACTTCACCGCATACGGAACAACCTTCCTCGACACGGGCATCCCGCATGGCACCCTCGCCACACCCCCGGTCAGTAACACGGCCGCCCTCCCGGGCACAGGTGTTGAGGTTGACCTACCAACCCTAGCCCCAACCCC
>Ga0210388_10001913_pt1 | contig 16353 bp, 13 predicted proteins | sample IncBWC19OmetaG_FD_155485 | JGI IMG/M metagenome (GOLD analysis project Ga0210388, IMG submission 155485) | Forest soil microbial communities from Barre Woods Harvard Forest LTER site, Petersham, Massachusetts, United States - Inc-BW-C-19-O ...
GTACCGTCTCCGGAGCGAAGATGTCGCGCCGCAGCGCCATCGACATCTCCAGGTGGTTGCGAATGATCCGCCGCACGATCTCGCGTTCTTCGGAGTCGAATTCCAGCCGCGCAAACACGCTTTCGGCAAGCTCAACACTCTGGCTTGCATGGTTTCCCGAACGCCGCGCCTTCCCCGTGTCGTGCAGCAGCAGGGCGAGAAAGAAAAGATCCAGCCGGTCGATCTCGGGCAGCAGCGTCGCGAATCGCTTCTCCCAGTCGTGATGCGGCTGGCGCAGCGCGTGAACGTTATCGATCACCAGGAACGTATGCTCGTCGACCGTATAGCGATGATAGGAATCGCGAATCACCAGCGAGTCGATGCCGTGAAACTCGGGGATCAGCAGCTCCAGAATGCCCAGCGCATGCATCGTGCGCAGCGAGTGTGCGGCATAAGGACCCAGCAGAACTTCGCGCAGGCAATTCCACAGGAACGGTCCCTCCGGCATCTGCACCGCAAGCACCGGCAAGCTGTCGGCGATCCTGTCCTCCGCGTTCTGACTCAATTTGTAACCGTGTGTGGCGATAATTCCAAAGATGCGCAGAATCGCATCTCCATCGATGTCCGTAGCCGATTCGTCGAGATCGAGACGCCCTTGTTCGAGGAAGAAATCGGTGCCGGGAACCGGCGTCCGTTTGCGGCGAAATTGCTTGTAAAACGAGCGTCGTGCCGGGGGCAGATCGTCGATCAGCAGCACCGCCCGGCGATAGATGGTGCGCGCATGCCGGTAATACGTTCGCATCCAGTAAGCCGGATCTGCCGAGCCCCGCGTCTCCAGGCCGATGCTCTGCGCTGCCGCCTCGTCCTGCGCATGCCAGTCCAGAATATTGTCGTCCCGCCGGTTGCGATAGTGCAGAAAACATCGGGCCGCAGCGAGAAAATCGTATGCCTGTTCGCGCTCGTTATGCGTCGCGTAGAAAGAATTACCTTCCGGCTTCGGCCACGTCTTCTCCGCCTTCAGTGTCGCCAGCAGTGTCAGCCATTGCGCCACGTGATAATCGCGCAGCCCTCCCGGGCATTCCTTGATGTTTGGCTCAAGATGAAAAATTGTGTTGCCGTATTTGGCATGGCGCGCGCGTGCAATCTCCCCGAGATTCTGAACGATGGTGTCCCAGTCGCGCAGCCCCAGCGTGGGCAGCAGCTCGCTCTCCAGCTTCTTGTACAGCGCAACATCGCCCGCGAGAAATCGCCGATCGAGCAGAGAAACCGTGAATTCCAGATTGTCTGGATCGACCCGGTCGCATTCCTTCAGCGTTCTCGTCGCCGGGCTGGCGCGAAGCCCGATATCCCACATCGCCTGCGTGGTCGATCGCAGAAGCTCGTGAGAATCGCGCTCGATGTTATCGTTCGCGCAGACGTAAAGAATGTCCACATCCGAATAGGGAAAGAGCTCCTTGCGCCCGAACCCCCCGGTTGCAATCAGCACCAGGTTCGGCCTGTCCCCGCCTCCCGCAACGCTGGCCCATATCTGGCGCACCACATTGTCCACCAGCGATGCCCGTCGGCGTATCGCTGCCGATCCATCGCCGGTGCGCTCGAAAGCCTGCCGCAGATCTTCGCTTTCCTGTTGATACAGGGTGCGCAGCTGCGGCAGAGTTGAGAAATCAGCGGTCATAGTCTGGTTCAACATGCCGGATCAGCGGAGCGGAAGCAATGTCCGGATAGACCGGGGCTGTAGCCGTCGAACGTGGACGGCAATGCATATGGACTACATGCGTCTACAACACCAGGAAGCTGCTGAAATCGGGCCAAGTGACCCGAGGATCAAGCCCTAGAGCGCAGATGACCCGCGCTCGTCGTTACGTATGCGAATCGCTTCGTCGATTCTGGAGATGAAGATCTTTCCATCGCCAATTTTGCCCGTCCGGGCCGAAGACTGAATCGCCTGTACGGCCTTTTCGACCAGTTCATCTGCGATCACCATCTCCAGCTTGATTTTGGGGAGAAGATCGACCGTGTATTCGCGTCCCCGGTAGAACTCGGTATGGCCCTTCTGTCGGCCGTGTCCGCGCGCCTCGAGAATCGTCATGCCCTCGATCCCGACTTCAAGGAGGGCGTCTTTCACTGCATCCAGCTTCGACGGCTGGATCACTGCTTCAATCTTTTGCATAGCTCACAGTCCCAAGCAACAAAGAGTATCAGGTTTGCACGGTTCAGGAGGCAAAGTCGTAGCCCTCCTCGCCGTGTTGTGTGAGATCGAGACCTTCCGATTCATGCTCGGTCGTAACCCGCAATCCGATGGTTGCGTCCACGATCTTCAGCACAATCAGCGTCCCGACAATAGAGATCACCCAGGCGATGGCCACGCCCATCAGTTGATTCAACACCTGGTGCCAGTTGCCGTCGATTGCGCCCGAAGCGCGCGCCACGCCATTGGCATCCTTGAAAATCGGATTAATCGCACTGGATGCAAAGATACCAGTCAGGATCGCGCCCAGAGTTCCTCCCGCTCCGTGTACGCCGAAAGCATCGAGAGAATCATCGTAGCCGAACCACGACTTGACCTTGATCACCATGAAGTAACAAAAAAATCCTGCGATCAGACCGATCACGATCGCCGACATCGGCTGAACGAAACCCGCCGCGGGCGTGATCGCCACCAGACCCGCGACCGAACCGGAAATGGCTCCCAGCGCGCTCGGCTTGCCGTTGCGAATCCACTCTGCCAGCGCCCAGCTGATCGCGGCCGCTGCGGCGGCAAAATGCGTATTCACAAAGGCGCTGGTAGCCAGCGTTCCCGCTGCCAGAGCGCTGCCTGCGTTGAAGCCGAACCAGCCCACCCACAGCAGGCATGCGCCGATAAAGCTCAGCACCACGGAATGTGGCGGCATTGCGTCCTTCGGATAACCCAGCCGCTTGCCAAGATAGAGCGCACAGACCAGCGCCGAAACTCCCGACGTAACATGCACGACGGTGCCGCCCGCAAAATCCAGGCAGGGAAAGCGCCCGCCCAGGGAAGCGTTGAGCAATCCGCCCTTGCCCCACACCATGTGCGCCATCGGCGAATACACCACGATCGACCACAGGATCAGAAACGCCGCCATGCCGCTGAACTTCATGCGCTCCGCGAAGGCCCCCGTGATCAGTGCCGGGGTAATGATGGCAAACATGAGCTGATAGATCATGAACGTCTGCAGCGGAAGCGTGGCCGCGTAGTCCGGATCAGGCGTGAGTCCCACGCCGTGCAAAAACATGTGGTGGAAACTTCCGATGAAGCTCGTCCCCGAGCCGAATGCCAGGCTGTAGTTCACAATCGCCCACATCAGCGTGATGATGGCCATCATCGCAAAGCTCTGCATCATGGTGGAGAGCACATTCTTCTTGCGAACCAGGCCGCCGTAAAAAAGCGCCAGGCCCGGACCCGTCATCATCAGCACCAGAGCCGAGCTCACCAGCATCCAGCTGTTATCCGCTGAAGACTGGGCCTGCGCTACCTGGGCTTCGAGCTTTGCCAGACGGTCCGCCGTAGAAGGTGTTGAGGCCGTTTGCGCAACGGCGGCCGACGAACAGCACATGGACAACACCAGCAGGAGCCAGAGAAAACAAGAACGCATAACACTCCCAAAAAGGAATTCGTTGTAACTCATGTCTCGCCGGACGCGCTCCGGCATTTTCTTTGTCAACAAAGCACCAGGAGGACGGAGCAGGTGCGTGGGAAAAGAAGATTCTGTTGGTGTTTCTCCAGAATCATATTTTCATGGTGCGTTGGAGTTACTTTTACACATTTTTATCAAATGGCAAACAGGGAATCGCAAAGCCCGGAATCGTTGCCGCGTGCGCAGTATCCAGCCTGGGAACCAGGCCGCGATGCCGTGCGGATTTTCTCTTCGCAAGGTCGAAGAACGGAACCGGCAGAATCGCGGTATCTGCTGCAAACAAATGATTCCCCAACGCAAAGGATCGGGGAGAAAGGGTATAGTGAAAGCATGAGCGACGTCGGCAGCAGCGCAATGCGTGACAGATATCTTTTTGGGGCGCTCGAGAGCAGCGCCAAGAATCGTCAAAAGCTCAATGAAGTCAGTTATGGCTCTGAACAGCCCGAGGGTGTTTTTCTTACCTCTCTGGATGCGGCCATCAACTGGATTCGCAAAAATTCCGTCTGGCCCATGACCTTCGGTCTCGCCTGCTGCGCTATCGAAATGATGTCGATGGGCGCCTCGCGATTCGATGTCGCTCGCTTCGGTGCGGAAGTCTTCCGTCCTTCGCCGCGTCAGTCGGATCTCATGGTCGTCGCAGGCCGAGTATCCCAGAAGATGGCCCCTGTAATTCGCCGCCTCTATGACCAGATGCCTGAGCCCAAGTGGGTGATCTCCATGGGCGCATGCGCGACCTCAGGCGGTGTGTTTAATAACTATGCGCTGTTACAGGGGGTGAATCAGGTGATACCTGTCGACGTATATGTCCCGGGATGCCCACCCCGCCCCGAACAACTTCTTTACGCCATCACGCTCCTGCAGGAGAAGATCCAGCATGAACGAGGTAGTTTGAAGCGCGCACTGAATCTGCAGTAATCTTATTTTTCAATAATTTAGCGGCTTTTATCTGACGACTGATTTCTTTGTCCGAGCGCGGAATCTTCAGTACATCGCTTTTCAGAGCTACGCTTCAAACAAGACTCTGAAATGGGCTGTAAGCTGTTGAAAATTTGATGCCTGCAACAGGCAACTCATTGAAGAAATTATGCTCTAAGAAAGTAAAAGTGTGTTAGGTTGAATACCGCTAGCAACTTTCGGATTCATTTTCTCCGGAAGATTTTTGCTCTCTCTGGTTTCTTATTTTCGTTTTAACCTCAGATGTTGTATTCGTTTCCTGGCTTATTTGCCATAAGCCACAAGTTATTTGTAAGACTTCCCAATGGTTGCGGAGGATAGACGCATGCATTCTCGTTTGTTAACTTCTCTGAGCCGAATTCTGCTTGTGGGGTGTGCCGTAGGAATCGGTACATCGAGCATGTATGGGCAGACTTCGTCCTCAACGCCGGCCGCTCCAGCTGAGCCGCCTATTTCCCGTGTCGACGTGTTCCTGGGCTATTCGTACCTGGCGCCGAAGGGCTCAGTGACTACCCCTCTTCCGGATGGCACCTCCTTCTCCAGCAACTATTCGTCGATTGACTACGGTGCCATCGGCAGCGTTGCTTACTACTTCAACAAATATGTCGGCGGCCAGGTGGAAATCGGTGCTCACCCCGACGGCAACAACGATCAGGCTTACACTGCCCAGGGCGGAATCATCTTCCGTTATCCGACGCAGGGGATGGTGCCTTTCGTGCACGCCCTCGCCGGTGCCGTTAATCTCGGCGGCCCCAACAACGAGCCGTTTGCCTATCACAACACCACCTGGGGTCCGGCTCTGACTGTCGGTGGTGGTCTCGATTACGACCTTCCTTTCTTCAATCACCGCATTGGACTTCGCCTTTTCCAGGCTGACTACGAGTACTTCCATGCTGATTTCGGCCCGCAGGCCGTCAGCGGCGGCCGCGCAAATCCCGGCGTAGCTCGTCTCAGCTCCGGTCTGGTCTTCAAGTTTGGCAACATCATCCCCCCGCCTCCGGTGCAGTATGCCTGCTCCGCTGGCCCCAGCTCGGTCTTCCCTGGCGAGCCGGTCACCATCACCGGAACAGCCTCGAACCTGAACCCCAAAAAGACCGCGACGTATAGCTGGAGCGGTCAGGGTGTGACGGTCAGCGGCACCAGCTCGACCGGCAATGTCGACACCGCGAGCCTCGCTCCTGGCTCCTACACAGTAACCGGACACGTAACTGAGGGTGCCAAGGCCGGCGAGTCCGCCGATTGCACCGCGCAGTTTACAGTCAAGCAGTTCGAGCCGCCGACAGTTAGCTGCTCGGCCAACCCGACCACCGTCAAGCCCGGTGACAGCTCCACCATCACCGCGCAGGGTGTCAGCCCGCAGAACCGTCCGCTGACTTACAGCTACCAGGCTTCTGCCGGTACGGTAAGCGGCACTGGCAACACGGCGACTCTGTCCACCACCGGTGCACCGGCTGGCGCGATTACAGTCACCTGCAGTGTGGCCGATGACAAGGGTCAGACCGCATCCTCGACCACCACCGTCAACATCGAGGCGCCGCCACCACCAGCGCCGAAGACGCAGACTCTGTGCACCATCCAGTTCGATCACGACAAGAAGCGTCCGGCTCGCGTAGACAACGACGCGAAGGGCTGCCTCGACGATGTGGCGCTCAACGCGCAGCGTTCGTCCGACGCAACTCTGGTTGTGGTGGGCAACACCGCTCCCGAAACAGCTCCGGTTGCCAAGGGACGCCACCACAAGGCAGAAGTCGTGGAGAATCTGGCCGCGCAGCGTGCAGTCAACACCAAGGACTACTTGGTGAAGGAGAAGGGCATTGACGCCAGCCGCATCTCGGTGCGCACTGGCACCACCGGCACCAACGAGGTCGACAACTACCTCGTGCCTGCCGGCGCCACCTTCGACAACGACGTCACCGGCACCACCGCGGTTGACGAGTCCACGGTGAAGGTCCAGCCCAGAAAGGCGCTGGCTCCTGTTCGCCATCACCATAAAAAGAAGGCTGCAGCGGCTCCCGCTCAGTAACTAACCAGCTGATGAACTCAGCCAACACGCAAAGGGCTGACCGGACTCCGGTCAGCCCTTTCGTTTGCCGAAAATCATTTCAGGAATCACAACGGTTACGGTCCTCAAATCAGGTAACCGCTATGATGGTTCGTGAATCTAATGCGAAAGAGTTTATGAGACAGCGCTTCTTGCCGTTCTTTGTTCTTGGTTGCGCAGCTATCCTGTTGTCCCCCCCAACCTATGCTCATGGCGCTTCGGTGCCATGGACCTCCGTCGGTCCGGAAGGCGGAGACGCCCGCAGTTTCGCCTACGACCCGGCCAATCCGCAGCACATTTATCTGGGCACGACCAATAGCTGGATGTATCAATCCACCGATGGCGGCGCAACCTGGAAGCGCCTCGCCCATCTCGGCAAGGTCGACGATCTGGTGGTGGACAATCTGACTGTCGATTCCGCCGACCCGAAGACCATCTATGCCGGAGTCTGGCAGCTCGATCGGCCCGGCGGCGGTGTCTTCGTCAGCCACGATGCCGGCGCCACCTGGTCCTCAATGAAGGATATGGATGGCCAGTCGGTCCGCGCTCTCACCCAGGCTCCGTCCAACGCGAAGACCCTCGTCGCCGGAGCCATCGGCGGCGTCTATCGCACCACCGACGGAGGCGAACACTGGACCCAGATCAGCCCCGAAGGCAGCGGCGAAATCCATAAGGTCGAATCCATCGCGATCGATCCGGTGGACCCCAAGACCATCTACGCCGGCACCTGGCATCTACCCTGGAAGACCACTGACGGCGGCGTGACCTGGCACAACATCAAGCAGGGTCTCATCGATGATTCCGATGTCTTCTCCATCATCATCGATCCCAGCCGTCCCAGCGTCGTCTATGCCAGCGCCTGCTCCGGCATCTACCTCAGCGAGACCGGCGGCGAGCTCTTCCGCAAGGTGCAGGGAATTCCCTCCACCGCCCGCCGCACGCGCGTTCTCCTGCAGGACCCCACGAATCGCAACATCGTCTACGCCGTAACCACCGAAGGCCTCTACAAGACAATCGACGGTGGAACCAACTGGTCGCGCACCACTGGCCCCGACGTCATCATCAACGACGTCTATGTCGATCCTAAAAGTCCCCAGCACGTGCTCCTGGCCACCGACCGCAGCGGCGTCTTGTCCAGCCAGGATGCCGGAGCGACCTTCAGTGCCTCCAACAATGGGTTCTCGCAGCGCCAGGTCACGGCCCTTCTCACCGATTCAAAGAATGGCGAAACAATGTATGCCGGCGTGGTCAACGATAAGAACTACGGCGGCGTTTTCCTCTCCGAAGACGGAGGCAAGACCTGGAACCAGCGCAGCACCGGTCTCGACGGCCGCGATATCTTCAGCCTCGCCGAGTCCGACGCCGGCCTCGTCCTTGCCGGAACCAGCCACGGAATCTTCCGCTGGGATGGTTCGAGTTGGCAACAGGATGGAACCGTCATCAACATGACAGAGAAGACGGTATACGTCGTCCGCAAGGGGAAGAAGGTCAGGAAGACAGCGACCGAATCCACGAAGCCCGTCACCATCGACGGCCGTGTGAGCGATCTCTCCATCAACGGTCCTGTCTGGTTCGCCGCAACTTCCGACGGCGTGTATCGCAGCGTGACGCAGGGAGCCAGCTGGACGGGTCCGGTTCTCACCGACCCGGATTATCGCTTTGTCGACGCGCACGGCCCCATCGTCTTCGCAGCGCGGCGGAACGACCTCCGCATCTCCGAAGACAGCGGGATGAACTGGAAGTCGATCTCACTTCCCGCGAAACTCAGCTCCGTCCATGCTCTCACCACCGCGCCCAATGGCACACTCTGGCTGGGCGGACGTGAAGGCGCTTTCTACAGTAACGATCACGGCCAGACATGGGATTCGATGAGCACACTCCCCATCTCCAACATCGGCAATGTAGATTGGGACGCAACCCTGAACCGCATCGTCATCACCTCTACCGACTCCACCCTCGTCTTTGCCATCGATTCCTCCGACAAGTCGTGGAAGTGGTGGGATGCAGGCTGGAGCGTGCGCATGGTCCACTCCATGGGCGGACGCCTCGTCGCCGCATCGCTCTACGATGGCGTCGTCGTTCAACCCTCCGAGGTCAACGCACCGGGAGCCGCACAGCAAGCCCAGCGCTGACGTGATCCACATCCGCAGGATCGAGCGCGAAGACCTCGACGAGCTCTTCGCGCTCGATAAAATCTGCTTCCGTCCAGGAATCGCCTACTCCAAAGCCGAGCTCAACTACTTCATCCGCCATCCCCGCAGCCTCTCGTTCGCCGCAGTCGATCCGTCCAAAAAGCTGCTCGGCTTTGCCATCGTCGAATCGAATCTTGAAAAAGGCCGCCGCGTCGGTCACATCGTGACCATCGACGTGGCTCCCGAAGCGCGCCGCAAAGGCATCGGAAGGCTGCTCATGGAAGCGATGATCGAAGGCCTCATCGCCATCCAGGCGATTGCGATTCGCCTCGAAGTCGCCGTCGACAATCGCGAAGCGCAATCTTTCTACCAGCAGTTCGGTTTCTCGGTTACAGGAAGAATTCCCGGTTTTTATATGGGAACGCTCGACGCGCTCACCATGCAAAAGCCCTTGAACTAGAGGTCCCTCAATTTCCCGAAGGCTGCGCCGCAGGACGAGCACCGTTCGTCGAAAGCGCCGCAAGAGCAGCGAGGAGCGACCCGCGTTTCTGCGGCGTCATACCGCCCGAAGCGCGCCACACCACGTGTCCCTGCTTGTCCGTAAGCAGCGCGACGATGTCGTGCTCGTTCGGAATATCCAGCGCATGCCGGAAGTCGTCCTTATTCACATACAGCGGAACGATCCAGTGCCATGTCTCCGGGTCTGTCTCATCGCTGCGCATCGACGAATTCTCCCACCAGCGGAAAACAAAATTCTCCCGGCTCGAAACAGGCAGCCGATACCACCGGAAGTCAAAGTTGGTATGCTGCAGCGCCTGCGCCACCGGAAACCACGTCTCGATATCCTTCTGCTGCTCCGGTTCGAAAGAGATCAGAAGAAGATTCGCCTTTCCCTCAAGATCGCCCGGCAGATTCACCTTGGATTTGTCCAGGCTGTAGGAAAGGATCGATGGAAAAACAACAGGCTTCTGCGTGTCTCCGCTCTGCATGGCGTGGGCCAGCGGAAGCAACATCAGGCAGAGAGCGATTCGTGCGCCATATCGCATGCTTGGAATCAATCAATATCTCGAGGGGAAAGAGGTTCAATTCCCTGTATCTTCTTGACGCATAGTATCAGCCAAGGCGAGGCCCCGCAGCCGAAACTTGATTTGGTCTGATGAGACAAACTCTCGCCGGGTTGATCTATGGGAATACGAATCACCCGCGCCGATAGTTCAAATCCAGCCCCTCGGGTGCGGAGTGAATTATCATAAGGAGTGAGGAAAAGTATGATTGGTGATCACGCTGCAGCGGAAGACCGCAGACCCTTCGCCACGGATGACGCACGGTTGAATCCCATCGCCGAGAAGGTTCAGGCCGGTGGGCGCCTAAGCTTTGCCGACGGTCTCTCTCTCTATCGCTCGTCTGACATCTTGGCCGTCGGATGGATGGCAAACTTTGTCCGCGAAAAAATGCACGGCGACGTTGCGTACTTCAACGTCAATCGCCACATCAATCCGACCAACGTATGCGTCGCTGCGTGCCGCCTCTGCGCCTTCGGACGCAAGAAGGGCGCCGAAGGCTCCTACACCATGGCCCTCGAGCAGGCATGGGAAACCGCAGCCTCCGGCTACAGCGAAGCTGTCACCGAATTCCACATCGTCGGCGGACTCCATCCCGATCTGCCTCTCGAATATTTCCTCGATCTCGTCCGCGGATTGAAAGTGCGCTTTCCGCAGGTCCACATCAAGGCCTTCACCATGGTCGAAGTAGCCTTCCTCGCGCGTCGCGCAAAACTCACCATCCCGCAGACCCTCGAGCGCATGAAGGAAGCCGGAGTCGACTCCTGCCCCGGCGGCGGAGCCGAGATCTTCGCCGATCGCGTCCGTCACATCATTTGCGACCACAAGATCGATGGAGGCGAGTGGCTCGAAACCGCGCGCATGGCCCACCAGGCCGGTCTCAAGTCGAACGCCACCATGCTCTACGGTCACATCGAAAACGACGAAGACCGCGTGGACCATCTTCTGAAGCTGCGTGAAGTGCAGGACGATACTCACGGCTTCCAGACCTTTATCCCACTCGCCTTCCATCCCGATAACACCGCGCTCAGCCATCTCCCCCGCACCACGGGACTAACCGACATCCGCCAGATCGCGGTAAGTCGCCTGCTCCTCGACAACTTTCCGCACATCAAAGCCTACTGGCAGATGATGACCGCGAAGATCGCACAGATCGCGCTCCGTTTCGGAGCCGACGACGTCGACGGAACCGTCATCGAAGAAAAGATCTATCACGATGCCGGAGCGACAACCCCGCAAGGCATGCGCCGCCAGGAGTTAATGCGCTTGATCACAGAAGCCGGCAGAGTCCCAGTAGAACGCGACACCCTCTATCGCTCCGTAACCAGAAGCGAAGACTCCTTCACCGTAGCCGTCTAAATACAGAGCGCAGGCCAAAGAAAAGCCTGCGCTCAATCACGCATTTCAAAGATGTCATCCTGAGCTGAGCGAAACGTAGTTTAAAAAAATAAGTATGTCATCCTGAGCGAAGTCATTGCGAAGCAATGACGCAGTCGAAGGACCTGCTTTTCGCCCGCGGCGCATCAACGCAAGCAGCACAACATCAAGGCCGCTGCTCCACACAAGCCAAAGGCTGACCCGGAGTAGCTGGAGGCAGCTCCCGCCGCCTTCGCTCCTCATCCTTTTTCTTCGTCTCTCGATCCAGACGCCGTTTGCGAACCTCATTCGTCGCCACCAGGATCAGCGCCGCAAACGTCACCACCACCAACGCAATCGCCGTGACGCCCTGTAGCTGCTCAACCTCGCCCACCAGCAGCGTCAGGCCCACAAACACAAAGAACAGATGCGCGCAGAACACATGCAGCGAAGCTTTGCCCAGGGTCAGAAACGGCTCAACCGAAACCACCCGCAGCACGTACTTGCGCAGCCAATAAAACACAATCGTGAAGGCCAGCAGATTCAGCACGCGCAGCGGTCCGATCTGCCACTTGTCCAGTTGAATCCCCAGCGAATCCTGCGTCAGGTGCGGCCCCAGCCAGCCGTGACGCACGCCGATGAAGAATACGCAGACCACGCCCGAAGCAACGGCAACCCAGCCCGGAATTTTCCGCAGTGGAAGCACGCCCGTCGCCGATGTCGCGCCCAGCCACAGCCCGCCAATCCACACACCCTGCCACGCAAACAGATTGAAAGCGCCCGTCTCCTGCAGAGGAATTTTCAGATGGGTCATGTGCACAATCGCGCTGTGCACCACGTCGCGCAATCCGAACTGCGCCAGCAGCCACACCAGCGCGCTCGCCGCCAGAATCTTCTTCCATCCGAAACGCAGCGATGCGGAGAGCAGCAGCGGCGTGAAGAAGAGAAACGTCACATACATCGGCAGAATGTCGAGCAGCGGCGGACAGTAGATCAACAGCACCGACCCCACAATCGCCACCAGCGGATGAGCCAGGTAGAAATTGAGCAGATTCATCAGCGCCGCGCGATGCGTGTGGATCGCAAACTCCGCCGCCACCGTGAACGCGAAAGCCAGCATCAGCAGGTGGTAGCCATAGATCTTCAGCGACCGCTTCCACAGCTTCATCCGCGCGCGCGCTGGGTCCTGCACCAGCTCGCGAATGTAAAGACGCCCCACCAGCAGCGCCGAGAGAAAGACAAATCCCTCCGCCGACGACACAAAGCCGACAGGTTGATTCACAAAATCGCTGAAACGCGTAGGCAGATGCGTCAGCGTCATCCACACTAAAAAAAGCCCGCGCAGAGCATCGAGTTCGGGACGGCGTTCGAGCTTAGGCAGATGAAGAGACATGAAGGGTCTCTCTTTTAGACGCCGTTCCCACCAGCAGGTTGCGTTGCAAGGCCAGCCTGTCTCAAACCACCCCGCTCGCGCGAAAGAGCTCGGGTGCCCCATCCTTTCGCGTTGTACGCGAAAGGGTGGGAGACCAAAAGCGCAGGACGCCGGGTGTCTTACGTCTCGATTCCAAGACGTGGGATTTGCAGCACCTCACGCCGAAACTAATACGCCGGAATCCCAGTCACACTCTGCCCAATAATCAGCGCATGAATGTCGTGTGTCCCCTCGTAGGTCTTCACCGACTCCAGATTCATCATGTGCCGCATCACCGGATAATCATCCGTAATCCCATTTCCGCCCAGAATGTCGCGAGCCATCCGAGCGCACTCCAGCGCCATCCAGACGTTATTCCGCTTGGCCAGCGAAATATGCTCGTGGCCCACCTTGCCATCGTCCTTCAGCCGCCCTACTTGCAGCGAAAGCAACTGAGCCTTGCTGATCTCCGAAATCATCCACGTCAGCTTCTCTTGAATGAGTTGATGGCTCGCAATCGGCTCATCGCGGAACTGCTTGCGAATCAGCGAGTACTGCAGCGCCGTGTCGTAGCAGGACATAGCTGCCCCAATCGCGCCCCAGCTAATTCCGTACCGCGCCTGGTTCAAACACATCAGCGGCGACTTCAGCCCGCCCGTCCCCGGCAGCAGATTCGTCGCCGGAATCCGCACATCCTGCAACGAAAGCCCGGAAGTCACCGACGCCCGCAGCGACCATTTCCCATGCACGTCGTAAGCTGAGAACCCTGGCCGATCCGTCTCCACCAGAAATCCCCGAACCTTGCCGTCCTCGTCGTCAACCTTGGCCCAGATCACCGCCACATCAGCAATCGACCCCGAGGTGATCCACATCTTTTCACCGTTCAGGATGTATTCGTCGCCGGACTTCACCGCCCGCGTCCGCATCCCGCCTGGATTCGACCCGAAATCCGGCTCCGTAAGCCCAAAGCAGCCCAGCTTCTCCCCGCTCGCCATCATCGGCAGCCAATAATTCTTCTGCTCGTCCGAACCAAACGTGTAGATCGGATACATCACCAGAGCCGATTGCACGCTCACAAAGCTCCGCACGCCCGAGTCGCCGCGCTCGAACTCCTGCATCACCAGCCCATATTCCACGTTCGACATGCCCGCGCATCCGTACCCGTGCAGATTCGCTCCGAAGAAGCCAAGCTGCCCCATCTGCGGAACCAACTCACGCGGAAACCGCCCCTCGCGATTGCACTCCTCGATGATCGGAATGAGATTGTCTTCAATAAATTGCCGGGAAGTATCACGAGCCATCCGCTCGTCGTCATTAAGCAGGGCGTCGAAGCCAATAAAGTCCACGCCCTTGAATTTGAATGCCATAAGAAGATCGCTCCAGTGTCGGAAAACCAAACCACCCAGCCTACCAGAGCGCTTCAGGAACCGGCAAAGGCGATCCGCTACGGAATCACGCTCAGCAGCAGCCCGATCAGCGTGAACTGCACAGTAAAGTAACCGCCATTGATCAGAAACAGCCCCAGCGGACGCCGCTCGAACAGATAGCTCGTGCCAAAGCTGGTCGCCACCCAGCAAAGCCCGGCGGAAAATCCCGCGCCCAGGCCCAGCTTCAGGCTCGGATGCGGCCCAAGAAACATGCTGAAGACGAAAGCGGTAATGAACGACAGAACGAACGCCCCGCCAAAGATGATCGCCTTGTTCCCGCCACGAACCGTCGCATCATCGAGCTTTGCCAGCCGCTGCCAGCTCTTGCCGAAGAGAAAAGGCGAATACCACAGGCCGCCCAGAACAAAAGATGCAACCGTGGCCGCGAGAATTCCCACGTAGTTCACTTGCATGGATGGACTACATGCATTGCCAGACAAGCCGTTTCGGGGAGACCGCAAGTATAGCCACATCCCTGTGACGACACGCAAATCTGTGACGAACGCGCACTTAAGCGCGACGAATCCTATCCTGGTTCCGGAAAAATCCGCTCGGCAGACCGCCGGCCGCGGATGGTTCGCCCGGAGACGCTCGCCCTAGGAAATATATCCCTTGATAAACGGGTCTTCCGAATGCACCAGGTCGTGGGTCGACCCGTCGAAGACCAGCTTGCCCAGATGCAGCATCAGAAAGCTCGTGCTCGGATCGATTTCCTTCTCCGGCAGCGGCTCCATCCGATTCGCTTCCTTGCTGAAACGATGCGTAGCCAGCATGAATGCATCCTGCAGACGGTGCGTCACCATCAGCGCGCTGGTGTGCGACACATCGCGCTGCTTGATGACCAGTTCGATAATCGTCGTCGAAGTGATGGGATCGAGGCCGCCGGTGGGCGAATCGTAGAGCAGCAGCTCCGGCCGTGTAATGATCGCCCGCGCAATTGCCACGCGCCGCCGCATGCCGCCCGAAAGCTCTGAAGGAAACTTGGTCTGCTTCCCGTCCAGTTCCACGAAGCGCAGCGCCTCGGCCACACGCTTGTCGATCTCCTCGTCCGGCACATGCTCTTCCGTCAGGCGGTAGCCCACGTTATCGCGCACCGTGAGGGAATCGAAGAGCGCCCCCTCCTGAAAAACCATCCCGATCGACCCGCGCAGCCGGAAGAGGTCTTCCTCCCGCATCGCATCTACTTCGTAGCCGAAGACGAAAATCCGTCCCGAATCCGGCTTCATCAGTCCATTCGCCAGCTTCAGCAGCACGCTCTTGCCCACGCCCGCCGGGCCCAGCAGGATGCGCGTCTCGCCGCGCTTCACTTGAAAGGAAATATTCTCGAGCACCGGTTTCCCTTCGAAACCGATGCTCACATTCTGGAATTCGACCGCATGCGCCTCGGGGTAGACCTCGCTGGGAGGCGTCTCGCTCTGCGGGTCGATGACGTTGGGCGCGATCTCCTTCGTGGCCATCGTCTAACGCCCGAAGATGCCGATCATGAATTTGCTGATGATGAAATCCGAAGCGATAATCAGCACCGACGAGACCACCACCGCCTGCGTCGTCGAGCGGCCCACGCCTTGCGTGCCGCCGCGCGTATTCATCCCGTAAAAGCAGCCGATCGTGGCAATGATGAACCCGAAAATAATCGGCTTCACCAGCCCTTGCAGAACGTCTGGATACTGCAGCGACTGGTAAGCCGTGTGAAAGTACTGCGAAGGGTCCTGCCCCAGCAGGGTAATCGCCGCAAACGCCCCGCCCAGTGTCCCCAGCGCGTCGGAAACGATGGTCAGGAAGAACATCATGACCACCGTGGCCACGATCCGCGGCATCACCAGCTTTTTCAGAGGATCGGTGCCCAGCGCCCGCATGGCGTCAATCTGCTCGGTCACCATCATCGAGCCCAGCTCGCTGGCCATCCCCGAGGCGTTGCGTCCGGAAACCATCAGGCTGGTCAGCACCGGCCCCAGCTCCTTGATCATCGACAGGCTCACCAGCTGCCCAGTCACCGCCGCTGCCCCGAACTGCGCCAGCGTCGAGGCCGACTGCAGCGCCAGCACGCCGCCGGTGAAAAAACCTGTCAGCACCACAATCGGAAGCGATCCCACGCCGATCAGATCGGCCTGCGTGATGATGTCCGCACCGTAAAACGGGCGTTGGAAGAGATTGGCCAGAGCGCGCGCCGACAGCAGCGAATACTGCTGGACAGCGCTCACTCCCCTTTTTGCAGCAGTGTCGATCGTAGCGAAGGGCATAGGTTCAGACTCAGGACCTTGGATGCTATTCGAACATACTCGGATCTAAACCGAGACTACCACGCCTTGTCCGCCATCCAGGAAAGGTCGGGTGCA
>Ga0210388_10001914_pt1 | contig 16349 bp, 15 predicted proteins | sample IncBWC19OmetaG_FD_155485 | JGI IMG/M metagenome (GOLD analysis project Ga0210388, IMG submission 155485) | Forest soil microbial communities from Barre Woods Harvard Forest LTER site, Petersham, Massachusetts, United States - Inc-BW-C-19-O ...
GCGCAATTTTCAAGCCGGACTCGATGTCCTGCGAACCGTCAAGGTGCGGGTCATTGATGAGGCCTTTCCAGCCGATGGTGGTGCGCGGTTTTTCGAAATAGACGCGCATGACGATCTCCATCCGGTCGGCGAACTCCTTCTGGAGCTTGCTCAGGCGGCCGGCATATTCGAGCGCGGATTTTTCGTCATGGATGGAGCAGGGGCCGATGACCACGAGCAGGCGCGGGTCTTCCTGCCGCAAAATCCGGATGATACGCTCGCGGCTGCGCGCCACGGTGGCGTTCACCGCCTCGCTCACCGGCGTCACGGCCTTGATGGCTCGCGGCGGGAGCAACGGAACAATTTCCTTAACATGTAAATCCTGCGTCCGATACATGGGATTGATTATAGCATGGTTACGGCTCGCGAAAAGCCGAAACGCATCTTGTTGGACTCCCCTCCTTTTTTGTGTATCGTGCGGGCGAGGCGAAAATGATCAAAGAGAAATTGAATCCCGGCCAGAAGGCCCTGCAAATCAACCTCGACGCCAAACGCTACGGCACCTTCGCCGAAATCGGCGCGGGCCAGGAGGTTGCGCGCTGGTTTTTCAGTGTCGGCAAGGCGTCCGGAACGGTGGCGAAAACCATTTCAGCCTACGACATGGCGGTGAGCGACGCGATTTACGGCAAGGTTGCGCGCTACGTCAGCCGCGAACGGTTGCAGGCGATGCTCGACTTGGAATATAACCTTCTCGTCGGTCGTCTCGACAAAACCCGCGGGGACAAATGCACATTTTTCGCGTATGCCGACACGATCGCGACCAAGCACGTTTCCAAGGCCGGCGACGAAGGCGGCCATGGCTGGCTGGGGGTGAAATTCCAGACCGTGCCGCAGGCCGAACCGTCGCAGATCATCATCCACTGCCGCACGCTTGACTGGGAGACGCCGCGCCAGCAGGAAGCCGTCGGCGTGCTCGGTGTGAACCTCCTCCACGCCGCGTTTTATTACACGACCGACCCCGTCGCAATCATCGGCTCGCTGCTGGATGGCTTGACGAATCAGCGCGTCGAGGTGGACATGATCAAGTTTTCCGGGCCGGCGTTCCTTCAGGTGGACAACCGGCTCATGGCCCTGCAACTCGTCGAGCAATGGCTCACCGAGGCGGCGCTGTTCACCGCGAACGGCGAGACGGTCATCCCGAGCGAACTGCTTTACAAAAAGGCCGTCCTCCTTGAACGCGGCAGTTTTCGTCCGCTCACGAACCCCATGCTCGACATGATGGAGCGCGCGCAGGAAATGTTCCTGAAGGAACCGGCGCTGGCCGGCGAGACGCCGGTGGCGATGTTCGAGATGACGCTGCGCCAGCTGCAGGTGGACAACGCGATCGATCATCGCGACTTTCTGGACCGCGTGGACACGCTGGGCGCGCTCGGCAAGCCGGTGTTGATCTCCAATTTTCTCCGCTACCACCGGTTGGTGACGTATCTCTCCCGCCATACGCAAAAGGCGATCGGGCTGCCCATCGGCCTCGTGCGGTTGCGCGACGTGCTGGATGAGAAATTTTATACCGACCTGCCCGGCGGCCTAATGGAATCGCTCGGCCAGCTCTTCAAGAACGGCGCAAAGCTTTACGTCTATCCTTCGCTCGATAAAAAGACCGGCAAGTTGACGACCGTGCAGAATCTCGACATCGCGCCGCATCTGAAACATTTGTACCAGCACCTGGTGGACAACCAGTTCATTGTGGACATCACCAACTACGATGCCGACGCGTTGAAAATTTATTCCGGCGAAGTGCTGGCGAAAATCCATGCGAGCGACGAATCCGTCGCGCGCCTTGTGCCGCCCGCGATCGTGCAGGTCATCAAGGACAAGCAGCTTTTTGGCTGGGGCAAGGACACCGCCAGGTGATTCAGCGCCGGAATTTCGTCAGCGCGAAATCCATCATCTCCTTCGCCGCCGGAACCTTGGTCGCGAGGGCGATGAGCAGATAGACCCCGCCGGCGATTCCCGCCGGCACGAACACGGCGCCGATTTCCAGGACCACGTTTCCGTGGCCGATCTGTTTTTCCCAGACCCGCCAGCCGCCCCACGCGATGAGGCCGGCAACCAGCGTCGCCGGTATCAGGATCCGGAGGGTGTCGCGCAGCGGTTGCATTTCCAGCTTGCCGAGTTTTTTCCGCAAGGCGAACAGCAGCAGCGTGACATTGAAGACGGAAGTTACCGTGTTGGCGATGCCGAGTCCGCCCTGTCTCAGCGGCCCGATGAGAATCGCCGCGAGCATCAAATTCAACGCGAGGCAGACAAGGCTGATTTTCATCGGTGTCTGCGTATCGCCGAGCGCGTAAAATGCGCGCGCCAGTACATTGACGGTTGAAAACGCCACCAGTCCGGGCGCAAGGCAGGCGAGCGCAAACGCCGCGCGTTCGGTCGAGGCGGCGGTGAATTGTCCGCGTTCAAAAAGCAGGCGCATGATCGGTTCAGCCAGCACCACGAGCAGCATGGCAGCGATAAGATTGACGAATACGAGGGAGCTGATGCCATGCCGCAGTTGCAGGCGGAATTCGGGATAATTTTTGTCAATCGCCAGTCCGCTCAACGAGGTCAGCAAATACGTTGCGAGCGAGATCCCGAACATGCCCTGGGGCAGCTCCATCAGCCGCACGGCGTATTCAAACGATGCATTGATTTGCGGGTTGATCCAGAACGCAAGGCTCTGCACGATCAGGACATTGAGTTGAAACGCCGCAACGCCGATGGTGCCAGGAATCATCCGCGTGGCGACGAGCCGGACGGTCTCGTTTTTCCACGGCGAAACCCAGCGGTAACGGAAACCTTCATGCCAAAGTGTCGGCACCTGAAACGCCGCCTGGGCCACGCCTGCAACAAGCACGCCGTAAGCCAGCGCAAAAATTTGCACCGGCAGCCGCGCTTCTTTCGGCAACTCCAAACCCAGTTTCGGCGCAAAAAATAAAACGCTCCCGATCATCACCAGGTTTAGCATCGTTGACCCCATGGCCGGGATAAAAAAATGGCCGCGCGCATTAAGCATTCCCATCATCGCCGCCGCGATGCACACGAGCAGCATGTAGGGAAACATCACGAACAGGAGTCGCAACATCAGCCCGGTGCTGGCGTCGAATTCGTGTATTGCCAGCGTGATGGCGATGCCAGCCATGACCAGCGCGATGAGCACGCTCGCCACCACAACGAGGCCGGAGATAACGGCGTTGGCCGCCTTCCACATCTCAATGTCGCCGTGATTTTTTTCCTTCTCTTTAAAAATCGGGATGAACGCCGCTGTCAGCGCACCTTCGCCGAGCAACCGGCGGAACAGGCTTGGAATCTGGAATGCGAAGGTGAAGGCGCCCGCGACCCAGCCGTCCCCCATGAACCGTGCGTAAACCATCACGCGCACCATGCCGAGTACGCGACTCAACAGGGTCGCGGCGGCCATGGCACCGGAGGCTTTCAGCATTTTTGACACGAGCGAAGGTTAAAGTCCAAAGTTCAAAGTCCAAAGTCCAAAGTTGTCCGATTTCTCCTTGTTTTCCCCAAACAATATCGATGAACAGACGATGATTCTGGCTGCTTGCAAGGGTTCGCGGTTCGCGGTAATGTTTTCTTATGAGCGGCACGGTTTTGGAAAAAGAAGCATTGAAGCTTTCCGCCGAAGAAAAGGTGCATATGATCGACGCGCTTTGGCAGAGCCTTGATCCGGCGGAGCAAAAAGTGATTGATCGCGCGTGGCTCGCGGAATCGCACGGCCGGCTTGACGCGTTTCGCCTGGGCACATTGAAGGCGCTTGATGGCGAGGGTGCGCTTAAATCCATTGAAGCCGAATTGAAGAAATGAAGTTCCGTTTGCTGCCGCCGGCAAAAGAGGAATTGCGGCATGCGGCGCGTTACTATGAGAATGGTGTTTCCAGTCTGGGGTACGACTTTCTGAGGGAAGTCAGAGAAACTATCCTACGGATCGGCCAATGGCCGGAGGCGTGGCAACCGCTCGACAAGGACATCCGCCGCTGTCGCACGCATCGTTTTCCTTACGGCATCATTTACACGATTGAAAACGGCGAAGTTCTGATTCTCGCGGTAATGCATCTCCATCGGCATCCCGATTCGTGGCGGAAAAATCTTCCGTCGATTTAACTTCCAATTTATCCTTCCGCCGTGAGCATCTTGGAAGAATTACAATGGCGCGGCCTGATCGCTGATTGCACCGACACGGCGGAACTGACCAAAAAAATATCCGCGCCCATTACCCTTTACTGTGGATTCGACCCGACGGCAGATTCGCTGCATGTCGGCAACCTGGTGCCTTTGCTGGCGTTGCGGCGCTTTCAATTGCTCGGGCATCACCCGATTGCCGTGGCCGGCGGCGCGACGGGTTCGATCGGCGATCCCAGCGGCAAATCGCAGGAGCGGCAGTTGCTGACGAAGGAAGTTTTGGACAACAACATCGCGAGCGTGAAGGTGCAACTCGCGAAGCTGCTCGACTTTGAAACGAAACAAAACTCCGCCCGGCTCGTGGACAATGCCAGCTGGACGACCGGCATCTCGTTCCTGGAATTTTTACGCGACATCGGAAAGCATTTTTCCGTCAACCAGATGGTCGCCAAGGAATCCGTGCGGGCGCGCATGGAGGACCGCGAGGTGGGCATCAGCTATACCGAGTTCAGCTACATGCTATTGCAGGCGTTCGATTTCATGGTGCTTTGCCGCGAGGCGAACTGCGAATTGCAGATCGGCGGCAGCGACCAGTGGGGCAACATCACGGCGGGCATCGAACTCACGCGCAAAAAACTGGGCCGGCAGGTTTTCGGGCTCACGCTGCCGCTCATCACGAATGCGGACGGTTCGAAATTCGGCAAGACGGTCGCCGGCGCCATCTGGCTCGATCCCAAAAGGACGAGCGTCTATAAATTTTACCAGTTCTGGATCAACACCGACGACCGTGACGTGATCGGGTATCTGAAATATTTCACATTTTTGTCGAAGGAAGAAATCGAGTCGCTCGAAAAACAACACGTAGAAAATCCTGGCGCACGGGCGGCGCACAAAGCGCTGGCAAAGGCGACGACTAATTTGATTCATGGCGAAAAGGCGACCTTGGCAGCCGAACAAGCAAGCGTGCTTCTATTTGGCGGTACGGTGGAGCTTGTAAACATGCCTCCGGAAACGCTTGATTGCATTTTTGACGAAGTACCAACGAAGGACATGGAGAGAATAAAATTTGGTGACGCGGGAATCCCACTTGTCGAACTTTTGGTTTCCGCGGGTTTGTGTCCGTCCAAAGGCCAGGCGCGCAAAGATGTCGAGGGCGGCGGCGTGAGCATCAATAATGTCCGCGAGACGAATTTTCAGCGTCTGGTTACCGTAAGTGATTTGCTTCGCGGCGGGCGTGTTCTGCTTCGCAAAGGTAAGAAAAATTATGCCGGGGTGACGGCGAAGTGATGTAGCAGTCGACGTCGGGATTCTCTAGATGGCGCGGACTAACGTCCGCGGCTACGGATGATGACCGCGTCAGTTTTTGTCGTCGAACAAACTGGGCGCGGAATCGCGGGCGAGCTGGAGGCAGCGGGTGTAGATTTCCGAAGGCGATTCGCATTGCAGGGCGAATTCGGCCAGGGCCCTTGCCTCTTCGAATTTGATGCGGCGGATCATGTATTTCACCTCGGGGATCACGGCGGGCGCGCAGCTCAATTCGTCCACGCCGAGACCGATGAGCAGCGGCACCAGCACGGGGTCGCCGCCGATCTCGCCGCAGACGCCGGCCCAGAGGCCGTTCGCGTGCGCGGCGTCCACGGTCATCTTCACGAGGCGGATAATGGCGGGATGCGTCGGTTCGTACAGGTGCGAAACTTTTTCGTTCGTGCGGTCGGCAGCCAGCGTGTATTGGATCAAATCGTTCGAGCCGATGCTGAAAAACTTCACGTGTTTGGCCAGCGAGCCGGCAATGAGCGCGGCGGACGGGATTTCGATCATCGCGCCGACGGCCATGGCTTCATCAAACGGAAGTTTTTCCGTCCGCAGTTCGTTTTTGCATTCCTCCAGCAACTTCGCCGCGCGGCTCCATTCATCGAGGCCCGAAATCATCGGGTACATCATCTTGATGTTGCCCTCGGCGCTGGCGCGCAAGATCGCCCGGAGCTGGGCGCGGAACATTTCCGGCTGCGCGAGGCAGAAACGGATCGCCCGCCAGCCGAGAAACGGATTCACTTCCTTGGCGATCTGCATTTGTGACGCAAACTTGTCACCGCCCAGATCGAGGGTGCGGATGATGACGGAATGCGGTTTCAACGCGGCCGCGACCTGGCGATAAACCTGGAACTGCTCCTCCTCGCCCGGGAAATTTTCGCGGTTGATGAACAGGAATTCCGTGCGGAAAAGGCCGACGCCGTCCGCGCCGTGCTGGATGACAGCCTCCACGTCAAACTGATCCTCGATGTTCGCGGAAAGATGAATGGCCTTGCCATCAAGCGTGACGGCCGGCTGCGAGATGATCTCGTGGAGTTTTTCATCGAGCGACGCCTTGTTTTTTTCAAGCTGGCCGTATTCAAACAGCGTCTTGTCCGTGGGGTTGACGATGACCGTGCCGTTATAGCCATCGAGCAAAATGTAGTCACCGGCCTCCAGTTCATCGCTGATATCCTTGAGGCCGACGACGGCGGGGATGTCCAGCGAACGGGCCATGATGGCCGTGTGCGAGGTTTTGCCGCCGATGTCGGTGGCGAAACCGAGCACGAGTTTTTTGTTCAACTGCGCGGTGGTGGACGGGCTCAACTCGTGCGCGACGAGGATGCAGGGCTCGGAAAGATGTCTCAGGTCGAAGGAGTCCTTCACCTCGAGCAGGTTGTCGAGCATGCGGCCGGTCAAGTCTTTCATGTCGGCGGCGCGCTCGCGCAGATAATCGTCGTCCACCTGTTCCATGGCGGCGATATAACGGTCGCAGACGGTATGAAAGGCATAGTCCGCGTTCACCTTTTGCTCGCGGATCATGCGCATGACCTCGTCGATCACGACGCGGTCCTCGAGCATCATGAGGTGCGCCTCGAAGATGTCGCCCTCGGCCGAGCTCATGTTTTGCGTTACGCGGCGCTGGACCTCGTTGATCTGGGTGCGGGTGCGGACGAGCGAATGTTCGAAGCGTTTGACCTCGCTCTCAATGTTGTCGGGGGAAATATCCCGGCGCGCGATGATGTGCCGCGCCCGGTGCAGGACAAGGACCTTGCCCCGACAGACGCCGGCGTGGACGGCGATGCCGCGGAAAATTTTTTCACCTTTTGGCTGCCCTGACATGGCGTTTAATCAAGGATTAACCGAATGAATTGCGGTTGCAAAACTTTTCCACCGGAATTAGAACATTTTCAAAAATATAATAGCCATTCGGTTTGGGTGAAACGAGGGCGGTCTTTTTGAGTTTTGGCTTCGTTTCGGCTCAGTTACAGGGTTTTTCAAACCTGCGCCTTCGCCGAAGCCTCGCCAAAACTCAAAAATCCTCGCTTCGAATGGCTATAATATTTTTTCAAACGGTCCAGGAAAATTTTGGCAACAAAAAAGCCCGCCGGGCGGCGGGCTTTTAAAAATTTGCCGTTCCGGCTCAAGCCCGTTCCATGTATTTGCGGGTGCGGGTATCGATCTTGATCTTTTCGCCGGTCTTGATGAATAGCGGGGCCTGCACCACGATGCCGGTTTCCAGGGTGATGGCTTTTTGCACGTTGTTGGCGGAGTCGCCACGCACACCTTCGGGCGCATCGGTGACGGTCAGGACGACGCTGGAAGGGATTTCCACGCTGATGGCCTTTTCCTCGACAAAAGTGACAGTTACCGTGGCATTTTCCACCAGAAAATCTTTGGCCTCGCCCACGAGTTCGGCCGCCAGCGTGACGGTTTCATAGTTTGTCGGGTCGGTGAAGACGAAATCGGTGCCGTCCATATAGCTGAATTCCATCTTGGTGTTCATCATGGGCACGGGTTCAATGCGTTCAGTGGAGCTGAAACGCACATCGGAAGCCTTGCCGGTCTTGAGGCTGCGGAGCGTGGCCTGCACGAACGCGCGGAGGTTGCCCGGCGTGCGATGCTGGAATTCGAGGACGACACAGATGTCGCCGTTGTAATTGATCGCCATGCCGCGGCGGAGGTCGTTTGCTGTTGCCATAAAAATAGACTGTGCGCCGGATTTTTTCCGAAAACGCGAGCCGCAAAATTTATCCGAAAAAAGGGCAATAGCAAGAGCCGTTTTCGTCAATAGGAGGGCTGATGCAACGGTTTGGAGTGAATAACAGTTCCTTGACACCGCAAAATACTGTGTGGTACAAAAGGACGACCACAATTAGCTGTGGTTTTATGCGTTGTCCCAAGTGCGGTTGTCAGGAAGATAAAGTCATTGATTCGCGTGCCTCCCGAGAAGGCGCGACCATCCGCCGCCGCCGCGAATGCCTTTCTTGCAACCATCGCTTCACGACTTATGAAGAGGTCGAGCACGAGGGCTTGATGGTTTTGAAGCGTGACGCAAGGCGGGAGGAATTTTCGCGTGAAAAACTTTTGAACGGTATCCGCAAAGCCTGCCAGAAACGCCCGGTGTCCCCCAAATCCCTCGATGATTTGGTGGACCATATCGTCGCGGTCGTCACCGCAAAATTCGAGACGGAAATTCCCGGCGAGGAGATTGGCAAGCTCGTGATGGATGGTTTGCGTGGGCTGGACGATGTCGCCTATGTCCGTTATGCGAGCGTGTACCGCCGTTTCGAGGAAGCGACCGACTTCGTGCAAGAAGTCAAAAAACTGGAGGCGGCCAAATGATCGCGCTCCAGTCCGGCCATCTGATTTTCCAACTGACGAACGGCGAGAGCGTGCCGTGTTCCGTGGAGATGATCAGCATCGAGATCGCGGGCAATTCGGAAGGCCTGATCGATGCCGAGACGCTTCGTCACGCGGCGGCGTCCGTGTTCCATTATTTCAAGGTCGAGCTCGAACGCGAAATGGTGACGGTCGGTGAATTTGCGCAGGCGCTGGAAAAGGCTCTGCACGGACTGGGTCTTACGCTTTTTGCCGACCAGTCCGCGCCGGCAAAGAACCTTCGCGAAGCCGACCTGGGCGACCTCGCGCCCGAAGCTCCCGAGACCCTGGAACTCTTTTTCTTCCCGCGCCTGCGGGATGAACTCCGCGCGCAGCTCCGCCACGCCCCGCGCGTGCTGCGTTTCCGTGGCCTGCGCGGCTGCGTCAAGCGGCTGGCCGGCGCGCAACGCTGGAGCCCGCGCTGCGACCAGATGCAGGAACAGATCGTCGGCTACCTCCGCCAATGCCTTGTGGCCGAGCCGGAACAGAAGGACTGCTCGCTGGTGGTGGAATAGTTTCTGGCTGGAAGACGGTGGGGGGCGAAGGTGGTTTGATAAAACCAGGACCATTGTATATGTCGCTCACTTTCCCCTCACCCCGGCCCTCTCCCTTGGGGAGAGGGGGAAACGCTCGCAGTTTTTCGACAAGGCGATGCTGCTTGTCTCTCGCAGAAAGGAAGGCGGCTACAGCCTGGTGGCTTGCGAGTTTTATGAAAGCAGTCAACGGCTGTTCCTTCTCCCGGCGGGAGAAGGTCAGGATGAGGGGGACAGCGCACGACAACCCCCACGGCTTTAGAAATTTTTGAAAACGCTTTTAAAACTAAAAACTGATGAAAACCCTTTTTGAAAAAATTATCGCGCGCGAAATTCCCGCGCAGATCGTGTATGAAGATGACCTTGTCCTTGCCTTCCGCGACATCCATCCCCAGGCGCCGGTGCATGTCCTGATCGTGTCGAAGAAACCGATTCCGCGCATCGCCGAGGCGCAGGCCGATGACCAGATGGTGCTCGGCCATCTGTTGTTGAAGGCCGCCGAGGTCGCAAAACAATTGCATCTGGACCAGGGTGGTTTCCGGCTGGTCATCAACAACGGCAAGGATGGCGGCGAGACGGTGCCGCATCTGCACTGCCACATCCTTGGCGGGCGGCATCTGCAATGGCCACCGGGGTGAAGCAGTTGACGAAATTTTTCCGGTGCTAAAGGCAAAACCTAGCGCCTTCGTTCCAAGAGGCGGCGGGCACGGCACTGACGCGCCCCCAGTTTTCGGAACAGGGAAACATTTGGCATGGAATCGTTCAAGGCACTGCCTCGACACTACAACCAAAGCCGCAGTTGAACTTGCCGCGCAATTCAGCTACTCTATTCACATAGTCGTATGTTAAACACGAAAACTATCCGTGAACGTTTGCATCAAGCTCCGTTCATCCCGTTCAAGATTTGCCTGTCTGATGGCAGGCGAATTTTGGTGAAACACCCGGATTATGTGGCCATTGGTGGCAGTGTGGTTTTGGTGACAGATGACACCGACAGTATTATGCGGTTGGATTCATTGCACATCGTTTCTTTGGATGATGCGCCCGCAAAGAAGCACAGCAGGAATTAAACTTTATGACGTTGACAGAAAAACTACTCGCCCGCGCTTCCGGCAAGGCCAGCGTGCAGTCCGGCGATAATATCTGGGTGAATGCGGACGTGCTCATGACGCACGACGTGTGCGGCCCGGGCACGATCGGTGTGTTCAAGCGCGAGTTCGGCAAGGACGCGAAGGTCTGGGACAAAAACAAGATTGTCATCATTCCCGACCACTACATTTTCACCGCGGATTCGAAGTCGAACCGCAACGTGGACATCCTGCGCGAGTTTTCCAGCGAGCAGGGGCTGGAGTATTTTTACGACGTCATTGATGACCCGAAGGGCCATTGGAAATTTGACGTGACCAAGGGCACGATGAAAAAGCAGTACGGTTCGCGTTACGCAGGTGTCTGCCACACGGCGCTGCCGGCGAAGGGCCACACGCGTCCGGGCGAAGTGCTGTTCGGCACGGATTCGCACACATGCATGGCGGGGGCGTTCAACCAGTTCGCCACGGGCATCGGCAACACGGATGCCGGATTCGTCATGGGCACGGGCAAATTGCTCATCAAGGTTCCGGAGACGATGCATTTCCGCCTGGAAGGTAAGTTGCAACCCGGCGTGATGGCGAAGGACATCATCCTCCATTGCATCGGTGAAATCGGTTTCGACGGGGCGACGTATCGGGCGATGCAGTTCGACGGTTCCGGTGCCGCGAGCCTTTCGATGGACGACCGCATGACGATCGCGAACATGGCGATCGAAGCGGGCGGCAAAAACGCCATTTTTGAATTCGATTCGCGCACGGCGGAATATGTGGACGCGCGCGTGAAATTGAACGGCACGAAGGCCGCCTACACGCCGGTCGAGCCGGACAAGGAACAGAAGTTCGTTTACGAACTCATTGTGGATTTGAGCAAGCTCGAACCGACGGTCGCGTGCCATCCCGATCCGGGCCAGCGTAAGAAGGCCAAGGACATGGGCAGCATGAAACTGGACCGCGCATACGTGGGCAGTTGCACAGGCGGCAAGACGAGCGACTTCGTGGAGTTCGCGCGCGTGTTGCGCGGCAAGAAGGTGGTCATCGACACCTTCGGCGTGCCGGCGACGCCGGACATCGTCCGCGATTTGCAGACGACGTACTGGGGCAACGAAACGATCTGGGACGTGATGGTGAACGCCGGGGTGCAGATGACTGAGAACGCCGGCTGCGCGGCGTGCTTGGGCGGGCCGGTGGATACGTTCGGCCGTATCAACAAATCCGGCATCAAGTGCATCAGCGCCACGAACCGCAATTTCCCCGGCCGCATGGGCGATAAGGAATCGCAGGTGTTCCTCGCGTCGCCGGCGACGGTGGCGGCGAGCGCGTTGACGGGCAAGGTGACGGACCCGCGCGAATTTATCGCGAATTAAAAATCTCATACAAACACTTTCACCGCCCGTTGCGTGATGCAGCGGCGGTGATTTTATTTTTTGGCGGCAATTTTGCGTAGCAGTTTCAGTGCGGCTGCAAAGTCTGCGGGCAGTGGTGCTTCAAATTTCACGGTCTTGCCGGTGCGCGGATGGATGAAGGAAAGTCTGTGCGCGTGCAGCATCACGCGCGGGGCGGAGAAATTTGTCGCCTCGGAAAACTTGTTGTTCTGCTTCGCGCCATAAGTTTCATCACCGAGCAGGGGGTGGCCGAGGTGCTGGAAATGGACACGGATCTGGTGCGTGCGACCGGTGTGGATCTCGGCCTCGACATGCGCGGCGAGGGTCAGGTTTTCCAAAATGCGCCAGGTCGTGTGCGCGGCGCGTCCATTGCTGCCAGTGTGGACAGCCATGCGTTTGCGGTGCGTGGGATGGCGCGCAATGGCGGCGAGGATTTCGCCGGAATCGGTTTTCGGCACGCCGATGACGAGCGCGTCGTAAAATTTTTTCACGGTGCGTTCGGCGAATTGTTTGGAGAGCGCGAGGTGGGTCTTGTCATTTTTGGCGACGACCAGGCAGCCGCTGGTTTCCTTGTCGAGGCGATGCACGATGCCGGGACGCGCGACGCCGCCGATGCCGCTCAATGAACCACGGCAGTGGTGCAGCAAGGCGTTGACCAGCGTGTGTTCCTCGTGCCCGGCGGCGGGATGCACGACGATCCCGGCGGGTTTATTGAGGACCAGCAGCGATTTGTCCTCGAACAATATTTCCAATGGAATCTCTTCGGGCCTGGCCTCGGCGGATTTCGGTTCGGGAAAATAGATTTCAACCTGTTCGCCGGAGCGCGGCGTATGGCTTGGTTTCACCCCATGGCCGTTGACGCGGACGTGGCCTTGTTCGATGAGTCGCTGCATTGCACCGCGCGAAGCGGCTGGAAACCGTTCACGCAAAAACGTATCGAAACGTATGCCTGGACGCGACAGTTCGACAGTGAATTTTTCCAGGCGCGAATTCATGACGCGGATTGCGGTGCGGAATCGCCTTTCCAGTTGATGAGAAAGATGATGGCGACGCCGGTGCAGATGGCGGAATCGGCGATATTGAACGCGGGAAAATCCCAAACTTCGTACGTGCCGCGCCGCGCCATGTAGAAGTGCAGGAAATCCACGACGGCGTGGTGGAAGATACGGTCACAAAGGTTGCCGATGATGCCGCCGAAGATGAGGCCGAAGGCAAGCTGGCCGAGAATGCGGTCGGCGCTGAAATGCCGGCGGGAAATCCAGAGCACGACGAGGGCGATGATCGCGACGGTGGCGAGCAGAAAATTATTGCCGGTGAACATGCTCCAGGCCGCGCCGGTATTGGCGCGGTGGGTGAGGTTAAAAAAACCGGGGATGACGGTGATCTCATCACCGGGGAAAATCTTTTTCAGCACAAGCCATTTGGTGGCCTGGTCAAACGCCAGCACAACCGCCGCGAGGGTGAAGATGCGGCGGCTGGCTTTGTTGGGTTTTTCGATGTCCGGCATGTTTTTTAAGTCTAAAGGCTAAAGGCAAAAGCCTAAAGCCCAAACCGAGATATTGAGGATGACGATGAAGAAGGGGATGATTCCCTGAATCCCGCCCAAATCAGGCCGCTAATTTCATCAAACAGGTCACAGAATTGTTACAAAACGGCAACAAACCGCCTTTGCACTTGAAGTTATTCACAGCGCATGTGGATAGTAGTGAATAGAGTGAATAACTTTATGGTCGCCCATCCTGAACTTTTTACCGCCGAGTCCGAGCCGAAGAAATACCGCTCGGTCTGGATCTCCGACATTCATCTCGGCACGCGCCATGCGCAGGTCGAGGAACTGCTCGCCTTTTTGCGGGTGGTGGATTGCAAGTACCTGTATCTCGTCGGCGATTTCATTGACGGCTGGGAGCTGAAGTTCCGCTGGTACTGGCGCGATGATTACAACACGCTCATCCAAAAACTGCTCCGCAAAAGCCGCAAGCAGACCCAGGTGATCTACATCTCCGGCAACCACGACGAGTTCATCGAGCAATTTTTCGGGATGCGCTTCGGCAGCGTCACCATTGCGCGCGAAGTTATCCACACCGCGGCTGACGGGAAAAAATATCTGGTGATCCACGGCCATCAGGCGGACGGCCTGACTCACTTCAATCATCTGCTTGAAAAACTTGGTTCGCATCTTTACAACTGGATTTTGGATTTTAACCTGTATTTCAACCGGTTGCGGCGGGTCATGGGTTTCGGTTACTGGTCGCTGGCGGCGTTCTTGAAATTCAAGGCGAAGTCGGCGGTGAAATTCGTGACGGAATATGAGGAAACCCTGGCCCAGATGGCGCGCAACCAGAAGGCCGACGGTGTCATTTGCGGCCATATCCACCGGGCGGAGATAAAAAAGATCGGCGATGTGGATTATTTGAACTGCGGCGACTGGGTGGAAAGCTGCACCGCGCTGGTGGAAGATTTTGACGGCAAGATCCAACTGATTCATTTTCATGAAAATGATGTTTTGCGTGCTCGGCGAGGGCCGGGGTCATATGACCCAGGCGATGGCCGTGAAGGAAATGGCCGAGGCCGCGGGGCATCAAGTCGTCGCCGTCACGCTCGGCGTGAGCGCGCACCGGCAGGTGCCGGAATACTTCGCGTCGGCGATGAAGATTCCGGTCCGGCAATTGCCCACGCTGGAATTCAAATATAAGGACAGCAAGGCGGTCAGCAATACGACCACGCTGCTCGGCGTGCTCGGCAATCTGCCAAGATACTTCGGCCTCGTCCGCCAGCTCGATGCCATCATCCGCGAGGTGCAACCGGATGTGATCATCAACTTTTTTGAGCCGGTCGCCGCGTTTTATACGCTCACCAAAAAGCATCGTCCGCCGGTCGTCGCCATCGGTCATCAATTCATGTTCCAGCATCCGAACTACGTCCGTGCCCCGGATTTGTGGAAGCAGCTCATCAGCATGCGGATTTACACCTGGCTGCTCGGTGCCCGCGCCACCAAGCTGGCGCTTTCGCTGTACGAGGCGCCGGATCTGCCGGGCAAGCGGATCATCGTCGGTCCGCCCATTTTGCGGAAACAGCTTTTCTCGCTCACTGCGGATCCAAACGGGAATTTTACGCTCGTCTATCTGCTCAACCACGGTTATGCCGAGCAGATCATCAAATGGAGCGATGCCAACCCGGGCACCAGGCTGCATTGTTTTTATGACAAGCCGGACGCGCCGGCGGAGTTTCACCATTCGCCTGCGCTGACGTTCCACAAGCTGGACGGGGAAAAGTTTTTGCGGTTGATGGCCGGGTGCCGCAATGTGGTTTGTACCGCCGGATTTGAATCCGTGAGCGAAGCTGCGTGGCTCGGCAAGCCGCTGTTTCTGGTGCCGGTGGAAAACCATGTCGAGCAGCAGGTCAACGCGATTGACGCACAACAATTCGGCATCGGCATCGCCGAAAAATCCTTCAATCTCGACCGGCTGGCCGAACTGCCTGACCGCCTGCCGGTGGAAAAATTTCATGCCTGGATGGATTGCGCGTCTAAAAAATTGTTCCAGGCCATCGAACAAGCCGTTAAAAGGTAAATAGCAGAAAATGTGCGCGCACTTCCCCCTCACCCTGACCCTCTCCCCAAGGGAGAGGGGACAGCAGTTGGACATTTTACTCTTTGCGAAAGTTTCGCGAGCCGCTGACCATCAATGTTCCGCCGGAATAAAATTTTGCCAGGCGCTTTGACCCTTCATTTCACATTTTGAAAACTCCCGTGCCAGAAACGGTTTTGCGCTTTCCTGATAATTTTTTATGGGGCACGGCGACTTCGCCCACGCAGGTCGAGGGTGGCATTGAAAACGAATGGACGAATTTCACCGCGATGGACGGCGGCAATTGCCGCGTCTCGTGCAACCATTATCATCATTACCGCGAGGATATTGTGTGGATGCAAAAGCTCGGCGTGAATGCGTATCGTTTTGGCATCGAATGGTCGCGCCTGCAGTCCGCGCCGTTCGCGCCGCTGAACCGGGAGGAACTGGCGCGTTATGTGGATGTGATCGACCGGCTGCTCGCGGCCAACATCACGCCGATGGTGGTGCTGCACCATTTTTCCAATCCGCCGTGGATCAATGCCGCCGGCGGCTGGACGAATGCGGCGACGATCGCGGCGTACGTTGATTTCGTGAAACAACTGGTGCCCGTGCTGCGGGAAAAAGTTTTTTTGTGGAACACGTTCAACGAGCCGGATACCTACGCGTGCGTGGCGTATCTGCTCGGCGGATTTCCACCACAGGGGAAATGGCAGATCGGGAAATTCCGGCGCGTGGTGGACCACATGGCCCGCGCCCACGCCAAGGCCAGCCGCGTCATCCGGCGCGAGGGAATCTTCAACGGACGAAAACCGGAGGTCGGTATCGCGAAGAACTGGACCTTTTTCCATGCCTACAAAGAATTTTCGCCGTGGGACCGCATGATGGCGTTCGCCTGCCATTACACCTTCAATAAATTCGTGCTCGACGCCTTTCTCGGCGGCTGGCGGCGGCGCGCCTC
>Ga0210388_10001915_pt1 | contig 16331 bp, 17 predicted proteins | sample IncBWC19OmetaG_FD_155485 | JGI IMG/M metagenome (GOLD analysis project Ga0210388, IMG submission 155485) | Forest soil microbial communities from Barre Woods Harvard Forest LTER site, Petersham, Massachusetts, United States - Inc-BW-C-19-O ...
GGCGGCGCACAAACTGACACTCTCCAATGCGGGAGGGCCTTATCCGTTGCTGATACGCGACGGAAGCACGCGAGAAATTCGGGTGGAAGGCGTTCCCTTAGGTCTTTTTCCCGACAGCGAATACGAAGAGACGACGATCGATCTTCAGCCCGGCGATATCGTTTTGTTTGCCTCGGACGGCATTCTGGAATCGGAAAACGCGCGCGAAGAAGAGTTCGGCTCGCAGCGCTTGCATGCGCTGCTGGCGAGTGCGGGACCTGAGGTTTCGGCCAATGAGCTTTCGGAAAAGATAATCGCAGCGACCGACGATCACAGCGGTCCGGGCACGAGCCCCCACGATGACCGCACCCTATTGGTGCTCCGTGTCACGAGTGAAGCTACTGCCGACTACTCGAAGTTACCCGTCATTTATTGAAGACTGAGCGCAGAAAATCTGGACGCAGAGTTTTTAATGCCCAGCGACGCTGGGGACGCTCGCCTGCAACAGCCCTGGGTTCTTCAGGAGCGGCAGCCACCTCTCCCGAACGTCAGCAAACTCTGGAAGATCCTTTTTTCCGACAGGATCGGAAGGCGGCAATCCAAGCTTTTCGAAGTTCTTGTATTGCCCTTTTTGCAGAATACGAAAATCCAGATGCGGTCCCGTGGCCAGCCCGGTCATTCCCACCAGACCGATAGTCTTGCCAATTTCCACGTGCTCGCCGGCGCGAACATACATGCGCGACAAATGTAAGTACATCGTTTCATAGCCGTTCGAATGGGCGATGTGCACCATATTACCTTCGCCGCCCTTCAGCCCCGCGAACAGCACTTTGCCGCTGCCAATAGCTTGTACCGGCGTCCCAATCGGCGCGCCATAATCCGTTCCCATGTGGGGGCGAACGGTCTTCAGAATGGGGTGATAACGCGCAGCGCTGAAATGCGACGTAACCGGCGCCGAAAATTTCAGCGGCGAGCGGAGAAATGCCTTTTGCAACGACTTCCCGTCGACGTTGTAGTACGCGGCATGGCCGAATTCGTCATGGAAAAGAAGTGCCTGGTATTTTTTGCCGCCATTATCGTATTCCGCGGCAAAAATCTTTCCATACCCCGCCGTCTTGCCGTTAGCGTATTTCTTTTTCTCAAGCAAGACGCGAAACGTATCTCCCTTGCGCGGATCGGTGTAGAAATCCAGGTCGTAACCGAAGATTTGCGCGAGGCGCATCGCGATTTCAGGCGATTCCCCGGCTTGTTCGATGGCATTGAAAAGAGAATCATCGAGCTGCCCGGAAACCGCCGTGACTTCTATCTTGGAAGGAATTTCTTTTATCTCAGCGGTGAAGCCTGCATCCGCAGGCACAATCTTCAGCATGCGGTCCGGATCGATCTTGTAGTCGATCTCACGTAAGTCGCCCTCGACAGACCGTCCCACGGTAATCGTATTCCCGGCGCGCACCTGCCGCAGGTTAAACGCATGCTGCGCCGCCGAAGAGGCGTTGGCCGCGTCCTCATGGCTCAAACCAAACTTTTCCAGCGCCGAGGTAAAATTATCGCGAGCGAGAACTCGCTTTTCCGTCGGCAGGATAAGTTGCGCGCGTATCGAAGCAGCTTCCTCCTGCGCGAGCTTCACCTGATGCTCAAATTCAGCCAAGGCGGCCAAGCGCAGGCGAAATACATACGTCAGCGCTCCTGCGCCGAAGCACAGCACAATCACCAATACAATCACAAACCGACGATTCACTCTTTCTCCCTGCCACTCGCTAATCTTGCAGCGTTGTCAGCCCACAGAAGGCACCGGACAAAAAGTACATTCACAAGCAACGCCATGCAGATTAACACGAACACTTTTGTATCAAACCACGATTACAGTCAAACGCGAATCTAACTCCCTGCGCCCAATCGCCTAACTCGCCGATTGGGAGTGCGGCGGCTCTGCTGCCGCTTTTCCCCAACGACCGGCACGACTCAACCCTCACTCGAGGCTCAATAGGTCACCCAACCTCTTGATGAAATTCGATTCGTTCTCAAGTAGGATGCAGCGATGACTCCAAACGCCTTATCCCGCCGCTCTTTTCTAGTGATGTCGGCAATGCTGCCGTGGGCTCTTCGCGCCCAGGGAGCAACGCCAATTCCCGTGGGCCTCGAACTCTACTCGGTGCGGAACGGCCTGAAGGCCGATCTCACGGGCACGGTGACCGCCGTCGCCAAAATGGGCTATCAATGCGTCGAGTTTTACTCCCCCTATTTTGATTGGACTGAAAGTCAGACCAAGGATGTGCGAAAGCTCCTGGATGACCTCGGTGTTCGCTGCTATTCCACTCACAACGACAGTTCGTATCTGGGTCCGGAGAAAATTTCGCAGACGCGCGACAGGAACCTGATCTTGGGCTGCAAGTATGTGGTGATGGCCAGCTCGCACGAGAAAGCAGGGCTGGACGGCTGGAAAATTGTCGCGGATTCGCTGAACTCTGCCGCCGAAAAATTGAAGCCATCAGGATTGAAGCCGGGCTACCACAATCACCAGACCGAATTCACCCCCATCGACGGCATTCGCCCCATCGAAATCATCGCGAAGAATACCAAGCCCTCGGTCATGTTGCAGCTTGATGTGGGCACGTGTATCGAAGCCGGTTCCGACCCTGTGACGTGGATTCGTGCGAACCCCGGCCGCATTCGATCGCTTCACCTCAAAGAATGGTCGCCCGAAGCCGGCAAAGGCTACACGGTTTTGTTTGGCGAGGGCGTTGCGAAATGGAAGGCCATTTTCGAAGCTGCGGAAAGCGTTGGGGGAGTCGAGTACTACCTCATCGAACAGGAAGGCAGCAGGTACTCGGAACTAGACACCGCAAAAAAGTGCCTGGAAACGTTCCGTGCCACCTACCGCTCATAATTCGTAGACAGTTTTATTAGTTTACTTGCCAGAGACAAGCGAGTTTACAGGCGTGGCCCGAACCGTGGACTCGGCGAAATAATTCTGCTCGCGCAGCTTGCGATAAATGCGCCCCGCAACGACGGCAGCCATGGGCCCCTTAACGGTTCGTGTGTTTCCGCGAAGCAGAACGGCCAATGCGATTTTCGGATGGGCTTCATCCGCATAGGTCACAAACCACCCGATGTGCGACGGCGTAGTGTGGTCATCGCAAGTGCCCGTCTTGCCGAGCGGTGTTTCGTCTCCGCCATGGTCGAAGCTGGACTTGCCCGTGCCATAAAGAACCGCAGCAAGCATGCCTTCGCGAATTTCAGGGAGAATCGAGCCGATATTCAAATCGCGTTTAATGCGCGGCGCAAAATTTTGCACGTCTTCCGTCGTACGTGGATATTGCAGATAGTAGAGCGTGCCGCCATTCGCGAAAGCCGCAGCCAGCGCGGCAAGTTGCAACGGAGTGATCTGAATCCCCTCGCCATAACTGGACATGCGTGCAACGCCACCAAGCGCGGGCGGTGCGCTGGGGAATGCACCGGGATGCTCTTCCGGCAGGTTGTAGCCGGCTAGCTCGCCGAGACCCAGAAGGCGCGCATACTTCGAAACCGTATCAAACCCCATGCGCAGGCCCAGCTGTTCAAAGAACTCGTTATTCGAGTGCGCCATCGCATCCGTCAAATTCATGTACTTGCGGTAGCTCACCTTGAGCATAGTGTCGCGCGTAATCACATTTTCTTCGAGCGCAGCGAGGGCGATAGTCGGCTTGATCGTCGAGCACGGGATGTAGCCATCACCAAAAGCAATCTTTTGATTTACGACCGTGAGGATGCGCCCGGTGTTGGGATCGACAGCGACGACAGATCCGTTATACCGCCCCAGGGCTTCGACGACTGCCGCGCGAACGATCGGGTCATCGAAAGTTGTAACGTCAGCGCTGGTGGAATCAGCAAAAGTAGGAACGCCGCGATAGCGCGAAGCGTATTTGCGCGAGGCTGCCGTGGATGTTGCTCCGCCTGGCGCTGCGGGAACTGGCACGGCAAAAAGCACCGTGACCAAAATTGCGAGAATTGATTTTGCTGCTTTCTTCACTAAACCGCCTTTGGTCCGCGACTTCCCCGAACAGTCTCAGGGCCGAATACTTACCTCATCCTGTACTTGCGGTCAACCTGCATTCATCGACCGTTTTCTAAATCATTAGATCTGAGGAGCACCGTGCCGCCCGAACACTTACTGATATTGCACCCAAATTACCAAATCAGAAGTCTATTCATTTGATGCGACTTAAGAGCCTTGCGTAGTGCCCATCTTGTTCCGTAGAGAAACAACATCTCTCACGTTGAGACATATTCTAGGCGTCTGTGGGGATAGTACGCAATAGCTCAAGTGCACCAGTACGTTTGTATGTGCTTTGTTATCAATGACTGACCCTCAGGACAGGAGCACGAATTTAGCTGACCTTGCGTCCGGCAAGGATCGCCGTGCGAGCATGGAAGAAAAGTCGTCCTGTCGCATCTTGAAACGGACGCGTACCGCTTAAGTCGTGCAGGCGGTCTTCTTCCAGAAGCCGGCGAACTTCGGTTGCCCGCTCTGGAGGTGCCTTCGTCGTCGCGAGCCAGCGCTCAACCTCGGGAGTTAAATCATCGGCCGTGGTCACAGCGTCCGTTTCTAGCCCAGCATCACGAAAAAGTTGAAGCAGTTCGCTGAGAGCCAGCGTGCGGACATGCGAAGGATCGCGCAGAATTTCCCAGCGGTCTTGGTATGCGGCGCGCTCGGGGTGCTCGCTTGCATAAATGTCCTCCACCAAGACCGTGCTGCCTGTGCGGCAAACACGCGCCATTTCGCGCAGGACTTGCAGTGGCTTCATAAGATGATGTAGCGCGAGCCTGCACACCACAACGTCGAACCATCCACTTTCAAAAGGAAGATTTTCCGCATCGGCCGCCCGAAAAGAAACATTGGTTACGCCACGCTCTTGCGTCCGCTGCTTGCCGATCGCCAGCATGGCATCTGTCAGGTCGACGCCGACAACTTCTCGCGCGACGCCAGCGAAGGCTTCTGCGATGTAGCCTGGGCCTGTCGCGATATCAAGAACGCGCTCGCTGCCGGTGAGATGAGCCGCAGCCACCAGGCGCCGAATGCGCTCTTCGTCGGTGACCCATGGATTAGCGGCAAAAGCCTGGGCCTGTGTCGTGAACGATTCGCGGATGACGTCGTTGTGTTGCGTCACGCGAAAAGTTTAGCACAGGCCTTCGCGACGAGTGGGGCAGGCTCCTTCTCACGAATCCAACTCTTAGCTGTTAGCTGTCAGCGCGTCGGACGAGCCTTATTCGCGTCGGCTGCACTCGAGGTGGCCGTAGCTGCGGCGGCCTTCATGGGAGGCTTGTCGCCATGCGCAGTCGCTGGCGCGTGGCCGTTAGGACCTGACGCTGCTGCATTGGATCCGCCAGGAATCGCAATCTCGAGCTTCTTGCGCAGAGCGTTTTCCAACTTGTCGCGGATGTCCTTATTTTCCTTCAGGAAGGTGCGCGCGTTCTCGCGGCCCTGGCCCATGCGCTCACCGCCGTAGCTGAGCCACGTGCCGCTCTTCTCGACGATCCCCTTGTCCACGCCGAGGTCGATCAAGTCGCCTTCGCGCGAAATACCTTCGCCGTAGACGATGTCGAACTCGGCTTCGCGAAACGGCGCTGCCACCTTGTTCTTCACAACCTTGGCGCGCGTGCGCGAACCCACGACCACATCGCCTTCCTTGATCGCCTGAATACGCCGGATATCAATGCGCATCGACGCGTAGAACTTTAGCGCCCGGCCGCCGGTGGTGGTTTCCGGATTGCCGAACATTACGCCAATCTTCTCGCGAATCTGGTTAATGAAAATCAAGCAGGTCTTCGACTTCGAAACAATCGCCGTCAGCTTCCGCAGCGCTTGTGACATCAGCCGCGCCTGCAAACCCATTTGCGGGTCGCCCATGTCGCCTTCGAGTTCAGCCTTCGGCACCAACGCCGCGACCGAGTCGACGACAACGATGTCCACGCCGCCGGAACGAATCAGCGTTTCCGCAATCTCCAAGGCTTGCTCACCGTTATCCGGCTGCGAGACCAAAAGATTGTCCACGTCCACGCCCAGCTTCCGCGCATATACCGGATCCAGCGCGTGCTCCGCGTCGATGAACGCCGCCTGCCCGCCCAGCTTCTGCGCTTCGGCGATCACGTGCAAAGTCATGGTCGTCTTACCGCCCGATTCCGGCCCGTAAATCTCAATTACGCGCCCGCGCGGAAAGCCCCCGACGCCCAGCGCCGCATCAATCGACAGACACCCGCTGGGAATTACACTCACAGGCACCAGAACGTCTCTGCTGCCCAAACGCATAATCGCGCCCTTGCCATGGTCCTTTTCAATCTGCGATATCGCCGCTGCCAGCAATTTTTCTTTTTCTTCAGTCATTTCACACCTCGGTAGAGAAAATTAGGAAATTTCGTAGGGGCACGGCACGCCGTGCCCGTCCTTGCCTTAAACTGTGGCCCAAAAAACATAGCGGAAGCCTAATAGTAACACTGTAATTATCTTTCCGCCATGCCTTCTTCACACATCAGGGCCAGACGGGACTAGCCCCGGCGTTCGCAACCGTGCTCGGCGACATGCTCTTTCAAGCGGGCGATGGCCATCGCCACTCGAACTGCCAGTTGCCGCTCTTCGGCCGCCTCCAGCTTGCGGAGCCGCATTAGCCCCCGCATCCGATCGCGCGCCTCGATGAACTCGCTTTCGAGCCTAGCATGTTCCGGACAACTTATCGCCAGGCCCGCAGCCGAGTACATCTCGCACCTGTTGAAAACCGCGAAAGGGAAAATAGCATCAAGGCGAAACAAAAGCAAACATTATTTTTCGCCTTATCTTCGCCTTTGGAGTGCGGCAGCTCTGCTGCCGTTTTTCACGCCACCCCTCATCCCCCACCGATCCTGGCGACTTCACCCGCCTGGATGGATTCGAGGCGCTTTAGGCAATCGGGGACGAGCGGCACGAGGTCTTCTAACAGGACGGATTTCCCACAAAAAATGACAACCGCGATCTTTCGCCGCTCCAGGTTCTGCTGGTATTCAAACCCGCGATCGACAGTGAGAACAACGTCGAATTTTGCATTCTCGGCCGCCGTCAAAAGCTCACCGTTCTCCAGTCCAGCAAGCCCTGCGTATCGGGCCGTTTGACAATCATGCACGGGAAAGTGCCTGCGCAGTCCTTCGTTCACGCATTCGTCGAGAAGAACCCTCATTCACGCCTTGGCGGATAAGAGTTGTTGAGCTTCTTGAAGCGCAGCGATGGCCATCTCGCGGGAAACGGTTGGATAACCTTGGAGGAATTGCTCGAGAGTGTGCCCTCGCTCCAGAGAGTCAAAGAGCAGTTGAAGGGGCACTCGCGTCCCGCGAAACACAGGCGTTCCACTGAGGATATTTGGGTTTTTGACGACGACACTATTCGTGGAATCCATAGTCGTCTCCAGTGGCGACAGTATACCACCGCAGGAGCATCGGTCTCGGATCAGCCAGTGTAGCTATAAAATCCCCTTCCCGATTTCCGTCCCAACCACCCCGCCGCCACATATTTCTTCAACAGCGGACAAGCCCGATACTTCGGATCACCCAGCCCCTCATACAACACATGCATAATATCCACGCACACATCGAGTCCAATAAAATCCGCCAACTCGAGCGGCCCCATCGGATGATTCATCCCCAGCTTCATCACCGCATCCACCGCCTCGGGCGTCGCCACGCCCTCCATCACGCAATACACTGCCTCATTAATCAACGGCATTAGCACCCGGTTCGACACAAACCCCGGCGCATCATTCACCGCCACCGGCGTCTTCCCAAGCTTCTTCGCCAACTCCATCGTCGCCGAAAACGTCGCATCGCTAGTCTGCAGCGCGCGAATCACCTCCACCAACACCATCACCGGCACCGGATTCATGAAGTGCATCCCCACAAACCTGTCCGCCCGCTTCGTCAACGCCGCCAAGGTAGTCATCGCAATCGAAGAAGTATTGCTAGCCAAAATCACCTCCGGCCGCAAAATCACATCCGCCTCCGTCAACACCGCCCTCTTAATTTCAATCTTTTCCGGCACCGCCTCCACGGCAAAATCCGCAGCCGCAATCGCCGCCATGTCGGTAACGCACTCCACCCGCCCTAGCACCGTCCCCTTCTCCGCCTCCGCCAACTTCCCCTTCTTAATCTCCCGATCCAAATTCTTCCCGATCGTCTCAATCCCGCGCTCCAAAAATCGCGCCTCCACATCCCGCAAAATCACGCGGTACCCCGCCCGCGCAAACACATGCGCAATCCCATTCCCCATCGTCCCCGCGCCCAACACCGCCACCGTCTTGATCGCATCAATAGGCAAGGTCAAACCCTCCGCATTCAAATTAAGTACCCAACGGGAGGGCACGGCTTCAGCCGTGCCGCAAAACGCCAACTCATTGTAGGGGTTTTAACCCCTGAGGGGCTCGAAGCTGAGTGAATCTGTGAAGCTCGCGCTAGTCATCTTCCGTCTCATCAAGCGCCTGGTGAATCGCGATCTGCGCTCGTTCGGCATCGCTTCCCAACACCCGAACCTCAAACTCGGTCTCGTGACCATCATTCGGGCGCCCAAGCACTATGCTGCGTAGGCTCTTTCGAGTCGCGGCGCGTAAATTCAAGTGCTCTCGAAATTGCACCGGAATCTCCGCCTCCTGCAAGGCGGAAAGGACCATCTCGAATTGGACCTTGTCGCCGCCCTTCCAAACACCGGTTATGGCTCGTCGCTCTGCCTCTTCCTTAGTCGCAACCAAAGGGATGTGACAATCACTGCACTGTGTGAAACCATCCTGAAATTCCGCTTTGCAAAGTGGACAGAACACGGTTTACGCTGGCGGCGCACCTTCAACAATCTCCCGAATAATCTCCCGCGCCAGCATTTCCTCTTCCGGCGGAACGTAGACAGTCGCTTCACTCCCTCGCGCCTCGGCCCGCGCAGGAATTTCGTTTTCCTTCAGCGCCTCGACCAAGAAGCCCGCCCGTGTTTCATCAGCTCCAGACCATACAGCACAAGTCGCAGCGCCCAAGTGAGAGGGTTTCACGTCCGCAATCCCGGGCTGCGCAGAATCACTCGCGGCAAGCTCCATATCTGTGGGCTCTTGGTCCAGCAGCTTTTCAAGAATCTTCTCGGCCGCCTCTCGATTCGATGAGGGCACGGCCACTTCAAATCCGAATTGCGTTTTCCAATCGATAGGAAGGACATCAGCCGACGGCGGCACCTGACCGTCGCCCGTTGGCCTGTCGACAAAAGGAATCCCCGCTGCGTCCAATTCCTCAATCAGCGAAGAATGCAGCACCGAATCTTCCCCCGCCCACAACATGATGAGTGATCCTTCCGGTCCAGGACTTGCAGCCATGAGTTCCTCCCAACGATAACCACACTGTAGGGGCGGGACTTGCTTACCCTGTAAGGGCCCCACCCCTTTCACGCCGAACGGCGGGAAGTCGAAGTGCGATGCTAAGGATACATCCAATCACTCTGCCAAAGCACTCCACACCATCACATTCACTCCGGCGGAACGCCTTCAACAACTTCCCGCACAATTTCTCTCGCGCGCGTTTCGTCCTCGGGAAGGACAAAGAGCCTGTGCTTGCCTCCGGTTTGAGTAAAGCGGAAATGAATCTGGTTCTCTCGCAACGAGCTGCCTAACATGTCCACCGGCTCCGCCGATTCTGCGGACCAAATCTCCACCGTCGCGTCCTCCGGATGCCAATCTTCACGATCCCAGTCCTCGCGCGGCTCTTCCGCAAAGGTCTCGACAAAGGACGGCTCTCGAGCTGAGTCGTCCACAGATGTCATTTTTTCTGCGCTATAACCGCCCGACCAGGCAAAACCGCGCGAAGCAGGGAGCCACGGCACAACAGTGCGCGATGACGTCGCGCGCTCCTTTTCATACGGCAGGAGCAAAGCCGCATCTTGTGCTCCCGCCTCGGGCTCAGAGCCGTATGCCTCTTTGACGGCGGCTTCCGCTCTCTCGAACATTGAAAAAGGAATCCCGATCTGAAATGCGGGATATCTCGAAATCCGAAAAAGATGATCCTCGCGCCGAACCGTCTTGTGAGGGATTCTTTCCTTGTCCAAAAGCTCGCAAAGCTCCGCGTGAATCCGCGGATCATCCCCGCTCCAAAACGAACAGAACGGATCTTCTTCTGGATCGCCCGGCGCAGCGGCAGGCTCGGGTGCAACGAGCGCCTCCGCTGGCAACTCATCGACTAGCGGAACGTCGCAATCGGCGCAACGCGTGAACCCGGGTCTGTACTCTGCTTTACATTGAGGACAAAACATAGAGAGAAAAGTCTACTACACCGCGCCAAAGCACCTCCGGCAAAGCGCTGTTGAATTCACGAAACGCGAAAAAACTTCCTAGCGCCGAGATTCACGACGGCGAGTGCCCGATAAACTTATCCACCCACTCGATGAACCACTTCATGTTCGGAGCGTCGGTGTGACCGCCATCATGCTGCCGCCACGCAAGCTCCCCATCGAGCAACCCCTGGTTCACCGGCGGCATTTTCGCGCTGCGATAATCCACATCCGCCGCAATTCCTCTTGCGCCGAGCAGCGTAAACACGCGACTAGCATCCACCGTCGCCATGAAACTTCCCAGCTGGTCCAGCCATTTGGCATCGCCCTTTTCCGGAATCCCGTAGCTGATGAACGTCAGCCTCGGCGCGCACAATGCAATCAACTCATTCGAATCAACGGGAATGTCGCCCGGGTTCATGCTCCCAAACGTCGCCTCCGACGCGCCATACTTCATGAAATTACCAGCCATCCAGTAATATTCGCCGCCCGTAATATTCTCCACGGCTTCGCCCCAATTGCGCCGCCACAGCGTTGCCCCTCCTTTTCCCGACGATCCCACCAAGACCACCGCGAATCGTTGGTCAAACGCCATCGTAACCAGCGCGGTCTTGCCGTAACGCGACACTCCCTCGATGCCTACGTGTTTCGCGTCAACTGCCGCGTCCGTCTCCAGGTAATCGAGCCCGCGACCTGCTCCCCACGCCCAAGCCCGCAGTGCGCCCCAATCTTCGGGCTTACGCGGCTGACCCTTGTTCACCAACCCGATGACGCCTCGCGTAATTCCAGCGCCATCGTCTGCTTGGATGCTCGCGGGTTCCAACATCGCGAATCCCCACCCCGCCGCCACCAATTGCCACGTATTAGGCAGATCGCCGTCTTCATTCAACTGGGGAAACGTAAACGGCGTCTCCTTCACCGGGTCCCAAGCCGGATGCTTCGCGAACACCTCCTTGAGCGAAGGATCCTGCTGCACCATCAGCGCCTTCCACGCATTGTTTACGCGCTCCATCTCCTCGCCGCGCGGCTCATTCGGATTCGGAAAAGCCGCGCGTCCAAACATCATCAGCACGGGCACCGGTCCCTTGGCATTCGCCGGCGTCACCAAAATCATATGAATCTTCACGCTGATCGCCGGATACGCCGAGTTGTCCACTTCTCCAATCAAATCCTTTGCGATCACCGGCGTGAACCCAACCATCTCGTGATCCACGGTTTTTACCGTCCACGATACCTTCGGCACATTTTGCGGCACTCGACCGTACACGTAATTCGAGAACATCTCAATCAACTCAGGTCGCCGCACTTTCCACCACGTCTTAGCCGTGGTCACCTTCTGCCCGTTATTCAATACAAGTGGATCGGGAATATTAGGATATGGATTTGCCGTCGACTCATCATAATTAGCGTGATTTGGTGCCTTCTCGTTTCCACTGTACCCCGGCCGCAGCGCCTTGATCCCCAGCTGATCCATCATGTTCTGGTGATCCTGGTCGGCAGTAAACGTCACAGGTGGCGGCGACGCAGGAGTTTGTGCATTCGAAAATGACGAAGTGCCCAAAATTAAAATCAAGCACGTAAACGCAAGCGAAGACTTTGGTGAGAAAGGCACGCGCACACTCCCAGTGATATGATTGCGGCGTTTTCAAAAAACCTGGCTGCTTCGGGTCCATGCTAAACCTTTCGCTATGAAGCGCGCACTCAGTTTCTTCGCCTCGATCGCAGTTTTTATTTGTTTGGGCCGCGTGCTATTCGGGCCGGTATTGGCGTCGTCGTCCGCCCAACAGAACTGGGTGGCTACATGGGGCGCCTCTCAGCAAATCCCAGAGCCTCGGAATGAATTGCCACAGGAAGACCTGCGTGACGCCACCGTGCGACAAATCTTTCACCTCTCGATCGGCGGCTCCGCATTGCGTGTTCACGTGTCAAACGCGTTCGGAACCGAGGCGCTTCGCTTTACCTCGGTACACGTCGCCCGCCCACTCTCGACATCCTCACCCGCGATCGATCCATCAAGCGACCAGCCGCTGACATTCGCAGGCAAACTCGACGTATTTGTTCCGCCGGGCGCGGAATTCGTCTCCGATCCCGTCAATTTGAAAGTCATCCCGCTCTCCGACATCGCCGTAACATTTCATCTCGACGCTCCGCCATCGCGCGAAACTAGTCATCCGGGATCGCGGGCGACCAGCTATTACGTCCACGGCGACGCTACGGGTGCGGCAACCCTGACCGAGCCGAAACGCGTCGACCACTGGTTCCAAATTTCAGAAATTGATGTACAAGCCCCACCGGATGCAGGGACAGTAGTCGTGCTGGGCGATTCCATCACAGACGGCCACGGCACCACCACGAACGGTAACGACCGCTGGACCGATGTGCTGGCCGCAAGACTCCAAGCCTCACCCCACACAAAAAATATTGGCGTTTCCAATCAAGGCATCGGCGGAAACAACTTGCTCGTCGACGGACTCGGCCCCAACGCCCTATCGCGTTTCGATCGCGATGTACTGGCGCCGGCAGCCGTCCGCTGGCTTATAGTCTTTGAAGGTGTAAACGATCTAGGCGGCTTAGCAAGAACCGGCGAGGTCCCGCCAGCCGACCACGCCGCACTAGTCGAACGCGTTCTCGCCGCCTACCGCCAAATCATCGAACGCGCCCGCACCCACAATCTCCGCGTCCTCGGCGCCACCATAACACCCTACGTCGGCTCAGAATATTACCATCCAAGCCCGACAAGCGAAGCCGACCGCCAAGCCGTCAATCAATGGATTCGCGCCGCCGGCCATTTCGACGCCGTAATCGACTTCGACGCCGTCGTCCGCGACCCCGCCCACCCCGACCAACTCCTCCCCGCCTTTGACTCCGGCGACCACCTCCACCCCTCTCCCGCCGGCTACAAAGCCATGGCCGACTCCATCCCCTTATCTGCGTTCCTGCCATAATCACAAGCGCGTAGCGAGCGTTGTGCCGGACGCAGCGCCGGGCTTTAGCCCGGCGTCCTCTCCGCCTCCCACGGCGGCACCCAACCGCGCACCTTAAGCACCTATTATCCCGAGCAAGGCGAGGGACTTGCTTTTCTCTTCTGACCCACTATAAGGCCCCATCGCACATCTGAATTTAACGCGGCGTGCGTCCAGTCAATCGGGCAGAGACTTGGGTGCTATACTCACCGGCGAAGTTCGGAGGCGATATCTGATTAAGACTGGTCGGACGGCAATTCTGTATATTCTTCTTTTCACATCCCCGATTCTTGCGCAGGATAAGCCGGTAAATATCGCTCTCAGCCCAGCATCGACGACGCCAGCCGCATTCCTTTCGGAGAACTTTCAGAAAGCAGGTTGTGCGAATGTTTCCATTGTTTCAGATGAATCGAAGGCGGACTTTGTTTTGGAAGCCCACGAAGGAGATTTTGAAGGTCCTAACGGATCTGAAGGACCACATGGGCCACGACCGCCGAGACCGAAGGCGCATTACACGCTTTCTCAGGGTGGCAAGATCGTTTTCGGAACCACACCTATAAAGGAAACGAGCGCGGTCAAAGACGTTTGTAAATACCTCCAAAAAGGTTCGAAGTAGGCATCGCAACTTCATTCGAGAAAAGCTTCGACACAGAATCGCCGATAGCCCCAACCACAACTCGTAACCGCTGAGATTCCAGCAAGTTGGACAGGGCTTTGGCGGTGCGTCTTTTTGCCGCGCCCTCTCGTATACCCTGTAGAATGAGCGCGACGTTTACAACTCTGACCTCGGCACCACTGAGGTCGATTCTTCTCTTCTCCGCCCAGATGGCCGACGACAACAAGGCCCTCGCCAAAGGGCTCAAGCGCCGTGACCCCGATCTCCTCGATCAGCTGATCGAGCAGTATCAATACCGGCTGTTCCGCTATCTGCTCTATCTGACCTCCAGCCGCGAGCGCGCCGAAGACTTTTTTCAAGAAACCTGGATCCGGGTCCTCGAACGCGGACACCAGTACGACGGCAAATACAAATTCGAGGCCTGGCTCTTCCGCATCGCGCGCAACCTGGTGATCGACTGGCAACGCCAGAAAAAAATGCAAAGCCTCGACCAGTTGCTCGATCCGGATGAAGGTGCGCCAATGGAGTTCGCCGCGCTGAATCCGTCGCCGCTGAATCTAGTCTTAACCGCGGAAGAAAAAACCGGCGTCCACGCCTCGCTTGATCGCATCCCCACTGTCTACCGGGAAGTTCTCGTTCTTCGTTTTCAAGAAGAGCTCGGCCTCGAAGAAATCGCCGGCGTGCTTGCCGCGCCGCTTTCCACCGTGAAGTCGCGCCTCTATCGCGGCCTTGAAGCGCTTCGTGGGGCAATGCAAGGAAGTGCAGCATGAACGAAAATCTCCACGCCCGCGCGGAAAAGTTAATCGCGCAAGAGCGCATCGAAGGAATCACGCAGGCCGAGCGCGATTGGCTCGCGGCGCATCTGTGCGAGTGCTCAAGCTGCACGCAAGTCGCACAGCAAACGAATGACGCAGTTCGCGTCCTGCGCGCCGTGCACGTTTCGCTCCCCCGTGGGCTCGCCGCGCGCACCCAGTTCCGCCTACAGCTCCGCGCCCAGGAAATGCGAGAGCGCGAACCCAAGCGGCGCCTCCTCTGGATTATGTGCGCCATGTCCTGGGCGCTCGGCATCGCTACCGCGCCCTACGTCTGGCGCGCCTTCGAGTGGGTCGGCGACCGCATGGGCCTTCCCCGGCTGATTTGGGAAATGGGATTCGGTCTTTGGTGGACGATTCCCGCGCTGGTCGCAGCCGCAGTCGTACTGCTGGAAAACCTAAGGCAAGCGAATGAGCGCGATCAAGCAGGGTGAGTATGAGCGGCGCTTCAAAGTCTTAGACGCTTTGGAAAGATAGAGTTTGTAGAGTCTTAGAGAGGAAATGCGTATGTCGGACTATCAACAAAAAGTAAGCGGCCCTTTGAACGAGAGGATGCGTCTCATTCGTCTCCGCCGAAAGAAGGAAAAGCTCTACTTCTGGCAGGAATTCCGCATCGTGCCGAAAGGCCTGATCTGGATCGTCATAGCACTGTTCTTCGTGGCGCAGGTCATCGCCTATTCGGTCAACCACTGGAACTTCGTGCATTACGGTGAGATTGTTCCGCCGGAGCTCCATGATGACCCCACGCTTGCGTATCTGGCCATCGCAGGGATCGTAACGGGAGCTTCTCTCTTCATGTCGATCTTTATTTTCCTGATCGGCTACGTGAATCGCGATGCCAAACGTCGCGGCATGAACTCCACTCTGTGGACGCTGCTCGTCATTGTTCTGCTCCCGGCCTGGACCTTCGTCGGCTTCCTGATCTATTTTCTGATGCGCGAGCCGCTGCCCTACGACTGCCCGCAGTGCGGAAAGGCCGTCGGCGCACGCTTCAACTTCTGCCCCAACTGCAAATGCAACCTGCATCCGTCCTGCCCCAACTGCAAACGCGAAGTCGTAGAAACCGACAAGTTCTGTCCCTATTGCGCACAGGAATTAGGAAACGTGTCCTTACCGCTGACCGCCACGGAAAATGTCACGCCAAATATCTAGCGCAGGCCGAAGCCCTGCTGTTAGTTTCGTCGACCCAGAATCGCGAAACGAAGATGAGTCAGAACTAGTAACGTTCAACGGCGAGAGCGACAGCGTTGCCACCGCCGAGGCAGAGCGCGGCGATGCCACGCTTCAGGTTGCGGCGCTGTAATTCGTAGAGAAGCGTAACGAGTATGCGAGCGCCACTCGCTCCGATTGGATGGCCTAACGCTACCGCGCCGCCATTCACGTTTACCTTTTCTGGATTCAGCCGCAGCTGGCGTGTCACGGCGATCGCCGCAACAGCAAAAGCTTCGTTTAGTTCCGCAAGGTCTACGTCCTTGTCACGGTCCCAGCCCGTTTTCGTGAGCAGCTTTTCGACGGCATCGACGGGCGCCATCATTACCCACTTCGGTTCGACGCCGCTGACAGCCTGCGCAACAATTCGCGCAATCGGCTGCTTGCCAAGTCGAGCTGCGTTGCGTTCGCTGGTGACAATCAACGCCGCTGCTCCATCGTTCGTGCCAGGCGCATTTCCC
>Ga0210388_10001918_pt1 | contig 16300 bp, 13 predicted proteins | sample IncBWC19OmetaG_FD_155485 | JGI IMG/M metagenome (GOLD analysis project Ga0210388, IMG submission 155485) | Forest soil microbial communities from Barre Woods Harvard Forest LTER site, Petersham, Massachusetts, United States - Inc-BW-C-19-O ...
GGGCCGTCGCTCTTGAGCGCGTAACCCGCCGCGCCGGCATCGAGCGCATCGAGGACGTCGTTGACCTGATCGTGCGCGCTCACGATGAGCACGCGCGCCCGCGGAGCGCGGCGGCCGATCTCGCGGGTGGCGAGCACGCCGTCCATCCCCGGCAGGGCGATGTCCATCAGCACCAGGTCGGGGACCATGGCGTCGATGAGACGAAACGCGCCGCGCGCGGTGCTTGCTTCCCCGATGACCTCGAAGCCGGGCGGCGTGGCCAGGACATGGCGCACGCCCACGCGAAACAGCGTGTGATCGTCAACCAGGACAATTTTCATGTTCGGAAAGGCTCCAGGGGAGAAATGCAGGCAGTTTTGGGGAACGCAATTTATAGCCAAGTCGTGGGGGGTTTGGGGGCCTCACAATCGAAGATCAGGCATTTCCCTACACCGGGAGCTCGAAACAAATTTGACATAAATCAACGGGATTGAGCCCGACGCTGCCGCGCGAGGCAGGTCACGGCTTCCCATTGTTTCTTGGAAGACGACCGTCGATGGACCGGTCCTCGAACGAGCCCATGCACGCAGGCGCTCGCGGGTGGCCGCGCTTCAGAGCGCCAGAACTTCTATCGACTTTCGGGCCTTGGACGGCACGTTGGCGGTCAGGCTGGAGCCGATGGGGTCCGCCGTCACCCTGCGGGCCAGCAGCGGCGCCTTCCTGTGTGACCTCGGTACCTTCTCCTGCCAATAGCTCCGCCGCTGGCCGACGCCCATCGCCAGTCCACCCACCTCGGTCAAGGGGCGCTGGGTCCGCAAGAAGACGGTGAAGGTGGACCCGCGCCCTTTACGGCTTTCCAGCGTGACCCATCCCCCGTGTGCAGAAGCGAGCTCGCGGACGAGCCAAAGCCCGAGGCCAAGCCCGCCACCTTCCTCGGGCCGGGCATGAACGTTGCGTTCGAAGATCGATTCCTGCTCGGAGGCGGAGACGCCGATCCCGTGATCGCGAACCGAGATGTGGACGCCATACTCCGCGGGTTTGACATCGATCCGGATCGGGCGCCCCAGCCCGAACTTCAAGGCGTTCGAGAGCAAGTTGCCGACGATCTGCTCGACCATCGACCGATCCCACCACCCCTGGAGATCGCCGATCGTGACCACGCGAACTGCCGCTGCCTCGGTGACAGCAACCGATCGTTGGACGGTCGCTCGAACGGTTTCCCCGACATTGATTGATCGCGGCCGGGGTGTTGCGTAACCGACACATTCGAGCTCGGTCACGGTGTCGAGCAATGTTTTGAGCCGTTGGACCTCCGTGCGGGCCACCCGTAAGGCGGAGTGCACAACTCCCTCCGGGAGTTCCGCGGCGGAGCCTTCGGCGATCCCGATGTACAGCAGCGCCGTGGCCAGTGGCGTGTTCAGCTCGTGTCGGATCAACTTCACGATGTTGTCGCGCCGCCGTACTCCACCGCCTTGACCGCCCTGCACGCCCTCGTTGCGCATTTATGCCCCCTCCAACCCCTCACTGGCGAGCGCTTGTGCGTCGCCGACCAGAGAATCTCGAGCGTTGCCCCGCCGAACCAGGCCCAGATTGCACGCCATCCTGACCAGCTCCGCGGACGTGCGCAGACCCAACTTTCGGTGAATCCGATAGAGGTGGGTGTCGACGGTCTTCCGCGAGATGCAGAGCTCGCGCGCGATCTCCCGGGTGAGCAGACAGTCGGCCGCCAGCCGAAAGACCTCCCGCTCGCGCAAGGAGAGGATGGAGAGCGTGTCGAGCGGCTTCTTTCGTCTCGATTCATAGCTGCCGAGCAGCGCGGCCAGGCTGGGGGCCACGTACCGATCGTTCCTGATGATCGTCCGCAGCGCCGCCACCAAGGCCTCGGTCCCCTCCGTCTTCAGCGCATATCCCGCCGCCCCGGCGTCCAGAGCCTCGAGAACGTCGCTGATCTGATCGTGGACCGAGAGCAGCAGGACCCGGGTCCTCGGGGCCCGCCGCCGGATCTCACGGGTCGCGATGACGCCGTCCATCCCCGGGAGCGAGACGTCCATCACCACGATGTCGGGGGGATGCGCATCGATCGCCGCGAACGCATCACGCGCGGTACCGGCTTCACCGATGACCGAGAACTCGGCATACGCAGCCAAGCTCTGGCGGATCCCCATCCTGAACAGCGGGTGATCCTCCACCAGAAAGATCTTCGTCACGAGCGGATCCCTTCCCGCCACCGTCGACCCGTCTCCGCTGAGATTCGTTTCACGTCTTCCGCCGTCCCGCCGCTCGCACCCCTTTGAAACTCGAGAGACGCGATCTCGTCCAGTGCGTTTCTACAATAGGGAGAGGGCAGTTGTCTATTTTCGCCAAACGTTGGCCGTCGCGAAACAGGCCGGTAAGGGATCGCCCCAAACAAGCGAAGGCTCGTGCAGCGCTCCGTTTCTAGGCTAGCGATCGAATGGTCGATCTGGCATGTAGCCGAGTGAGGATCGGAGGCGACGGAGGGACAATGCGAACCGCTCAAAGGATCACGCCGGCCCGAAACGTAACGACACATGCGGCGTTTCTCGCCAACGTAAGCCGGCATTTCGTTTCTCTGGAGATCGAACCGATGATCGAGGCGGTCGGCCGTTCGTCGCTGGGGGTGCTCGGCGATGTCTGTGCGGTGGATCGTATTTCTGAGGCTCTTCCAACCCGGATTCTGGAGGTCCGGACCTCGCCGGACGCGTGGTTGGAGGCACCCGCCGAGCTCGCGCTGACGGTTCGGGGCGAGGTCTCGCTGGACGGAGATCGCTCGCGGATCAGCGTGCCGATCGGAATGCGGAGAGACCGATTCGGCGTGCTCAGCTTCGCCAAGAACGACGGCGTGGCCCACAGCGCGGCCGACCTGGCGCTGGCTCAGGAGCTGGGCGATCGCATGTCGTTGGCGATCTGCAACGCGCGGGAACACATGAGCATGGCGGCCGCGCTGGGTGACCGCGAGCGGCTGATCTCGATCGCCGCGCACGAGCTCCGCAATCCCCTTTGCTCCGTTCGTTTCTGCCTGCAAACGCTGGAACGGAATGGCGGCGCGTTGGCCCCGCAAGCCGTCCGGATGCTGGAGATCATGTCCAGGGGCGAGCGCAAGATCGCCCGGCTGATCGACGATCTGCTCGATCTCGGGCGGATCCGCACCGGGCAGCTGGCGCTCGACCTGTCGTCCTTCGATTTGTGCGATGTCATACGTGACGTCAGCACGCTGATGGAGGCGCAAACGGTCGATACGGGATCGACCTTGAACGTTGAGCTGAACGGACCCGTCGTTGGATGTTGGGATCGTGGGCGACTTGATCAGGTTGTCTCCAATCTGTTGGCGAACGCAGTCAAATACGGACAGGGTCGCCCGGTCGTCATTCGGGCGGGCGCCGATGCGCAGCGCGGCGTGGCCTGGATGGCGGTCACCGATCAGGGGCTGGGGATCGAGCCCGATCTCCGAGAGAGCATCTTCGAACCGTTCAAGCGCGGCACGTTGGTCGGCCATCGCGACGGGCTCGGCCTCGGTCTCTTCATCGTGCGAGGGATCGTCGAACAGCTGGGCGGCGCCGTCCGCGTGGACAGCCGTCCCGGATCGGGTGCGACGTTTGTCGTGGAGCTTCCTCTCCAGATCGCCTGCTGACGCCATCTCTCCTCTCGGGCGATGGTAAGGCGGACCCGCAGAGCGTCTGTACAGGGAATAGCTGATTCTCCTCGCCGCCGGCAGGTTCACCGTCGGCGGGAGGGGCGGTATCCGGGAATCAGGCTGAAGCGACGAACGACTCCACTTGCTCGAGGAGCTCGTCGAGGGTGAATGGCTTCAGCAGAAGCGCGTCGGCGCGGATCGGATGGCGTCGGGCCTCGCGGCTGGCGGTCATGATGAGAACCGGAATGTCCCGGGTGCGCCGGTCGCGGAGTTGCCGCTCGCGAAACTGCCATCCGGTCATTTCGGGCATCATCAGGTCCAGCAGGATGAGGCAGGGCGGCGGGCCGTTCCGCGACAAGCGCAGCGCCACGTGCGCGTCGTAGGCGGTCACCGCCTCGTAGCCCGCGTCGGTCAGCGCGTCCGCCAGGCTTTCGCACAGCTCGACGTCGTCGTCGACGATGAGGAGTCGGGGGCGCTCGTTCACGACGCCCTCGGCAGCTGCACGCTGAAGGTCGACCCGTGGCCGGGCTCGCTCTCCACGGAGATCGTTCCGTGGCAGGCGTCGACGATCTGCTTGCAGATCCAGAGCCCCAACCCGAGGCCGGGATGACGCCTGACCGAGGTCGCCCGCTCGAACCTCTCGAAGATTCGCTCCTGTTCCTGCGTCGGGATGCCTTCACCAGAGTCTTTGACCTCCAGGCGGGCGACGGCGGCGTCGGCGTCCAGCTCCACCTCGATGGGGCGGCCACACCCGAACTTGATGGCGTTGGAGAGCAGGTTGGTGACCACCTGCCCCAGGCGCAGCCGATCCCACTGCCCGACCACCTCGTTGCGCATCCGGAACAGAACCGGCGAGCCGGCGCTGACCGCCGAGTCGCGCATCAGCTCGATCGCCTCGACGACCAGCGACTGCAGATCGATCTCCTCCGGGCGGAGATCGAGACGTCCTTCCACGAACTGAGAAACATCCAGCAGCTGGTCGACGAGCTGGTTGAGGCGCACCACCTGCCGGCGAATGGCGGAGAGCCGGCGATGCAGTCTCTCGTTGATCGGCGAGCTGTGTCCGTTGGTCGACTCCGCCGAGGCGAGCAGACTCTCCGTCTGCAGGCTCAAGGTGGTGATGGGGGTCCGCAGCTCGTGCGAAGCGGCGGAGAGGAACTCGTCCCGCACCCGGAGCGTCCGCTGGAGGCTGACCAGGGCCTCTTCCTGCTGCGCGTTCCGGCGGCGCATGGAGGTCAGCTCGAGCCGCGTCTGGACCCGCACCAGGAGCTCCCGGCCGGAGAACGGCTTGACCAGGAAGTCGTCCGCGCCGGCCTCGAGGCCGGCGATCGTCTCCCGTTGCCCGGCGGTGCGCGACATCAGGATGAGCGGCACGTCCTGCGTGGTCCGCTCGGCGCGCAGCTGCCGGGCCAGCTCGATGCCGCTCAACCCCGGCATCTGCACGTTGGCGATCACCAGATCGAAGGTCGAGCCCAGCGCCTGGTCGCGACCGCGGTCACCCCGCTCGGCGAGTGTCACGGCCCAGCGTGTTCCCAGCAGCAGATCGAACGTGGCCCGCGCCTCGGGATCGTCCTCGACCACCAAGATGCGTGCCGCCGGTTCCTCTTCCGTCGACACGCACCACAACGTGAATCCGTTGGACCTTCGCGGCAACGTCCGTCGCTGTAAGTGCGCGGCGCATTCAGGACGAGGCCGTCGGGGCCCTCGGTTGCCGCGCCTGCCCGCGTCGTCAGCTTCACTGCCGAGGAGGCGCCATCGGATGACCGCCGAGGAGAAGCGACTGTCGGGCGCCGCGGGCGCGGCAGCCTGGAAAAAGTGGGGACCCTATCTGAGCGAGCGCCAGTGGGGGACTGTGCGCGAGGACTACGGCGGCAGGGGGGACGCCTGGACCTACCTCAGTCACGACCTCGCCCGCTCTTTCGCCTACCGGTGGGGTGAGGACGGCCTGGCCGGCATCTCCGACGACAAACAGACGCTCTGCTTCGCGCTGGCGCTCTGGAACGGGCGCGATCCGATCCTCAAGGAACGCCTGTTCGGTCTCACCAACCCGGAGGGGAATCACGGCGAGGACGTCAAGGAGTACTACTTCTACCTCGACAGCACGCCGACCCATTCCTACATGCGGTACCTCTACAAGTATCCGCAGCTGCCCTTCCCCTACCGCGAGCTGGTCGAGACCAACGCCGGTCGCTCGCGCCACGATTTCGAATACGAGCTCATCGACACCGGCATCTTCCGCGACGACCAGTACTTCGACCTCTACGTCGACTACGCCAAGGCGGGACCAGAAGATCTGCTGATCGAGATCTCGGCCCACAACAGGGGGCGGGAAGCGGCGACCCTGCACCTGCTTCCCACGCTCTGGTTTCGAAACACCTGGAGGCAGAGGCGAATCGAGCGTCCCCAGATCCGTGTGGCCGCCGGCGAACAGATGGCGTTGTCGGCCACCAGCGCCGCGCTCGGCGAATACCTGCTCCATTGCGAGCCAGGCGCGACGTTTCTCTTCGCCGACAACGAGACCAATCCGGCGCGCTTGCACGGGCAAGGTGATCCCCACGACGGTCAGGGCCCGCGCTACTTCAAGGACGGGATCAACGACTACCTCGTCGACGGCGCGAAGGAGGCGATCAATCCGCGGCGGGTGGGGACCAAGGCGGCGGCCCACTACACCTTCGAGATCCCGGGCGAAGAGAGCCGAACGCTCCGCTTGCGCCTCTCCAGCGCGAGCATCGTGCACGACGACGGCGTCCTCGGGAGGCGGTTCTCGCGCGTCATCGAGACCCGCAAGCGCGAGGCGGACGACTTCTACGCCGAGGTCATCCCCGCTTCGCTGTCCGCCGATCGTCGGGCGGTCATGCGCCAGTCCCTGGCGGGCATGCTCTGGAGCAAGCAGTTCTACGACTATGATGTCGACACCTGGCTGACGGGGCACGACGGCGCGTCGTCCTGCAAGACCAACGGCGGCGGCCACCACCGCAACGTCGAGTGGACGCACATGGCGAACGCCGACATCATCTCGATGCCGGACAAATGGGAGTATCCCTGGTACGCCGCCTGGGATCTGGCGTTCCACGCGGTGCCGCTCGGGCTGGTCGATCCGGCCTACGCCAAAAACCAGCTCTTGCTGCTGTTGAAGGAGAGCTATCTGCACCCGAACGGCCAGGTCCCCGCGTACGAGTGGAACTTCGGCGACGTCAATCCGCCGGTTCACGCCTGGGCCGCCTACTTCCTCTATCAGCTGGACAAGAGCCGCTCCGGGCACGGCGATCTCGAGTTCTTGAGGAGCATCTACAACAAGCTGTTGATCAACTTCACCTGGTGGGTGAACCGCAAGGATCACCAGGGGCGCAACGTCTTCGAGGGAGGATTCCTGGGGCTCGACAACGTCGGCGTGTTCGATTGCAGCACGCCCCTGCCGACGGGGGGACACCTCGAACAGACCGACGGCACGGCCTGGATGGCGTTCTACGCGCAGGCGATGCTGCAGATCTCGCTGGAGCTCGCCGTCGAGGATCGGTCCTACGTCGACATGGCGTTGAAGTTCTTCGACCACTTCGTCTGGATCGCGTCGTCCATGATCCAGATCGGCGGGCAAGGCGAGATGTGGAACGAAGAGGACGGATTCTTCTATGACGTCCTGCGGACGCCCGACGGGAAGGCGCGGCAGCTGAAGGTTCGTTCGATCGTCGGCCTGCTTCCGCTCTGCACCGCCGCCGCGGTCGACGAGCAGGTGGTGGCCGCCCTGCCCGAGCTCCAGCAGCGCGCCCGCTGGCTGGCCAGCCATCGGCCGCACCAGGTGAGCAACATTCACGACCCGCGGCGGCCCGGCTATCGCGACCGCAGGTTGCTCTCGCTGCTCAGCGAGGAGCGGCTCTGTCGGGTCCTCGGTCACGTGCTCGACGAGAACGAGTTCTTGAGCCCGTTCGGGATCCGATCTCTCTCCCGCTATCATCTCGATCATCCGTACACGCTCAACCTCGACGGCAAGGAGATCAAAGTCGGCTACCTGCCGGCCGAGTCGGACAGCGGGCTCTTTGGGGGAAACTCCAACTGGCGCGGCCCAATCTGGATGCCGGTCAACGCGCTTCTGATCAAGGCGCTCATCAACTACTACGCCTACTACGGACCCAGCTTCCGGGTGGAGTATCCGACCGGCTCGGGGCATCGGGCGACGCTCTACGAGGTCGCCAAGGGGTTGACCGAGCGATTGGCGCGAATCTTCCTGCGGGACAAGAGCGGCCGGCGGCCCGTCTACGGCAGCACGTCGAAGCTGTCGGACGATCCGCTCTGGCGGGATCACCTGCTGTTCTACGAGTACTTCCACGGCGACAACGGCGCCGGCATCGGCGCCAGCCATCAGACCGGATGGACGGGTCTCATCGCCTCGCTGCTCCACTACTTCGCCACGGTCTCGGCGACCGAGGCGCTCAATCTGTGGTCACCAGATGCGCCGCGAGCGGCTATGCCCGCCACCGGGCCACGCCGCAAGAGCTCCCGGAACGACCGCGGCGGCTGAAAAGAAAAAAGCCGGGGCCCGAGGCGCCGCGTGAGGGAGCATTTCCGCGCGGCGTCTCCAGCCCCGGCAGGCGTGCCTCAACCGGCACGCGCCGGCTTAGAACTCGAAGCCGAGTCGCCCGAGCGCGCTCCAGTTTTGCATCGAGTTGTTGCTGTTCGTGATGCGGCTGAACATCGTGTCGTCGAAGACGGCCCGGTAGGTTCCGCGCACGTCGACCAGGAACCCCTTCGCCGGCCGGATCGAGATGCCGGCGCCGAGGGGGACGGTCCCCACGTCATCCGAGCTGAGGACGCTCGAGGTGTTCGTGGCGCTGTTGGTGATCTGGTAGTGGGTCCACCCGGCGCCGCCGAAGACGTACGGCTGTATCTTGTAATTGGTGAAGTTCAGCCGAAGGTCCCCCTCGACCCCGTTCCCGACCAGGCGCGAGTTCGTGGAGAGCCCCAGCGCCTCGATGGACTGGGCCGAGCCGATGTAGGCACCCTCGATGGCGATGGGAAGCCGCGACCCAAAGGTCAATCGGGCATCCCAGGTTCCGCCGGTGTTGACCGTATTTCGCGCCGCGCTGTCGATGAAGCCGACGGCGCCACCGCCGACCAACGCCTCGATGCCGATCTTCGATGCCGGCGTGTCGTGATGGACCACTTCCGCGGGCGGCGGCACGGGCTCGTACATCGGCGCGGGCGGCGGGGCGGGGGCCACCGGCGGCACGATGACGACCGGCGAGGGCTCGGGCGCGACCGGCTCCGGCGGCGCCACCGGCTCCGGCGGCGGCAGCGGCGGCATCACCTCGGCGATCTTCTTGGGAACGTCGCAGGTCTTGACCTTGACGACGCGCGCGTCGGCGTTGCTGACCGGGGCGGTGTCCTCGCCGTGGCCGACCACGCTGATGCGATCCGCCGGCACCCCTTTGCCGACCAGGAAGTCCTCGGCCGCCTGCGCGCGCCGCTCGCTGAGGCGCTGGTTGGCCGTCGCGCCGCCGGTCTTGGAGGTGAATCCCTCGAGGTGCACCGTGCGTTGATCGCCGTTTTGGAGCCAGGTGGCGACGCCGCTCAGGGCGCCCTTTCCGTTCCTGTCGATCTCCGACGATCCGATGCCGAAGTTGACCGTGACGCCGGAATCCTTGCAGACCGGCACGGCCGGGCTCTCTTCGGAGCTCGCCCCTTCCATTGGCTGTGCCATGGCCAATCCGCCCAGCATCAAGACCGAGAGCGGAGCGGCTCCAATCACCCCTCGCCACACCTTGTTGACGTTGTTGCGCATGGTGCTCGTACCTCCCTGATCTCGAATCTGGGACCGGATGGGCCGAGGTCGGATCGAATGCGAAAACGCCGTACACAAATACTCGCCTCGCGCGCTGGAAACGGCGGCGATTGCGACGTTTTCCGATGGGCGGCCGGCGGTCGGTGAGCCCACCATTCGTTTCATGGAACCTTCCTCGGGAGCGGGCCTTCGCGAAGATCTCGAGTTGGAGCTGCGGCTCGCTCGCGCGGAATGTCGATGAAATCGAATCGGGCTGGTGGAATCGCGACGGGGTCGTTCGCCGCCGCCGCGGTCGCCCTGCTGGCAGGTGCCTGCGCGCACCAGATGGGGAAGGGCGCCGTGGCGGGTGCCACTCAACAGGTGGCGCAGGGTCAAACGGCGAACGCCGACGATCCGAACAGGCAGATAGCGCGTGTCTTCGCCCAGAGGGCGGTCGAAGGCGCCGTCGCCGCCCTCGACGCGCCCGAGCAGCGCGCCAGGATTCAGCAGGTGGTCAACGCCGCGGTGACCGAAGCGGTCGCCAGCGCACTGCGGACCGCCAACGAGGTTCCGCAGGGCGAACACGCGGGCCTCGCGGGCGAGCGTGGGGTGAGCCCCGTCGCGCTGCTCATTGGCCAAGCCGCCCGGACCGCGGTCGAGGACGCGATTCGGGAGTTGGTCGTCGACCTCGGTGGCCACGGCGAAGGGCCGCTCGCGGCCAGCCTCGCCGGCACCGGCAAGACCGTTTCGGCCGCCGTGGTGGGGAGCGCCCTCGAGCAACTCACCGAGCTCTTCCCTGGGTGCCGCGGCCCCGACGCCGTTGCCTGCATCAACCGCCAGATTGCGGCGATGAGCCAGTCGGCCGCGGTCGGTTTTTCGACCGGTCTGCGCCAGTCCATCGGTTGGCCGCTGCTCATCGTCGCCGCCCTGATCGGCCTCTTGCTCGGCCTCCTCAGTCACTGGCTCTGGTCTCAGCGCGGCCACGGACGTCAGGTGCTGCGCACCCGCACCACCTGAACGTCCGTCCGCGCTCCCCGCCGCGCTCGGAGGGGGACGCTCTCTCGGGGGCCCGGGATCAGGCGCTGTGGTGCGCCTGGATGGCGCGCACCACCTGAGCCTTGACCGCGTCCATGTTGAACGAGGCGGGCGGTTGCAGCGGCGGGAAGTCGACGAAGGTCTGAGCCGCCTTGGCCACCTCCTGCTGCACGAACACGAACCGCCAGAACTCGTACTTGAACCACTCCGCCTGCTCGAGCGACTGCCCGACGCCGGTGCGTTCGAACGGATCGAGCCGCAGATTGACCACCATCGGCCAGTCGACCTTCACCGTGCCGCCCAACCAACCGCTCGGCTGGTCGATGAACCGATACTTGTAGTCGCCGATGCGCACCGCGCCCAGCGTCCCCTCCGCGAAGTAGTAGATCTCGTTTCGCTTCGAGGGTCCCTTGCCGGTCAGCAGCTCCAGCTGGTTGTAGCCGTCGAGGTGAACCTTGTAGCTGCGTTCGCCCAGCTTCTTCCCCTGCTTCAACTCGGCGACGATGTTCGGATCGCCGGCCGCCGCCGCGAAGGTCGGGAGCCAGTCGAGCCCCGAGATGAGACCGTTCTCCACCTTGCCGGCAGGGATGCGTCCCGGCCAGCGCGCGATGCAGGGGACGCGGAAGCCTCCCTCCAGGACCGTCCCCTTGCCGCCCGCGAAGGGGGTCTGCCCGCCGTCCGGCCAGGTGAAGTTCTCGGCGCCGTTGTCGGTGGTGAAGACGAGGATGGTGTTGTCGGCGAGCCCGTCCGCGTCCAGCTTCTTCATCACCCCGCCGACGATGTCGTCGAGCTGGGCCATGCCGGCCTCGTAGACCGACCAGCCGTTCTCCGAGTTGCGCATCTTCTCGTATTTCTCCGAGAGATGCGTGACGACATGCATGCGCGTCGGATTCAGGTAACAGAAGAACGGTTTGCCCTCGTCCTTGGCCTGGTCGATGAACTTCAGGGCATGATCGAGGATCTCGTCGTCGACCGTTTCCATCCGCTTGGTGTAAAGCGTCCCGGCGTCGGCGATCTTCTGCTTGCCGACCTTGCCCCAGCGCGGATCCACGTGCGGGTCGTCCACGTCGGTCGCGTGGCAGTGGAGCATGTTGCGTGGGCCGACGGTGTCCTTGAGCTCCTTGGGGTAGTTGGGGTGCTCCGGATCCTCCATGGCGTCCAGGTGATAGAGGTAGCCGAAGAACTCGTCGAAGCCGTGCAGCGTCGGCAGGAACTCGTTGCGGTCACCGAGGTGGTTCTTGCCGAACTGTCCGGTGGCATAGCCCAGCGCCTTGAGCGCGGTGGCGACCGTGGGCGCCTCCTTGGGCATGCCGATCGGCGCCCCCGCCTGACCCACGGTGGTGAGGCCGGTCCGGATCGGCAGCTGTCCGGTGATGAAGTTGGCGCGCCCGGCGGTGCAGCTCGCCTCGGCGTAGTAGTCGGTGAAGCGCATTCCCTCGCTTGCCAGCCGATCGAGGTTGGGCGTGCGTCCGGCCATCATCCCCTGGTGATAGGCGCCGATGTTGAACCAGCCGACGTCGTCCGCCATGACGAACAGGATGTTCGGCTGCTGTTGTTTCCCGGTGGTGCCCTTGGCCATGTTCGCTCTCCTTGCAGGACGTTGAGCTGTCACCGTGGATCGGCCGGCGCGCGCGGCAACCAAGCCGTTGCCTGAGATCGGCGCCTGCCGCCGCCCCTCGACCCCGGGACGACCAGGCGCCTACTGGGGTGAGGCGGTCGGTTTGATCGCCGCTGCCATCGCCTCCCGGTAGGTGATCCGCACCATCTGGCCGGGCTGCAGGGTGGTCAGCTTCTTCTGCATCGCCGGGTCGTAGACCGTCACCGTCTGGACGTTCCCCCTCGGTCCCTTGAAGGTCAGCTTGTTCATCACCTCGTCGACGCCCACCACCTCGACGGTCGCCGCGATCTGACGGCCGACGGCGGCGACGCCTGGATCGCCGGTGCGGACGCCGGTGGTCGTCTCGCTCATGCTCGTCTTCGATCCGGCCGGCATCAACGCGACGCCGATCGACTCGCTGTAGTCGACGTCGACATGATCGCCGACCTTCAGCGTGTCGAATGACTTCATGTCGGACGGGACACCCACCGTTCGCGACTCACCTTCGGCGTTCAGCAGCATCACCGTCCGGGTGGTGCGATCGATGGCGCTCACCACCACGGTCTCGTGCACCTGGCGGGCCGTGGAGTGTCCCATGGCCGACTGGGCCCGCGACGAGCCGCTCCAAGCCGCCAGCGTCAGCAGGCCGCCCACGAGGGCGAGCATCGTCCTCTTCCGTCTCCCCTGATTGATCATTTCACACCTCCCCAGCAAGGTAATCCCGCCGGATCGCCCTCGCGCGGCGGGGCTGTGAGTCGTTCGCTGAAAGCCGGGCGCCCGGCTGCGTCGGCGGGCGCCGGCGCTCACTGGGAGGCGCGGGCGCGGCCGAAGGCGTCCATGCGCCCCCAAGTGCCCGGGATGTCGAGCAGCTCGATCCGTCCGAGCGGCTCGGGGATGGCCGGGTCGACGATCAGATGGGTCCCGTCGGACTCGAGGCCCAGCAGCGTCCGAATGAGCAGCAGCGGCGCGCCGGTCGCCCAGGCCTGCGGGCTGCAGGCCGTTGGGTACTCGACCGGATAGTGGGTGTCCGATCGGGGGTAGCCTCCGAACGCCTCGGGGAGCCGGCCGCCGAACAGATTGGCCGCCTCCAGCATGGCGCGCGAGATGCGGGCCGCCTCGGCGCGGTAGCCGGCCTGGCGCAGCCCCCAGGCGATGAACGAGTTGTCGTGCGGCCAGACGGTGCCGACGTGGTACCCGATCGGGTTGTAGGAGTTCTCGCTGTTGGCCATGGTGCGGATGCCCCAGCCGGAAAACAGCGCGTCGCTCATCAGGTGCTTGACGCAGCTGGCGGCCTTGTCATCGTCGGCGATGCCGCTCCAGAGCAGGTGGCCGATGTTCGAGGTGAGCGAATCGACCTTGCGCTTCTGGCCATCGAGCGCCAGCGCGAAGAAGTTGCGTTCGGGGATCCAGAACTCTTGGTTGAACCGCTGCTTGAGCTCGACGGCCTGTGTTTCCAGCTGCTTCGCCCAGACCGGATCGTTCCACACTTCACGTGCCAGGCGCGCCGTCCGGAGCTTGGCGTCGTACACGTAGCCTTGGAGCTCGCAGGTGGCGCGCGGCAGCGGCGCGATGGTCCCGTCGGCGAAGGCGATCGAATTCCAGGAGTCCTTCCAGCATTGGTTGTCGAGGCCCGTCTGGTCGTTGCCGCGCTTGTATTCGACGAAGCCGTCGTGGTCGCGATCGCCGTAACGATCGATCCAGGCGACCGCGGCGCGGGCCTCTCGCTCGAGCTCCTGGGCCAGCGCGCGATCCCCCGTCCAGCGGACGTACTCCTCGAGCACGATGAGGAACAGCATCGTGCTGTCGGCGGCGCCGTAGTACGGCGACTGCGGGCGCTGTTCGAAGGCGGTCATCTCGCCCAGGCGCAGCTCGTGCAGGATCTTCCCGGGCTCCTCGTCGCGAAAGGGGTCCTCCACCCGTCCCTGGAACAGCGCCAAGGTCCGCAGTGTCGAGGCCGCCAATTCGGGCGCGAAGGGCATGGCCTGAAAGCTGGTGATCAGGCTGTCGCGGCCGAACACCGCCATGAACCAGGGAAGCCCCGCCGCCGGCAGCGCGCCCGGGGTGATCCCCGTCCGGAACCGCAAGGCAGCCATGTCCACCAGGCTGCGGCGGTAGATCTGCTGCAGCGGCTCCCAGGAACAGACGAGCCGGGGCGCGGCGGCCACCCAGGCGTCGACGTTGGCCTTGCTGCGCATCGGCACGTCGCCGGTGGCGCGTGCGGAGGCCTGCACGTCGAGGGAGACGGTCCAGGAGGTGCGGGGCGGCAGATGCACGTGAAAGTGCAGACCGTCCTCGCTGATATCGGCCTTCTGGCTGGCCGAGATGTACGTCTCGCGCACGAAGTCTTCGCGCTTGTATCCCAGCGTCAGCCGATCGTTCGTCGTCTTCGTGTAGAGCTGCCCCGTCTTCGCCAGCTTGTCCTTCACCTCGAACAGATCGGCAAAGTCGCAGCCCGCGTCCAGCTTGACCTCGAGGTCAATCGCCTCCTTGTCGTGGTTCTCGAGCAGGATCTCCTCGTGGAACCCCTTGCCCACGGCGCGCTTGCGGGCGACCGAGAGGTGAGAGTCGACGTAGATGGTGCCGGTGGTGACCGCCTCGAAGAATTGCACCTGGAAGTATTCCTGCTCGTCGACCGACAGCACCGACGGGCGAAGGCCGTTCACGGTCAGGATCCAGCGAGAGAGAAACCGCGTATCGTCGAGAAACAGCCCCTGCGCGTCGACCGGGCTGGCGTCGATGTCCCCGCGCCGATCGCTGACCACGAATGCGTTGCCGTCCAGGATGCTGACCGTGTTGAGCGACATCGTTACTTGTCCTTTCCGTCGAACTGGGTCTGCACGAAGGGAGAGCCGGCGCGCAGTCCATAGAGAATCTTCACGCCGAGCACGCGATCGCCGTGCAGGCGGCCTTGGGCCTTGAGCGCCATCAAGACCGGGTTGAGCTGGCCTCGGAGGATACCGACGAGAAGCTCGCGCGAGCGAACGACCGCGGTCACGTCGACCGGAGGTCCGTCGGGCACCACCTTGGCGCGCCCGTTGTCGACAGCCAGCACGCCGAGCGCCGTGTCTCCCACCATCAGGCGCATGCGGCCCACGATTCCGGCCAGCCCTGGTGCGTCTCCCTCCGTACCTGCCGTTGCCGTTGCCAGGCTTTCGCCGCTCTGGTTCTCCAAGGGGGCCTCCTTCGGGTTCAGCTCAACGTGGTGGATTGACGACGACGTAGGTCACCTGGGATCCCGCGTAGCGCGGCTGGTACCAGGTGTGACCACACTGCTGGTAGGCGACGTTCCCCACCATCACCGAGGTGCAGGAGGGCGGAATCGAGCGCACCACGGTCCCCACCGCCACTGCCGTGGCGACCGCCGCGGTGCCGACCACGGCGCCGCGCGCGACCGGGTGATAGTTGACGCTCCTGCGGACCACGACCACCGCGTTGGCGGCGCTCGGCGCCAGGCTGGCGGCGGCCAGGAGAGCGGCCAACAGCAAACCCCCTGATCTGATCTTGTCCATGATTCGGCTCATCGCGTATCTCCTTCGTCATTCATTCGTCGAGGCCGGCTTTTTCCGGGCCGGCGCGCTCGTTCGAGCCGGTCTTCGCCCGAGCCCGTTACTGATGCGAGCTGGCGCTGCGGCCCGCGGCGGTGTCGAACTCGATCTGATGGGCCTCCGGCGGAGGCACGAAGGTGAAGAGGTCGTCGGCCAGCTTCGGATTGAGGTCCCAGTCCAGAACCATCCCGTGCTGCGGGCGCGACTTCTCCGAGGTCGTCGTGATGACCATCTTCCGCGGCAAGGGGCGCGGCCCTTGCTCGATCCAGAGCTCCCAGTCGACGTCCTTCTGCCGAAACGCGTAGTGGTCGCAGGCGGTGCCTTCGACGGTCGCGACCCCGACCTTGGTGGCCGCGGTGATGTCGCTGGTTCCGTCATGCTCCGTTCCCCAGTAGAAGAGGTCGGCCAGCGGCAGATCGATCCCGTAGCGCTTCTCGGTGACGTCCTTCAGCTCGGCCAGGGTGGCCGGGGCCGGGAAGGAGGCGTAGTAGCCGACCTTCTCGCCGAAGATGGTGAAGGTCTTGCCGTCGTAGTAGAGGCGCTCGTCCCGGCGATCGCCCCGCACGTCGGCCCGCATCCGGTCCGGCCGCCGCACCATCAGGTCGAAGGTCCCACCGAACTGCACCTTTTGCCCGGAGGAGAGCAGATCGTCCGTGGTGACGCTTCCCCGCACCGAGAACTTCTGCTGATCGCGCAGGAACGCACCCATCTTTTGAAGCGCCGCGATGGCGTCGGGG
>Ga0210388_10001919_pt1 | contig 16300 bp, 9 predicted proteins | sample IncBWC19OmetaG_FD_155485 | JGI IMG/M metagenome (GOLD analysis project Ga0210388, IMG submission 155485) | Forest soil microbial communities from Barre Woods Harvard Forest LTER site, Petersham, Massachusetts, United States - Inc-BW-C-19-O ...
CGTGTGCATTTCGGCGGTGCTTTCCGAAAAGGAAACGCCCGGTTTGAGACGGCCGAGCACCCATAGCCAGCGATTGTCCCGGCGCAGCTGCTCTTTGGTATCCATCGAGAGCGGGATCCACGCCTCCGCCGGCATCGGATAATCAAAGCCCTTGGCCATCACGCCGATTACCGTGAAGTCTTTGCCATCGATGACGATCTCCTTGCCCACGATGTTGGGATCGGAGGCGTAGCGCTGCTCCCAGAGCGAATGGCCGAGGACTATTTCCCGGTCCTTGCCCGGCTCATCTTCTCCAGGCAGGAAGGTGCGGCCCAGAGCAGGCTGCACGTTAATCATTTGAAAGAAATTTGGGGTGACCTTGAAGTCTTGCACTTTTCGCGCTTCAGGGCTGCCGGTCAGATTTACTTCGTCCCAAGCGTACGCTGCGATTTCATCGAATGAGCGCGCGTCTTTCTTCCAATCTAGAAATGTCGCGGGAGCGACGGCATTGAAATCCTGAGGACCGAAGCCTGCCCCGGTATCCTGGTGGTCCGCTCTGGTATCGACCAACGCCACCATGCGGTCGGCATTCTCGAAGGGAACCGGGTGCAGCAGAAACGCTTCCGCCAAGCTGAACATGGCGGCGTTCGCGCCTATGCCGAGCGCCAAAGCGACTACGCAGACTAGAGTAGTCAGGCGATGTTTCACGAGCATGCGCAAGCCGAATCGGACGTCTTGCCAGATCGAGTTCATCGAGCGCCCCTTTTTTGCCGGAAATGTTTAGGCGGTAACGCCGGCTTCCTTGGTTTCTTCGACGATGCGGCCATCGAACAGGTGAATGGTGCGATCGGCGAAATTTGCGTAGCGTTGGTCGTGGGTGACCATGCAAACCGTCGCGCCGTTGCGGTGCAAATCGCGGAGCAATTCCATGACGGCTTCGCCGTTCTTCGAGTCCAAGTTACCAGTCGGCTCGTCAGCCATCAGGATAAGAGGATCGCCAACCAGTGCGCGAGCCACGGCTACACGCTGTTGCTGACCTCCAGAGAGTTGCGAAGGATAGTGCCGCAGACGGTGGGCCATGCCGACGCGTTCGAGGGCGTTTTGCACTTTCTGCTTGCGCTCGGCTGCGCTCGTGCCACGATAGGTCAGCGGGAGCTCGACGTTTTCGTACACGGTGAGGTCGCCGATTAAGTTAAACGCCTGGAAGATGAAGCCGATTTCGCGATTACGGATGCGGGTGCGCTCGCTGATCGTGAGCTTGCCGACGGGCTGACCATTCAGCATGTAACTCCCGTCGCTTGGCGAATCGAGCAGGCCCAGAATCGAGAGGAGCGTTGACTTGCCGCAACCCGAAGGGCCAGCGATAGAAATGTACGTGCCTTTCTTGATCTCCAGATGGATCTCTTCGAGCGCGTGAGTTTCCACTTCGTCCGTGTAGAAAACTTTCTTTACGCCTTCCATTTTAATGAGTGTAGGTGCGTCTGACATTTCGTCTCCTTAACTAGTTTTAGTCTTGAAACTCATCCTGCAAATCCGTTTTGCCGAGCCCCGACTGCAATGCATTCTGCCTAAAGCCGTTTCATCTACTGATACCGCAGCGCCACCAACGGATCGACGCGTGTCGCACGCCTCGCTGGAATGAAGCATGCCGCAAGAGCGATAAGCGCGATCAATCCCAATCCCAACGCATAAACAGCAGGATCTCCCGCGTGGACACCATACAGCATTGACTCGCTGAACCTTGCCAATCCATAGGCCAGTGGAAGCCCCACTCCTATGCCGATCAGGACCATCGATCCGACTTCTTTGACGATTAGGACGCGGACATCGCCGGCCAATGCGCCGAGCGCCATACGGATGCCAATCTCACGTGTGCGCTGCACTACAACGTAAGCCAGAACTCCGTAAATGCCTAGGGCCGCGAGAAGCGCCGCGAGCCCCGCGAAGCACGCCGACAGCACAGCTACCATCCGCGCTGAGAACAAATCTTCCTCAACCACACGTTGCATGGTTTTCAAATCGAACACGGGCAAATTTGCATCCATCTGACGCACGACGTCTTGCAGGCTGGAAGCCAGCAAAAGCGGATCGCGATCGGAGCGAACGTAAAAAGTCATTTCGCGAAGCTTGGGTCTTTGGGAATAGGGAATGTACACATACGGCTGCGGAGCGCTATTAACATGCTCCTGTTTGACGTCTTTGACCACCCCGACGATCAGAATGTCGGGCACGACCTTGTTTCCGCCGCCAAAGGCGAAGTGCGAACCCACCGCATTTCTATGTGGGAAAAAGCGTTTAGCCATGGCTTCGCTGACGACCGCAACCTTGGGCGCCGTCGCTCCATCCGACTCGGTGAATTCACGGCCGGAGAGCAGCGGAATCCCCAGCGTCGAGAAATAGTTTGCGCTCACGGCGATATGATCCACATCTTGCAGTTCTTCGGGAAGCTGCGCCTGCGTGCCGCCTTCTACAGTGATGTTGCTGCCTTCGTCGTCGCCCGTAAGGGTCGCCACATCGCCCGAGCCGACTGAACGTACTCCCGGTATGGCCGACATACGCGAGCGCATCTGATCAAACAGAGCAATCGAGCGCGGGAGGTCGTATCCGTTCAGGATCGGCTGAACCGAAAATGTAATGACGTTGTCGGTCCGAAGTCCCAAGTCCTGGTTGCGCAAATTCCACAGAGAACGCACGAACAGACCAGCACCGGCCAGGAGCAGCATCGTGAAGGCCACTTGCCCTGCCACCAGGAATTTCCGGAAGCCCACATGCGAAACGCTGGCAGAGGAGGTTGAGCCCTGGTCTTTAATGACGTCGCTCACTCCCAACCGCGTCACGCGCCAGGCCGGAATCAATCCAAAGAAAATTCCGGAAAGCACTGTGGCGGCAATCGCGAAGCCGAGAACTCCTTTGTCCAGGCTGTCGCTTAATCCGTGAATTCCCGCGTTCTCGACCACAATGGGCGTCAAAATTCGCATCAACCAAGTGCCAAGCAATATGCCCATAGCACCGCCGCCGAACGCGCAGAGCAGGCTTTCTATTAGCAATTGCCTGATCATGCGGCTGCGGCTGGCGCCCATAGCGGTCCTGATGGCAAATTCACGTTGCCGCCCCGCACCGCGTGCCAACACCAGATTTGCGACATTCGTGCACGCGATCAGCAGCACCAGGCCGACCATCACGAAAAGCGTAATGATCTGTCCGCCAGAGTCTCGCTGCAGCACGGTTCGACCGTTGGCGCCGCTCGCTAATGCTATTTTCCTGTCCAAGAACAGCTGACGCTTCTTTTCGTTCCAGTCCGATTTGATCAGCGGCAGTTGTTCTTCCAGCAGCGGCTTATACGCGGCATTGATTCCAGCCTCTGCCTGCTTTTGGGATACGCCCGGCTTCCGCCGCGCCAGCAGCGTCATCCAATAATCGTTCCAGCCATCGAGCGTCTCGCCGTATTCCGTCATCAGCGGCGTCATCATCATGGGCACATAGAGGTCCGGCGTTTTGCCTACTTGCACGCCGGTGAATCCCGCTTGCGAGACGCCTACGACGGTCATCTCAACATTATTAACGAGCAGCACCTTGTTCAAAATGCTGGGGTCGCCGCCAAAATGCCGCTTCCAATAGGAATAACTTAGTACGATGTAGGGCTCAGCGGACGGCACCTTGTCATCATCCTGGCTGAACAGGCGCCCAATCGCCGGCTGCACACCCAGAACCTCAAAGTAATTCCCAGATACGACTTCACCGGAGGCTCTGTCGGTCTGGCCACGATTCGCAACGCTGGCAGAGAAGCCATACCGCGCCAGTATTCCCGAGAATACGGAATTCGTGTCGCGCAGCCTTTTGTACATCGGATAAGAAAAAGACTCGGTGGCATCGCCATCGGTCGAGACATGACCCGTTTCTGGGCCGGGCGATCTCAGAATGACCAATTCATTGGGATTCTTGACCGGCAATTGCCGCAGCAGGATCTGGTTCATCAAAGAGAAGATCGCTGTGTTCGCGCCGATGCCCAAAGCCAGGGTGATCACGGCGATGGCGGTAAAGCCGGGGCTCTTCCCCAGCATGCGCAAGCCGAAGGTAATGTCTTTCCAGAGGTTCTGCATTACGCGCTCACCGGAGAGACAGTCAGGTACCGGTACCGACTCGAAGACAAGGTAGGCAGCAATCCCCCGGCATGAGAACTATGAGTCATGGCAACCTACAACACCTCTCGTATTTGACGTACAAACCCCCGATAAGTCAGGTGCACTGGTTCCAATCCTTTGTAACAGGGAATACGCAACGCCTCGCTCAATGGTTCCCCCAATAATCCCAAATCTGCAAACTATTCATATCTCAGAGCCACCATCGGATCCACGCGAGTAGCTCGTCGCGCAGGGATGTAGCAAGCCGCCAATGCCACAATCGCGAGCAGTAGAATCACTCCCACGAAAGTCAGCGGGTCGCGCGCGCTTACGCCATAAAGCTGGCTTTTCAAGATGGTGGATACTGCCAGCGTTCCGAACAGCCCAACGACGATGCCCACAATTGTGATGCCCATTCCTTCCTTCAGAATGAGCCGCAATATGTCTGCTTTCGCCGCCCCAACCGCGACGCGCACTCCGAGTTCGTGTGTGCGCTGGGCGACGCTATAGGACATCACGCCGAACAGTCCAACAACCGCGAGAAGCAATCCCGCACCTGCAAAAATGGAGCAAAGCAGGCTCGTGAATCGCCGCTGGGCAACTGACGCAGCGACATACTCTTCCATCCGTTGCGCTTTGTAGATCGGGAGTTCCGCGTCCAGCGCCAACACTTGCGCACGCATCGCCGGAAGCAGGGTCATCGGGTCTGCTTCGGACCTCACCACAATGTCCATGGCTCCAATGGAATTCTGCTCATAAGGAACGTAGGACTCCGGGTCGGGAGGCTGCCACAGGTTCCGGTGCTTTATGTCGCCCACGACTCCGACGATTTCGCTCATGGAGTCGGATTTGTCGGCACTCATTCCCGGTTTCATGTGCTTGCCGATGGGGTTTTCGCCGGAGAAGAATTTTCGCGCCAGCGTCTGATTGATGATGATTACATGGGGCGCGTGGCGATCATCTCGTTCGTTGAATTCGCGCCCCGCCACCAGCGGGATGCGCATCGTTTCGAAGTAATCCAGTCCAACCGCGCGAATGAACGTTCGAGGCAGGTCGCTCTTCGCCATGGGGTGGCCTTCGATTTCAAACGATGTTCGAAGCGAATTGCTCGTGAGAGGCAGAGGCATGACCGCGCCGGCGCTCTTCACGCCGGGCACCGCGCGAACCTTCTCCAGCAAATTCTTGAAAAAATCAGCCGATTGTGCAGGTTTGCCATAGCGAGCGTAGGGCAAATCGAGATTGAAGGCCATCACGCCTTTGGGGTCAAATCCGGGCGATTGATGCAACAAGTGGAACATGCTTTCGATCAGCAAGCTCGCGCCGATCAGCAGCACCACGGCGAGCGACACCTGAGAAATTACCAGGAGGCTACGAATTCGCGAGCGACCCGTTCCACCCGTTGCTGTCCGGCCTCCTTCTTTCAACGATCCGAACAGATTAAACCGCGAAGCGTGTAGGGCCGGCGCCAGGCCGAACACAATTCCTGTAATGACCGAAACTGCCAGGGTGAAAGCGAGGGCCCCCAGGTCCACACCGGCGGAAGCCAGCCGCGGAATATCGAGCGATGGGAGATTCACAAGAGCTGCCGTTCCCCAGACCGCCAGTGAGAGTCCGAGAGTCCCGCCTGCCAACGATAGCATCACGCTTTCGGTCAGGAGTTGGCGAAGGATTCGGCCTTTGCCTGCGCCCAGCGAGGCGCGAATGGCCATTTCGCGTTGACGTCCCGCTGCGCGGGCCAGCAAAAGATTCGCGGCGTTTGCGCAAGCAATCAGCAACAGAAATCCCACGGCGCCGAGAACCATCAGCAGTGCGGGGCGCACATTGCCAACCATGGCCTCCTTCTCGGGCTGCAGATTTATTCCCATATGGCCGTCTGTATCTGGGAATTGTTTTGCAAGCCCCTCACTGATTCCCGCGGCCTCGGCGTTGGCTGTTGCCAATGTCACGCCATTTTTTAGACGGCCAATCGCCGACAGATAATGTGAGCCGCGCTCTTTTTGATATTCACCCTCGACGGCCATGGTCATCCAAAGGTCCATAGGTTGTGAGTCGAGCGGGAATTGAAATTCTGGAGGCATCACTCCGGCGATTTCGTACGGTTTGCCGTCGAGCACGACTTGTTTCTCGGTGACCTTAGGGTCGCTTGCGAAGCGTGTTCTCCACAAACCGTGGCTTAGTAGAACAACATACGTTCCCGGCTTGTCTTCCGTCGCCGCAAATTCGCGCCCCAGCATGGGTTTTGCGCGTAGGACGCTTAAAAAGTTCGCGGAAACAACGCCAACATCTATATGGAGGGGCTCACCGCCGCCAGTAATCGTTGAGGTGCTGGAATCGTAAGCCGCCGCCGATTCGAGCGATTGGCTCTGGGCGCGCAGATCGGAAAAGTCCGGGTAGCTGAGCGGGCGGCCGGTCTCGCCGGTCCGAAGATCAATGCCGTGAAGAGCAACGAGCCGGTCGGGTTGCGAGAAGGGAAGCGGCCGCAGAAGCACCGCGCTTATCACACTGAAAATCGCCGTGTTCGCGCCAATCCCGAGTGCCAGCGTGAGGATGACTACAGCGCTAAAGCCGGCCGACTTTGACAACATACGGATGGCGTAGCGAATGTCCTGCCACAGCATTATCATGAGTTTCTTCCGATCGAATTTTGCGCGTTCCGCAAAGCGTTATTCATAGCGCAGGGCCACCACAGGATTTACTCTTGTCGCTCGCCGCGCTGGAACGTAGCTTGCGAGCAGCGCGATTCCGACCAAAATCGCAGGCACGGAAAGAAATGCGATCGGATCATGCGTGCTGATTCCGAAAAGCATGCTCGAGAGAACCCAGGAGACTGCCGCGCAACCGGCAATTCCAATTGCGCCGCCAATCAGGACCGGACGCATGCTCTGTCGCAGCATCAAATTCATCACCTCTCGCCCGTCCGCTCCGAGCGTCATGCGAATGCCAATCTCGCGTGTTCGCCGGCTGACCGCGTAGGAAACTACCCCGTAAACTCCGATAGAAGCGAGCAGCAATCCCAGAACACCCAACGAACCTGCAAGCGCAGCCACGATTCGTGCTGGCGTCCGCCAAACTTCCAGATTGTCTTCGAGCCGAGTCACGTCCACCATGACATCCGGATCCAGCCCGTTAGCTAAGCCGCGAACGCCCGCGGCAACGGCCGCAAAATCTCCGCCGCCATGAATCATCAGGTGAAGCCGCGATTGTTCTTTGGGTCCTGCAGGCAAGTAAACAAATAGCTTTGGCTTTTCGCCAAGGTGCGAAACTTGTGCGTCTCTGACAATGCCCACGATTTGCAGGTCGGTGTTTTTTCCCTCTCGTAATGTCTTCCCGATCGGATCTTCTCCGGGCCACAGGCTTTTGGCTGTGGTCTCAGTGATGATGGCCACCTTTGCCCCAGCGCGGACTTCTTCTTTCGTAAAGTCGCGGCCGCGGACGATAGGAATTCCCAACATGCAAAAATAACCTTGTGAAACGGCATTGTCTTCGATTTGAAACTCGTCGGGCTTGCCGGGAAGATAGAAATCTCTTCCGCTATGATCATCGCTGAGAGGTATCTGGGTAGCCTCGACGACGCTGTCTACTCCAGGCAACGCCGCGACTTTTTCCTTCAAGCGCTGTTCGAACTCCGCCGCGGGTTTCTCTTTGAATCCTTGCGTCCGCAGGTCCAAGGACGCCACCGAAATGCCATTCATCGCAAATCCTGGATCGACGGTCTGCGCAAAATAAAGTCCGCGCAAGAGCAGCCCCGCCGCGATGAGCAAAATCATGCAAACCGCTACTTGCGCGGCAACCAGAGAATGCCGCAGAAACCCACCGCCCGCGCGCCCGCCCGTTCCACCGTCCACACCTTTTAGAGTCGTGTTCAAATCGGCTCGCGACGCCTGGAGCGCAGGCGCCAGCCCAAATGCCACTCCTGTGATCAGCGTTAGAAGCAACGCATAGCCCAGCACGCGAATGTCAGGAGTCAGATTGAAGGCCAGCGGCGGAAAGCCATGCGGCAAACGCGAAATCACGAAATGCGAAATTCCTTCGAAGGACCAGAAGGCGAGAACTGATCCGAGGGCGCCTCCTATCAGCGCCAGCATCACGCTTTCGGTCAACAATTGCCGAATCAATCTCCAGCGGCTGGCTCCCACGGAGAGTCTTACGGCGATTTCTTTTTGACGCGCAGTGGCCCTGGCCAGCATCAAGTTCGCCACGTTTGCACACGCAATCAGCAGCACCAAACCAAACCCGATCAAGATTACGGCAGCCGCTGCCATTACAAAATTGTGTTCTTCCGGTCGGCCCAGAAACGTAGCAGTTCGAATCGACAAAGATGTTTTGCGGCCGGGATGCTGCTGATCAATCTGGCTGGCGATAACGCTCAGGTCAGCACGCACTTGGTTCATAGAAACGCCCGGGCGCGCGCGGCCCAGCAACGACAGCCAACTCACGTTAGCGTCCCCGAGAAAATCGCGGTCGGGCTCCATCGCGGGCTGCATGGTGATAGGCACCCAGAACGCGCTGGGAATCGGCTCCGTCCCCCCGAATCCCTGTGGTGCGATGCCGATTACGGTAAATGGAGTGCGGTTCAGAATCACTCGTTTGCCGACAAGCGAAGCATCCGCGCCAAACGCGCTTTGCCACAATTCATCGCTCAGCACCACTACAGCGCCTTGGCCGGGCGCTGCGCAATCTGTCTCTACAAATCCGCGTCCCTCAGCGGGATGCACGCTCAACACATCGAAGTAATTGCAAGAAGTGAGTTGCCCATAAAGCTGCCGGGCCCTTCCGCCTGCGAGCGTCGCGTTCAGAAAGGGCTCGTAAGCTAGCAATCCCGAAAAAACATGGTTGTTTGCCCTGTAGTCCTGATATTCGGAATACGAAAAGAGAGTCGGCTCGCCGTGAACATCGCGATTGACGCTTCCGTGAAAAATTTGATCAACACTGACAATTTGTCCGGCGCTCGGCACGGGCAGCATCCGCAGCGCCGCTCCATTCAGGACGGAGAAGATCCCAGCGTTTACGCCGATGCCTAACGCAATCGCCAGAACGGCGACTGCCGTGAATCCTGGATTTTTGGCCAGCATTCGCAATCCGTACCGAATGTCCTGGAACAGGATTTGCATCAGCCCCTCCTACTCGCGACGACCAATTGTTCAGGATGGCCTACCGGCAAGAATTGCAACATGACAGCGTTGACCAAGCTGAATATCGCGGTATTTGCGCCGATGCCGAGGGCCATCGTGGCAACGGCTACTGCTGTGAAGCCCGGATTCTTCGCCAACATTTGCAACCCGTAGCGAATGTCTTGCCAGAGAGTCTGCAACTGGGCCTCCGCAAGAAACGCAGAACTTCCATCCCAAGGAATGCGAGAAATAAAACTTCGAATTCGTTCGCGAGCCGGCTGCCGGCCGAGAAGCAGCTGCTTTAATTCAGCCGGATGCGATCGAAATTGTCCCAGGCCGACATGTCGGACAAAATCACCTTGTCGCCCACTTTCAAGCCATCAAGGATTTCGATCGTATTGACGGAACTCCGCCCGAGCTTCACGTTGACGCGAGTAGCTTCTGAACCATCTTCGGTAAGCTTGAAGAGTCCAATCGTGCTGTCGGATTGCCCGTGCACAGGCCTGCCGACAAACAACACATCCTTCAGATTCTCGAGTGTGATTGTGCCGTCGACACTCAAATCCGGCCGCGCGCCGTTGGGAAGGGGCTCGTCGATCGTCACGTCCACCGTAACCGTTCCATTTACCACCGAGGGATCGATTCGCGAAACGTGTCCGCCCACGATTCCGTTGCGCGTATCAATCGAAGCCTTTTGCCCGATCACCACGTCCTTTGCTTGTGTTTCGGCAATTTTAACTTCTGCTTTGAGCTTTTTCGGATCAGCGACGCGCGCCAGGTTTGTGCCGGGGGTTATGTGTTGGCCGACTTCGACGGGTACCAGCTGCAACACGCCATCGATGCCCGCGCGAACATGCAAGGCATCCACTTGGCTCTTTTTTAGGTGATAGAGAGCTTCTGTTTCATCGACCTTTGCCTGTTGTGCGGCTATTCGCGCATTGCCGGAATCCGCGGCGATTCTGGTCTTGTCGCCCTCCAGCTGAGCGCGAATCGCGAGTTGCTCTTCCTTCACCTTTGACAGGTTCTCGATGAGCTGAGACGTGAGGCCGAGCTTCATCAGTTTTTCGTCATTGTCGTGCTGGATCTTCGCCTGCTCGTAATCACTTCGGACGGAGGCTTCCGTGGATTTTTGGTTCATCAGATCACTGTTTACCTGCACCCGGAGGTTCGCCAAATCTGCCTGCGCACCCTTCCACTGGAGTTCTGCGTCGAGCGCGGTTTGCGACAACGTGGGGTCGCTTAGTTCCATAATTACGGAATCGGGCTTGACGATCGCGCCCGGACGCAATACCCAGCGATCCACGCGCGAATCCGTTTGCGCCGCAATCCAACGAATGTCTTCGGGCACAAGCGTCCCGAGCCCGCGCACTTCGCGGAGCATTGGGCCGCGCTTGACGGTGTCCGACCAGACTGTGCCTTTGTCCACCGCTGGTGCGGCAGGTTTCAGCTTCGACAGGGCGTAAGTGACCCCGCCCAGCAACATGAGTGCGACGGTGCCGTAGGCTATCCGCCGGATTTTCTTGGCTCTTGCGTTAGATGGTCTTTGGATGTCCATAGTAGTCAGCGCCCTTCCTAGGCGCAAATCCCTTACCTAACAGAATTCGCTTAAAGGCTCGATTTGTCAATGGCTTACGGCACATCGCCTAAGACGGAATCCCGCCTCGCTGGCCGCATATGGGAATTTGTGTCCCATGACCGGACACTCTCAGGACGTCTTCAGGCGATCGCCGCTTCTTTTGACGCTACATACTATTGATACGTCTGCGCCGCGGCATTGTTCCCATAGGACCAAATCTTGGGGCGAGTTGGCGGACAAGGACCCCATCACGAGAAGGGAAGAAAGCCAACCACGGATACGCGGGAACCCCAATCACACAAAGAGCCTAGCAATTGGAACGCCTGGTTAAATTGGCATGTCGACTGATTTGCGGGTCAAAACGCTCGATCTTCATCGAATGCTCGAAAGATCAAATTCTGTTTCCACTCGCTGTCCGTTCGGCGTGTTGATTTGAACGGTCAGTATGGACGAATCGAGTTTCGCTGGGTCGAATTCGATTGTTGCTCTCTCTCCGTTGCTGGGAAGATCAGAATATTCATTGATGGGTTCCGCATAGAATTCGCGAGTATCAGTGCTTGGAAAAACCTCTTTCTTTTTCTGAATGAATTTTATGTTGACCGAATTCGGCTGGGGCGCTTGGCGCATGTAGCAAATATCCAGAAATATCCGGAGAACCATCCGCCGCTCATAGAAATCCTTCACAGCAGCTTGTGAACTATAGTTCGGGGCGCTGCCGGAATATTCGGCGATTTGAAGAAGTGGTGTTTCGATTTGAGCTTTTGAGGTACAAGTCCCCTCGTGGAGTTCGCCAATGCTCCACGCATACCTCTTCAATAAATCTGGAGACACGCCGCCCAAACGGCTTCCGAGAAAGTAGGCATCGCGAATCGCGCTCTGGGAAAGCGGGGAATCGTATCCCCATACTGGGAACGCAAGCAGCAAAGCGATAGAACAGGCCACAGCCATGGGATAAGCTCTCAAGCTGAGCTGCAGATAATCGCGCAAGCTTGCCTCCCTCGAACTGAGGTAACCGCCAAGTTTTATGAAGGCCCTATATCTAGGACGAACCGCACGGGAAGCTCGTTACAATCCGCCAGTGCGCTGGTGTTCTTGATGTCAGGTAATTGGTGGGGTGGGATCGTCGCAGCCGACGAACTCCATCAGAATGCGATTGCCTTTGTATTCGAGATCGTCATGAATGCCGATTTTGCTGGTGTAGTAGCCGCGGACCGACAAACTTTTTAGCTCGTGGAAAAAACGCACTTCCGGAAGCTCAACTAGTTGCGCATTATCCGAAAGCACCTTGAGGATCGCGATTTTTTCTTCCGTGCTCGAATCCACGATGGATTTTCCATTGTAGTGCTGGCTCATGGACTCCATCAGGCGAAGGCCTTCGCGCCACAGCGCCTTCTGTTGTTCGTCCACACTTTCTCTAATTCTCTGCTCGATATAGTCAGCGACCTTCGCAGCTTTTGCTCCGCCAGAGTGGCTATCTGCCGGAATAATCGTCTCAGACAACTCTTCGATCATCGCATGTTGCGCTGGCGTGAAAAAACGCGCACTTGAGCTCGTCTCCGCGGTCGTTGCAGCGGGGGTTGCTCCGGAGGTGGGTTGTGCAGCTTGCGAATTTTCCGGTGAGGCTTCCGCCACCGCTCCGGCCAAGGGCAAAACTGCCGCGCCCAGGACGGTCGCCGAAGTTTTCAACCACTGACGGCGATCCTGCTTCAAATTGACGGGGTCATTCGCGGACATTTAGTAGCCTCCTTACACTTCCGACGCTTTCTTTTCGCGGTTCATGTGACTCTACAGCTCGTTCTTGGCTAATTGATCCGCCAAGTAATCGCACGAACGCCAGCAGAGCGCCATGATCGTCCACGTCGGATTCTGACAACTGGCATTCACGAACGCGCTGCCGTCCACCACGAACAAATTCTTCACGTCATGCGACTGTTGGAATTGATTCAACACAGAAGTCTTGGGATCATTTCCCATGCGCGCCGTGCCGAGTTCGTGGATGGACCATCCTTCGGTGAGCACCCGGTCGTTCACATAAATAATCTTGAAGCCGGCGGCCTCGACCATCTCCTGCGCCGTCTCCTTCATGTCCTTGACCATGTTGTGCTCGTTCTCGCCGAATTTATAGTGAAAGCGCAGCGCGGGGACGCCCCACTTGTCTTTCACAACCGGGTCGAGATCCACATAGTTCTCATAGCGCGCGAGCACTTCGCCAAAAGCTCCCATGCCAATGTATGAACCCTGATTTTTCCGGATTTCTTCTTTGAACGAAGCGCCAAATCCGGGCTGATCTGTGCCCGCCGGAAACATGCTGCTTCCGCTTCCGCCTTCAAATCCATAGCCGCGGATGAAATTTGGATGTTTTTCCTTGAGATTGCGAAAACGCGCCAGATAAAAACCGCCCGGACGGCCATCGTCGAGCGTCGAAGGTTTTCCTACGAGGTCTCTGGCCTGACCGGCGACGCCGGGCCCCATCACGTGTTCGCAGAAATTATGTCCGACATGGCCGCTCGAGTTTGCGAGCCCGTTCGGATAGAGCCGCGATTTGGAGAGTAAAAGGAGCCGAGCGGATTCAAGCGTCGAGGCCGCGACAATCACAACTTTCCCGCGCACCGTGTAATCCTTCATCGTCTGGGAATCGGTGAAGTGCACGCCAGAAGCTTTGCCGGTGGCTGGATCGACGGTAATTTCTCGAACGGTCGAATTCGTACGCAACGTAAGGTTGCCGGTATCCATTGCGGGATAAATTAATCCGGTCGGCGAATCGAACGCCGCGTGAATGTCGCAGCCGCCTTTTCGTTCACAGGCGCCGCGCCCATAGCAGCGGCTACGATATTTGTTGTGCTTCAGCCCGTCGGTGGTTACGCCCGCTCTGTATTGCGTCAGCACGCGCCCCATTTTCTTTAGCCCTTGCTGGAGCGTTACTTCGGCGCAATTCAGTTTCGTGGGGCGTTGAAACAAGCTGTCTGGCAGATACGGCAGATTTTCCTTTACGCCCGTAATGCCGAGATACAAATCCACCTTGTCGTAATAAGGGGCGATGTCGCTGTAACTTATAGGCCAGTTTTCGCCGTAGCCGTCGCGATCTTTGGCTTTGAAATCGTAATCGGAAAGCCGCAGCGCGAGACGTCCCCAGATATTTGTCTTACCGCCAAGGCAGCGCGCGCGGACCCACGCGTAATTCGTCCCTGTGAAAGGATTCTCTCTCTCGTTGACGACTATGTTTTTCATGTAGTCGCTATTGCCGATATAACTGTAAAGATTTTTCGATTTTTCAAAGCCCGGACCGTACGGCGGCCTTCGAATCGTGTATTCATTAAAGCTGAGAGAATGCGAGTCTGGTGGAAGCGCTCCCCTGTGCGCATTGTCGTAGGGCCATTGCATCGAGCGCAATTCCTTCTCGATGTCTAATTTCTTTCCCGCTTCGAGCAGCAAGACTTGCAACCCGTGGGTTGTCAAAACGTGCGCCGCCATCCCTCCGGCAGCGCCAGATCCGATTATCACCGCATCGTATTTTTTAGTAAGGTCGACTTCCGGCTGAGCCATGGGAAAACTCTCTTTCTCTGCCTGGCACTGATGCAACCGCATTCAATAATGAACCGCCGTCTTTGTCCAGTCCAACCACAATGGTTCTCCGTTCGAAGTTACTCCGCCGGACGGTGTGCATCCGCTTCGCAGCGTCATGAGGAGCCAGCGTATCAGCTCTGAGTTGGCCAGGACGGCGTGGCGGGAGACGGACCGGTACGCAAAAGGACGCGCGGGGCATGCGTTGCTGACATACAATCGGGCCGGCGACGAGAAGACTCTTTGGCGGGGGCCGTCTTATGAGATTTGGAATCCGGAAAAAATTCAAGATATTGGCGCCGGGAAATTCTCTGCGGAAAAGAGTGGCGTACAGTCTGGCGATAGCGCGATTTATCTTGGTGCCGGTGATTTTCCTCGCGGTCTACTATTTGTTCGAGATGGGTTGGATCGTGGACAGGATCGTAAACGTGGACGCGCCGGCCGCGACACTGGCGCAGCAGGCTTCGATTGAAACTTTGGAAGCGCGGCGCGCGGAACGAAATTATTTGTTGCTGCATGACCCGGCCTATCTCGCGGCGAACCGCGAATCACTGGGCAAAACCAGGCAGGTTTTGAGCCAGATACAGGATCTCCAGCCACAAGATCTGGGAGAAACACAAAAGGCACTGGAGGCGCTTGGCGTTTATGAACAGAGGTTTGCCGCCGCGGTGGCCGCGATGGGGCAGCCAGGGCAGGGAGACGCCGACCGCATCCAGGCCGTGGTGCGCGCTTATGAAAAAGATTTGAACGATCTGTTGCGTGGGGCAAGGGTTAAAAAGCGCGAGCAGTTGATTGAAGAGCTGCGGGACCGCGTTGGATCGTTTGATACGCAGATCGCCGAGACCGTTCAGGAAGGCAATCCCGCTTTGGCGCCCGTTACGGCCGAGTTGCAAAGCTCGATTCAGGAAGTGCTGGCGGACCTGACGGAACTAGAAACAGAAAATTGGAAGCGAGTGGAGAACGATCATCGAGAGGCACGCCATTTACTTCATCAGGCGGAATGGTCGCTGAGCATTGTCTCCGCGATTACGCTGCTTTTCAGCATTTGGGTGAGTTTTATTTTGCCCCGGCAAGTCGTGAAGCCGCTCATCAGCTTGCGGGAAGCCGTGGATCACGCCGCGCAGGGCGATAATGCCATCGAGCTTGAGATTGAAGGCCGCGGAGAAGTGGCAGATTTGGCGCGGAGCGTGCACAACCTCATTGTGCGATTGCGGCAGAATGCATGACCGCGTCTCTGCCAGACCGCGTTGCTTACAGTTCGAGTTTTATTTGGTCGGCGTCGAAAGCCGCTTGACGAGTTCGTATAGGAAAGCTTGGCCTTCGTAAAAAGATTGCACGCCCATACGTTCATCGCGGCCATGGAAGCGAATATCGTCACGGTCCACAAAAAATCCCTGAATGCCGTAGCAAGGAATTCCGGCGGCGCGGAGGTACCGGCCATCGGTGGCGCCCATCACCATGATCGGAACCGTGGGGACGCCGGGCCACATACTGTTGGTGATTTCGCTGACGGCTTTCAATAGGTCCTGGCGCATCGGCGACGCGGCGGCTTTGCTAAAGTCGCTCAAAGGTTTGACGCTGACTTGATCATCCGCGACGACTTTTTGCAGCGTGCTGAGAACATATTCGGGCGAATCTTCTGGCAGCACGCGGCAGTTCACCGTGGCGGCAGCGAGTTGCGGCAGCGCGTTGATAGCGTGGCCGCCTTCGAGCATCGTGGCAACACAAGTTGTGCGTAAAGTGGAATTCCAGGCAGGCGAAGCCGCGGCAACTTTCTCCATCGCTTCTTGCGAACCGGAAGAGACCTTTGCGAGCTCGTCCTTGATGGGGCCGGTTTCGATTTTTGACATTTGCTGGAAATAAGCCGCTGTGACTTCATTAGTTTTAAGAGGGAAGCCGAATTCGCCGAGGCGCGTCAGTGCTCCGGCAAGGTGATAGATGGCGTTGTCGTG
>Ga0210388_10001920_pt1 | contig 16300 bp, 9 predicted proteins | sample IncBWC19OmetaG_FD_155485 | JGI IMG/M metagenome (GOLD analysis project Ga0210388, IMG submission 155485) | Forest soil microbial communities from Barre Woods Harvard Forest LTER site, Petersham, Massachusetts, United States - Inc-BW-C-19-O ...
TCCATAGCATGCCGAGATGGTCACAGGCGGGCGTGGAGCGGCGAGTGCACGATGTCGCGGGCGTAAAGCTTGAAGTTCCCCGGATTGCCCGGCGGAGACGACAAGACAACGGCCGAGTCGAGCGGGCTCAGGCGGCTTGCGGTTCCGTGGGCGACAAAATGGATGTATGCGAATTGATCGGGCTTGTTCGCTGCATACGCCGCGGGCACGGCCGCGGACTCAGTAACAGTGATGCGGCTGCCAGAAGGAAAGTGCTTCTGGACTTCGCTGACTTCGGTGGCGGCGTTGGGCAAGCTCTCGTATTCGTTGCCGGGCGGGATGGGGTTTCCGATCAGGAGCAGATTGTTTTCGCTCCCAATCTTCTGCGCAGGATTCGCGCTCGCAAGCAGGCGGATGGAATTTGTGCCTGTTACTGTTACATCTTCTATCCAGTAGTGCGCGCCGTCATTTCCCGGCTTGAGAAGCGTTTCGAAGTTCAGCGCGTTGAGGGGGCCGTCGGGGATGATAAAGACTTTGCTTCCCTGCGGAATGACGGCGTCGGCGGGTGCGACGAGCATTTTGTAGAGAGAGCTGGCTGCTTCGTTCCGATCTCGCAGGGGATCGCTCGATTTCAGGATCGCTCTTTGATATTGCTCTACGCTGGCTTCGATTTCAGATTTTCCGGGAAGCGAAAAGAGCTTCGTGTCTTGCGCTGTGACGGCCCACAGCCAGGACTTGTCCGCTCCGAGCGAGTAGAAGAGGATGACCGCGTTGAGCTTCGCCGCGATCTGCTGGGGGTTGACGGCCTGTGTTCGTGCCTGAGAGCTTGCGCGGGTGACGCCGAGTCCTTCTTCGAGCGTTCTCGCACGGCCGAGGTCGAGAAGCTGCAGGGCTTCGTCGGAGCGGTGCGATTCGATGAGGAATTCTGCATAGTCGCGATAGAGTGCGTCGCCGTTGGCAAAGAAGGGCAGCTTCAGTTCTTCATCCTGCACGGAGGAGCGCTGCGTTTCGAAGGTGTGGATCGACTTTTGATACCAGCGTTCGGCATCCCGCGGCTGATGCTCCTCGCGGTTCAGGTTTGCGAGCGCATTCTCGATGTCCCATCGCAGCGAGGGAGTCTCGGTCGAATCCTGATAGACCTGCATGAGCATCCGCTCGCCATCCTGCCGCGTGGCGAGAAGAGCCTCAAGAAAGCGGGGCTCGGCTTCGGCGGATTTGTCTCCGGAGAGCGCTGCCTCGTGGATGGCGTCCTCGCTGTAGGTCTTCGCAAGATCGAATTGACGCTGCTGATACAGGAGAGATGCGAGCTGGGTATCGATGCCCGCGACCTCCTCACGCTCGTCGATCGCTTTCGCGGCTTTGAGCGCCTGCGCGTAGTATTTCTTCGCGTCGTCGAGATTGCCGAGCTTGTAGTAGGCGGAGCCGGCATCCCAGAGCCAGTCGACCTCGCCGCTGGTGCTGCCGATTGCCTTGGCTTCCTGTTGCGCCTGCTGAAAATTGACGAGGGACTTCTCGTAATCGCCGAGATGAAAGTAGACCGCCCCGAGATTTCCGAGTGCCGCTTCGATGACGGTGCGAGCCTGGATGGGTTTGGCGGCGACCGCAGCCTGATTGAGCAGCGCAACCGCTTCGTCATAGTGCTCCACTTGCACGGCCAACCACCCGAGGCTGAGCAGGTCGCGGGCTTCGAGGAACGCGTCGTGGTTTTTTCGCGCTAATTCGAGGCTATTGGTGAAGGCTTCCTTTGCGCGCGCGAGATGACCGAAGTGGCGTTCGATCAATCCCTGGCTGAGGAAAACTTCTCCCTGCAGAGACGAGTGCGTTTCGCCGGCGAGCTGTTGGGCCTGGTGCAATTCCTCCGCTGACTTCTGCGATTGACCGAGACGGACATGGGCGAGGCTGCAGAATAAATATCTTTGGATTGCCGCATCTCCGGTCGCGGGATCGTTGGCAGCGTCGCAAGCGAGGAGCGGCACGACTTCGGCGCTCAGGCCCTGGTAGGTGAGGATCTCAGCCTGGAGGAGACGGAATTTTGTCTCCCAGTCTCCGCCTGGCGGTGCGAACTCGCTGCGGGCTTTCTGTGCGTCCTGCTTCGCGCGATCGAGATTGCCGGCCAGCATTTCGCCGCGAATGCTTTGATACGACGACGCGGGACCGGGTTGGGCGTGCGTCGGAGAATGGCAGCCCAGCGGAATCAATGCACAGCATAGGGCTGCGCATTGGAGCGCGAAATTCAGAATCGTCAGACCTGGGATCGCTAGACCTAAGAAGGAGGCACGGTATGGCCGCCGACTCCGGTGTGACCGGCGCTCGCCTGGAGTTTCACGGCGCAACCCAGCTCGGCACGAAGCATGGTGAGCTGAATCGACGAGCGTGAGACCATCAGCTCTCCGAGGAAAACTCTTCCGAAGTCGGGGATTTCGACTACGTGGCCGAAGGATTTGACCGAGTCCGTCTGATCGACGCCTGCCAGCAATGAACATAGGACACATCGGTCTTCCTCTAGCTCTCGACCGGAGCATAACCATCCGAATCTTTCGACCAGCCAGCCGTATCCTTCGCGGTCATCGCATTGTTTGGCGGCGTTGACAATGTTGTCAGCCTGCTCGCGGGCGGCCTGCTCAAAGTTTGCCAGTGTGAGCTGCGATTGGGAAGGGTCTTCGCCTCGCACGGGCTCCTGGAGGCAGCCGCTGGGCAGAGGGAAGGTCTCGTGTCCGGCCAGCCGGAGGCCCTCGAAGTGGGAACCTATCAGCGAGTAACGGGGTGGGCCGCCATATGCGGGATAGTCGGCGGAGATCTGAGAGACGATCCGGTCCGCGGTTACGACGTCCAGGATATTCAGGCCTTCGACAACCGCAGTGGTGAGTGTCGACCACGGGGCATCTTCCCTGCTCTGGCTTCCTGAGACGCGGGTATATGCGGAGCGGCAGGAGAGGATTTCTTCGAAATTGAAGGCATGCGTTCGCGTGGCCGCATATCCGCCGACCGACGGAAGGGATACCGAGGATTGAAGGGGAATGATCTTCTCGAATGGCTTCTCAATGAAGCCACCTAACGAGTTGGCCTCTGCGTGGTAATAGAAAACCTTCTTCGCATTGGATCGCATGGCTGCCTTTGTACTGCGGCTAGATTCAGTTCTGGTTTCTCAAGACGAAATGCAATTGCGCGAGATCGACGGCGGCTGTGCCGGGATTCTGATTCGTATTTCCCCGGACAATCAAGGTATACGTACCCGGCTCGCGATTGCCTGCGGGCACGCGGATTGAAACCGTGTCCTTCGCCTGCTGCGCGGAGACCTGAAGAACGAAGGCGGTAGAACCGGAAGGCGATTCCAGCGAACAAGTGTAGCTCGAAAACCGATCCTGCGTGGGAATATCTACGAGCAGAAGAAAGGGATGACCGGAGGGAAGCGCGGCGGATGGAAGATCGCCTCCGCGACTGTTGGCACCGGCCATGGAGATGGACGGCAGGATTTCCGGGGTCTTCAACTGCGCGATTTCGCCTGCGAAGCGGGGATACACCACTCCGTACTGGTAGGCGATGACGAAGAGCAGCAGCGCGAAAGCGGGCACGGCGAAGGCAGGAGTCCAGAGGAAGGCGAAGGGCGATTTCCTTTTGGCTTTCGGCGAGGCGGCTGAAACGGGGGCGGCCTCGAACTCCTTTTTCGCAGCATCCATGAACGCCGCCGTGGCGCGCAGGTCGGTAGCGCACTCCATGCAATCGAAGAAGTGATCTTCGAATTCATCGCGCAGCTCCGGTGGCAGTTCGTTCAAGAGATATTTTTCGACCGCCGTGAGCCTTGTGGCTTCGAGATGATCCATATCGATTAAGGCCTCACCTTGATAGTGCCAACGGCGGGAAATCGTGTCATGGATTTTTCTAACATGACTGTACGCTCCCTAAACTTCTCAGGTAGAAGGACTTGAACGATTGCTTTGCGCGGTGCACCAGGACCCTCAGATATTCTCTTGTCACGCCGAATTCAGCACAGACCTCATCTTTGTCGCGTTCTTCGAGAAGCACGGATTGGAGCAGACGGCGGTCGCGCTCGGTCATCTCGTTCAGGATCTGCCGGACTACCCTTGCCGTGTCCTTGGCCTCGAGGATGCTGAGAGCGTCAGGACCGCGGTGCACGAAGGTGTTCTCGGGCTCGTCGTCGATGACGGATTCGTTTTTGCTTTTTGAGCGGTATTGCTCCATCAGCACGTGGTTGCAGACTGAGTTGACCAGAGCGCCGAGGCGATCAGGCTGTCTCAGGGCTCCTTCGGAGCGGACGAGGGCCATGACACGGACAAAGGTTTCCTGACGGACGTCTTCGATGGCCTCTTTTGAGTTCAATCGCGAGCGAAGTTTGAGCCGGATGAGCTCGCTGAAGTAGGCTACGAAATGCTCTTCGGTTCGCGCATCTCCGCACCGGAGTTTTTCCAGGTACAACGCGTCGAACGCAATGAATTGCAATCCGTGTTCCTCCCAAGCGGCTAAACACGCGCCCAAGTTTACACCGCCGGAAGAACGACTTACGAATGCTTCTCCCGCTTTTGGCACCGCATCGCCCCCTCCCGTTTCGGCCTGGCGGCCGCGGGCTTCGAGGGGGCGAGACTCAATGTGGTATGACCTGATGTTTCTCAGTTGACGCAAACGGACGGGTTGTAACGGTCCAGAAAATAGACGACTCGCTCCATCAGCGTGCAGGCATAAAGACAATCGATGGAGAAAGGCAGGTTCGAAAGACGGCCGTTCTCGAGTTCACCGACATTCGTCGTTCTTGCCGGGGCCTGATCAGGAATTCTGGGGTGTCCCTGATCCGCAACAGGTTCGTAAGCACGCATATTTTTCCCTTTCAGGTTGATCTGGATGAACCAAGGCAGAAGTCTTACAAGTGGTATGAATTGCTTTGCTGTTCAGGGAGCTATATTTATAAATCGTGATCCCCTGAACAGGCCTTTCGTGTTCGTGCTCATCTGCACGGTCTCACGCTGTGTTCTGTCGAGATAGTGGGCGTTGGAAGGAAAACGTTACGGGCTCGGGGGAAAAAAATGGCCGAGCAGCGGATTTTCCTCGGCTTCGGTTGGCTGCGCGAGCAACAGCAGGTCCTTCGACTACGTTCGCTCACGCGAACTCCACTCAGGATGACATCTATTTGTGGGGTTAGCTGGTGAGCCGGTCAGGCGAGATCGGAGCGATGGCGGAGACGCTGAGGCTTTGGAGGGCGGACGGCGTTCCGGTCCATGCAACCTGGATGTCTCCGGCGGAGGGCGCGTAGGCTCGCGCAGTCATGGCCTCGCGGCTATCGAGAAATACCTCGATCACCGAGCCGTCCATCCAGAGGTGAATGGTCGAGACCCCGCGGGGATCGGGATGGAGGGGCAGCGTTTTGTCGCCGATCGAGACGGCAGGCGCACCTTTTGAGCCTGCGTACTTCACGGCGAAGATAGGCGTGGCCTCGCCGCCGGTTTGCAGCTCGAGCGCGCAGGGGCTGTCCCCGGGTTTGAATGTGCAGACGGCTTCGCCGGCTCGATTCTGAATGACCATGCCGGTGGGTGCGGTCTTTGCTGTTTTGGTGTGCCTGCGGAGCGAGGCGAACTCTGGTGGCGTTTCCATGCGCAACTCGTTTTCCGCGCCGAGAGTGAGGACGCGGGGAAGCGCCATGGAGCCGGCCCATCCGGCGGCTTTGCACTCTTCGGGGCCACGTGATTCCTGGACCCATCCCCAGAGAATGCGGCGGCCTTTCTCGTCGAGCATGCTCTTCATGGCGTAGTAAGAGCCGTGGTCGAGCAAGCCCTTCGTCTCGGAGTGAAACCTGAGGTCGCGCTTGTCGAAGACGCCAACCTCCCAGTAGACGTTGCGCTCGGCGGAGTAGAGGAGCACGTGCTTCTCTCCGAGTTGGAAGAAGTCGGGGCATTCCCACATCTCGCCGGTATCGACGGGATTGGTCTGGGTGCCCTGGTTCCATTGTCCCTGCGCGAGCGGATGCAGGTACTCCCAGTTGCGGCCGTCGGTGGAGCGATAGAGGAGCACAGCGCCACCGACTTTGCTGAGGCCGGAGCCGACGCCCAGGTACCAGGTGTTGCCGTCTTTCCACGGGCACGGATCACGGAATCCAGTGATGTGGAGGCTGGGCGGTGGGGTTGCGATCACCGGCTGGTCCAGCTTTTTCCAGGTACGCAGGTCGGGATCGGACGAGGTGGCAAGGCACTGCACCTCGCGCAGGCCTTCTCCGCGAATGGTTTCGTGTTCTGGAGACGATTTCGTTACTCCGGTATAGAGGACGCTGGGAACGTCCGTGCCGGGAAGGACGCTTCCGGTGAAGATGCCGTAGGCGTCGAAGGAGTCCGGTGTGGGAGAGATGGCCAGCGGCATGTGCTTCCAGTGAATAAGGTCGGGACTGACGGCGTGGTTCCAGTGCATGTCACCCCAGACGGCGGCGTTGGGGTTGTACTGGAAGAACATGTGGTACTGGCCGCGATGAAAGCGCGGGGCGCAGGGATCGTTCATCCAATTGGCGCGGGGAAGGAGATGAAACTGGGGCCGGAGGGGATCGTGCATGAGCTTCTGGCGCAGCTCAGGTGGCAGGTTGCCGGATGGATCCTGCGGGAAGGCTTCGGCGACGAGCCGGTTCGTGCGGGACGATGCCACGCCCAGGGCGAGCGAGGACATGAGGAATCTTCTGCGATTCATAGGTGTCTAGGCTACTCCTGCTGGACCGGGAAACGGTTCGTTTTCACTCAAACCCATGCAATGGCATTTTCTACTGCCTGGTGGAGGGCGCCGTCTTCTCGGAATATACGAACTGCTGGACGTCGGCCCGTACCTTATCGAGTTCGGCCATATGCTGCGCGCGCTGGGTCTGATAGATGGCAAACTCTCCCGGGGCGAGGTCCTTGCGGCCGGTATGAACGTAGGCCACGCCGAGGCGGTAGTGAGCGTCGGGAAGATTGGGGTTCAGCTCCACGGCGCGCACGTATTCGGGAATGGCCTTCGCGTAATCATGCTGGTCAGAGTAGAGATTGCCGAGCTGCACATGCGCGTCGGCGAGCTTCGGATCTAGCGCGATCGACTTTTGCAGCAGGGATTCTATCTGATGGATGTCGAGGCCGGAATCTTCGGCGCGCTTTCCTTTCCACAATGCTAGCGCATAGTAGTAGACGGCCTGCGCGTTGTTGGGCTGAAGCTCGGAGAAGCGGCGGAATCTCTGGATTACTTCTTCGGCCTGGTTAGGGGAACTGTCATAGGCCTTGGAGAGAAAGAGATAGCAGCGCGGATCTGTCGGATTGAGATCAGCCGCGGCCAGCAAGGCTTTGACCGCTTCGTCATACTTGCCGCGAGAGTAGAGCGCCATGCCGAGTCCGATGAGCAGCCGGGGTGAGTTCGGATACCGCTGGGATGCTCGCTGGTAGACGTCGATCGCCGGTTCGTAGGTACGGTGGAGAAGAAGCTCGCTTGCCCAATCGAACAGGTTGTCTTCGCTTGGATCCATGCGGGCCGCGGCTTCGAATTCGTTCGCGGCGGGGACGAACTTTCCGTCCTTTTCCTCAATCTGACCTAGCAGGTTGTGCAGCTCGGCGGTGTCTTTTTGTCGCACGAGATTCTGGACGAGCTGGCGGGCGGGGTCGAGCTTTCCGGTGAGGAAGTAAGCCAGCGCGAGATCATAGCCGTTGTCGTACGAGGCGGGATCGATGCGCTGCGCCTCTTCGAGAAAAGGGGCGGCGTCCTTGATCTTCCCAGTCTGGATGTAGAACTCGCCGAGATTGTGGTTTGCGTCGTAGTTCCGCGGCTCGAGTTCGAGCGCCTTCCGGAATTGCTCTCCGGCTGAAGCGGAATCGCCGGCGTGAGAGAGAGCCGCAGCCAGATTTGTCCGAGCAGCAGCTGAATCGGGCTTCAAAAGTACTGCGGCGCGAAGATGTTCGATGGCTTCTTTATCTTTTGACTGCGAGGCGTAGACCAGCCCGAGGAGTTCCTGGACCTCAAAGCTCTTAGGCGCTTTCGGCAGGAGTTCTTCCAACTGGGATGCTGCCTCGGCGTACCGCCCGGCGTGGTATTGCGCCACCGCCGACTGAAACTGCTGGTCCAGCGTCTGATTCTGATTATCTTCGGCTATTGCAGGGGCCGCGCAAGCCAGGAGAGAACAGAGAATCAGCAGCCAGGACCGTGATTCCTTACTCACAGTCCACCTCTGTTGCCGCGTGAGCAAAGAGCTACGCAGAAGGAAACCCCGGAGCGTCACCCAGTACGGTGACCTCTCCGGGGTTTCTTCATCTTAGCTTAGAAATACAGCTTCAAAGCAAACTGGATCTGCCTCGGATCGTAGGGAGCATCGCGAGTGGATCCAATTTCGCCGAAGGTAGAACTGGTGAAGTTGGCCGAGTTTCCAACCGAGGTGACTCCGTTGCCGCCGAAGTTAGGCGCATTGAAGTTCGGATGGTTGAGGATGTTGAAGAACTCTGCCCGGAACTGCGCCGAGAAGCGTTCGCTGATGGGAATGGCCTTGAACGCCGACAGCGTGAACTGGCGCAGTGGCGGACCATAGGTGGTGGAAGGACCACCGCCCAGGATGGCACGACCGGTCAAGGGGAAGCAGCCTGCCGTTGCCGCGCTTCCAAGCGGGCAGGGCTGCTGGAAGGCTGCTGGATTTCCAAACCAGCTCAGCTTGCCGTTCGAGTCGGTGTGCAGACCGAGCTTCTGGCTCTGGCCGGGAACGTTGATGTCGTTGCAATTCGTTCCAGAGGTGGTTGCGGTTGGGCAGCTGAGTGAAATCGGCTGACCGCCCTGCAAGGTGACGATGGTGTTGAGGCTCCATCCGCCAACAACTTCGTCCACGGCTCTTCCCGAGTTGGCGAGGAAGGTCTTGCCTTTGCCGAAGGGCAGCTCATACCCACCACTCAGGTGAAAGACGTTGCGGACATCGAAGTCAGCCAGGCCCCAATCGAAGCGGGGACCGAAGCCTGGAACCCACGGAGCACGGTAGCCATTGGTGCTGCCTCCGTTCAGCAGGTCGCCTGAATCCGAGAGAGTCTTCGAATAGGTGTAGGTGACGAGGAAGTTCGCGCCGTTTGTCAGTTGCTTCTCGATCTTGGTCTGCAGGCCGTTGTAGATGCTGTTGCCGAGGGTCCTCTGGTAGCTCGCTCCCTGGGAGAAATCAGGGAAGGGGACATAGGGTGTAGTGCTGGTATTGGCCGGCACTATCTGCGAGACCTCATTGTTGCCGATCCCGGCCTGCAGATCGCTGCCGTCGGTGAGGACGTAGGCAATCTGTGCCGACAGGGATGGAGTGATCGCATATTGCGTGGTCAGGTTAGCGCTGAAGGTACGCGGCGTCTGGTAGTTGAACTGCAATCCCTGGAGGCTGAGACCGTTGGCAGACACCGCCAGAGGAGTGAATGCGGCGCAGGAGAGGCCAACGCCGATCGGCGCAGCTCCGCCATAAGGTGCAGCGGTTGCGCAGGTTCCGTAAGGATTAGGACCAGCGCTGAATGGCGCTGTGTCTGTGCCGTTCGTCTTGAAGTCGAAGTTGTAGACGAAGGGATAATTCTCGCCGATGTTCGGTCCGTACCCCTGGTTTTCAAAGGCATTAAAGAAAAGACCAACGCCGCCGCGCACAACGAGCCTCGGGGTAGCTTCAAATGCGAAACCGAAGCGAGGTGCGAAGTTGTGTTGCTGCGTCTGGACCAGGGCATTGCCGTACTTGTTGGTCGAGCCGAGTGCGATTTTGTCCTTAGCCAGCAGGTCGAGGAAGCCATTGCCGTTGAGGGCGGGGTTGTTTGCCGTCGAAGACAGGGCGCGGTTGTCCTTACCCGACGCGGGTATCAGGAAAATCGGACCGCCGGTCGGAGGACCGGTCTGAACGAAGTTGGCCTGACCGCCGTTGGTCTCGGAGATGGGGCTGAAATAATCCCAGCGCAGGCCCAGATTGAGAGTCAGCTTGGGCGTAACCTTCCAGTCGTCCTGGAAATACAACGCCAGGTAGCTTCTCTGGTCATACGTCTTGCTGATGTTGGAGGCGTGAACTTCGTTTGCGCCGCCCACAAAGTTCACTCCGTTCGGGACACTTGCCGCGGTCGGGGTCAGCAGGAGTTGAGCGCGGCCAGTCTGATCGCCGCCCTGGCTCGGAACTCCGGCGTAGTTTCCGTTGAAGTCGAACTCGCCGCGGGAGTAGGCGGGCTGCAGAGTATTGAAATTCACCGTCTGGTATTCGAGTCCGGCTTTGAAGCTGTGCTTGCCGTAGATCTTCGTAAAATCGTCTGCAACCTGGAGTGTCTGGCTGATTTCGTCGGAGGGCAGGAAGTCGTTGCTGCCCAGTTCCTGAAGGCCCTGAATCACAATGGCGGGAAGGCCGCCGTTATCAGACGACTGCGGAACTCCCTGGATCCCGAACTGCGCGGGGATGCCCTGAACGGAACCTTCCGGGCCGAAACGCGTGGTATGCAGGTGATTGAATCCCGCACGCGCCACGTTGACCATGCTGGGAGAGAAGACGTGGGTCCAGGCGAGAACGGCCTGATCGGATTTCGCAGTCTGCAGACCCTGCTGGAAGCCGCCGCCGTCGGCGATGCCGCCGAAGATTCCGGGAATGAACTGCGGATCATCCACGTAGCTGAAGCGGAAGAAAATCTGTTCCTTTTCCGAAGGGTTGAAATCTTCGCGAGTGTCGAACGCATTGCGGTGCTCGTAAAGGCTGGGGCTCGAAGTGAAGTTGGTGCTGAAGGAGGGGTTCGTCGGCGCCGGATAGAGGTTCATCAGCTTGATGGCGTTCGGATCCAGACGGTTTGCGGGAAGCTGATTGAGGTTGCATCCTGCGAGCGTGAAGGCGGCGGTGCCGGGGCCACAGGTACCGAAGGGGTCGCGAACAAAGCCGGTCGCCGTCGCGATCCTTCCGGAGACGGGATCAACTGAACCCGCGGTTACCGCACGCGTAGTCGCGGGGTCGAGAACCGTGCCGTAGGGAATGGAGCGGCCCACATCGTCAGTGCGCGGTGCGCCATTCTGACCGGTGATCAGGTCCGACAGGTTGGTGAAACCGCTGTTGCGCTCGGTCAGAGTGGGCACCGTGCCGGGAAGAACCGTGCCCTGCACGCGGCGAAGGCCTTCGTAATCGCCGAAGAAGAACAACTTATTCTTGATGATCGGCCCACCGATGGCGCCGCCGAACTGGTTCTGCCGCAGTTCGCCCTTCTTGATGCCGGCGTTGTCTTCAAACCAGTCGGCAGCGTCGAGCTTGTCGTTGCGGAAGAACTCCCATGCTGCGCCGTGGATGCTGTTGGTGCCGGACTTGATCGTGGCGTTGAGGACGGCGCCAGCGGAGCGGCCGAGCTCGGCGCTGAAGTCTCCGGTCTGCACCTTGAATTCCGAGATGGCATCGACGGGCGGGAGGATGACGAAGTTGGTTCCGTTCAGGAAGTCGACGGCGTTCGAGTTGTTGTCAATGCCGTCCAGCAGGTAGTTGTTCTGCGCGGGGCGCAGACCGTTGGCGGTGAAGGCTCCCGAGGCCGCGTTGCCGCGGGTATCGGCCTGCGGCGAGTTCACGCCGGCCCCAAGCTGGGCAAGGAAAGTGAAGTTGCGTCCGTTCAGAGGCAGGCTGTTGACGCTATGCTCGCTGACCGTTTGCCCGAGTGACGCATCGGCCGTCTGAAGCTCGGGCGGCGCGGCGGTTACTTCCACCGTTTGCGTCGCGGAGCCCGCCTTGAGCAGTATGTTGACCTGCGCGTTCTGCGACACGTTGACCGTGATATTTTTCTGGGTCGTCGTGGAGAAGCCCCCGGCCGTTGCCGTGAGCGTGTAGTGCCCGATTCTTACCGGCGAGAATGTGTATTCTCCGCTGGCGTTCGCAGTTGTTTCCAGGGAAAGGCCCTGGTCGGTGTTCAACAGTGTCACCTGGGCATTGGGTATAACCGCGCCGGTGGCATCCTGAATGAGTCCGCTGATTGAACCTTCATCGACCTGGCCGAATGCGATCCGGCTTTGGATTGAAAGGAGAAATAAGCAGGTAAGGGAAAAGGTTAAATAACTGAAGGTTTTGAACACACGTCTAGTTTTCGTTTGATGACCCATCGCACAGCCTCCGCATTTCTTACGTTTCGCCGACCAGGCTTTGCAACTTCATCGTCGAGCCGGGCCGTCTGTGTAACCGCTTACCAAGCCATATCTTTTGGTGTATGTGCTTTTTTGGCTTTTTATATAGCGCGTCGAAAACTATCGCGGGCGAACATTCGTTGTCAACTAAATTCACTGGGAAAATCTACAACCCTGGGTGGAGAGACGATGCGGCAATTGGGATTTATGGGCATTGGCGGCGGTCATCGAATCACGCGGAGGGCCATCGGACGTTAGCAGATTGGTAATTTGTTTGAGGCTGCTTCGGGTGCTAGCATTCAGACGCCGGGCCACCACGGGGAACATTAGCGGATGTCGCGTTACCAGAACGAAAAGCAGGGCCTTTCCCGCAGGAGATTCCTCCAGGGCATGGGATTGGCGCCCCTGCTCTTTCGCCCGTCGCCGTTCTTCGGATCTCCGCTTCGATTCAGCCCTTCGAGGCTTTTTCCAGATCGGGCCGAAGCTTTCCCCTTCGCTGATTTTCGCCTGACTCCGCACTATCCAGCGAGATCTCCGCTGGAAGACGTGCTGCGCCGCGTCGCGCCGGGTTCGGACGAGTACGTGACCGAGAAATATGCGTTTGAGATACAGGCGCTGCTGCAACGATGGAGCGCAGCAATTCAGGCTTCGCCCCGGGAGCTGTCGGGTCTGGCGGATTGCCTGGACACGTCGATCGAAGCCACGACGCTTGTTCCCACGCAGGAAATCAAGTTGCGGACTGGCAATGGAATCGATGTCACCCGGCGGCGCTTTGCGCCAGATGCCGCACCTACGCTGATCCGTGGGCGGGAACGATTTCTATTTCTAGAGGAAGTGCGCGCGTGGCTGGGGCCGCTGTCTCGGGTGGAGACGGCGGAGTTCGAGATCATCGGGATTGAAGAAATCGGAGGTACTCCGGTGGCCGTCCGGCTCGACATTCGATACGACGTCGTGGGCGCACGGCACGACGGACGGCGCGAGGAGCGGGTGGGATCGTGGCGCACGGAGTGGTTTCGCGATGCGGCGAATGCGTGGAAGGCGCGACGCTGGGAGGCGAGCGAGGAGACGGTCAGCGTTGTGCGCGGGCCGGGCTTCGTGGATGTCACTACGCAGGCATTCAGTCGAGTGGAGTCGTATCCGAACCAGATGCTGCGCGGCGCCGATTACTGGCGCACCGTTCTGGATGGCGCGTGCGGTATTGATGTTTACGGCAACAACGGCGTGGCTGCTGGCGACTTCGATAATGACGGATTTGAGGACCTTTATGTGTGCCAGCCGGCAGGAATTCCGAACCGGCTTTATCGCAACCGCGGTGACGGGAGCTTTGAGGATGTAACGGAAAAGGCTGGCGTGGGCGTGCTCGACGGCACCGCTTGCGCGCTGTTTGCCGACTTTGAAAACAAGGGCGTGCAGGACCTGTTGGTGGTATGCGGCAGCGGTCCGCTGCTTTTTCTGAATCAGGGCAACGGAACATTTTCGCTCAAGCGAGATGCATTCAAGTTTGCGCAGCTTCCGCAGGGAACCTTCACCCACGCGGCAATCGCCGACTATGACCGCGATGGACGCCTCGATATCTACTTTTGCCTCTATAGTTACTACCTCGGATTGGATCAGTATCACTATCCGGCGCCTTATTTCGACGCGAGGAACGGCCCGCCGAACTTTCTACTGCATAACGAAGGCAACGCGACATTTGTTGACAGAACAGAAGCCGTGGGGCTGAACGCGGAGAACGACCGGTACAGTTTTGCGTGTGCATGGGGCGATTACGCGGGCAACGGCCTGCCCGATCTTTATGTGGCCAACGACTTCGGGCGCAGTAACCTTTATCGCAATAACGGAGATGGTTCGTTTACTACTGTCTCAGTCGAGGCAGGCGTGAATGACGCCGGGGCCGGCATGAGCGCCTGCTGGTCCGATTTCGATAACAGCGGGAGACAGGATATCTACGTGGCCAACATGTGGTCGGCCGCGGGCCAAAGGGTTTCCGGGCAGAAGGTTTTTCAGGAGAAGGCGACGGAGAATATCCGCGGTCTTTATCGGAGACATGCGCGGGGCAATTCGCTATATCGCAATCAGGGGGAAGGCAAATTTGAAAATGTGAGCGGGAAGGCCGGCGTGGAGATGGGACGCTGGTCGTGGTGCTCGAATGCCTGGGACTTCGATCATGACGGATACCCCGACCTCTACGTGGCCAACGGCTACATCTCCGGACCGGACAAGGGGATGGATCTGGGAAGTTTTTTCTGGCGGCAGGTGGTGGGAAAGTCTCCGGAAGACGCTACGCCGTCGCTTGCCTATGAGCATGGATGGAACGCCCTCAACGAATTGATCCGATCCGACAGCTCGTGGAGCGGGTATGAGCGGAACGTGATGTTCGCGAACAATCGTGACGGCACGTTCTCGGAAGTTTCGGGTGCGGTGGGACTGGATTTTCCAGAAGACAGCCGTTCGTTTGCGCTCGCCGATCTGGACCACGATGGACGGCTGGAAGTGATCCTGAAGAATCGGAATGCGCCGCAGCTGCGAATCCTGCGCAATGCGATGGAGGATATTGGCCACTCTATTGTGTTTCGCCTGCGCGGAACCAAGAGCAATCGCGATGCGATTGGGAGCGCGGTCACGGTCGAGTGCGGAGCCCTTCGCCAGACCCGATACCTGCAAGCGGGATTGGGATTTCTGGCGCAGGACCCGAAGGAGATTCTGGTTGGAGTCGGGAAGCCGGAGGGAGCGGTCCGCGCGGTAATTCGCTGGCCGAGCGGGTTGTCGCAGACATTCGAGAACCTGCCGGTCGATCACCGGATCGAGATCGAGGAAGGGGCGGCGACATTCACGGCGAAGTCCTTCGCCGCTCCCCCGGCTTCCTACACTCAGCCGCGTCCGGCGGCGACGCCTGAGCCGTTGCCTGTGAATGTCGAGACATGGCTGCTTGATCCGTTGAGTGCGCCGGAGTTTTCTCTGCCGGATGCGGCGGGAAGTATGCAGGAGCTGCGTTCGTTCCGCGGACGTTCTGTGCTGCTGAATTTCTGGGCGACAGCCGGACAACGCAGCCTCGAAGAGCTGAGGCTTCTGCATCAGCACGCGACGGCCCTGGCTGCGGGCGGGCTGGATGTGGTGGCGATCAACGTGGACGCTGCGAACGCGATGGATGCCGCGCGGGCGTTCGCGACGCAGGAGAGACTTTCCTTTCCGCTGCTCTTTGCGACGGAAGAGGTGATCGGTATTTACAACATCATCTATCGGTACCTGTTCGACCGGCGGCGGGATCTTGGGGTTCCGACTTCCCTGCTGCTCAACAAGGACGGAAAGATCATTAAGGTGTATCAGGGAGCGGTGCGGCCGGAGCGAGTGCTGGAGGATGTAAGGTCGGCGCCGACTACGGCTGCGGAGCGCATGCAGAAGGCACTCCCGCTCGGAGGCGCTCTCTATCAGGCCGCATTTCAGAGGAATGACTTTACGTATGGTGTGGCGCTGTTTCAGCACGGATATCTGGAGCAGGCAGCGGCTTCGTTCGAACAGGTGGTTGCGGCGAAGCCGGACGATCCCGAGGCCTATTACAACCTGGGGACGCTCTATCTGCGGAGAAACGAGCTGGAGCAGGCGCGCGGTTATCTGGAGAAGACGGTGCAGCTTCGTCCGAATTATCCCGAGGCCTGGAACAACCTGGGAATGATTGCTGCGCAGCAGGGACATGCCGACGACGCGGTGCAGAATTTCCAGCAGTCGCTCAAGTATCGGCCGACGTATGCGATTGCGCTTCTCAATATGGGGAATCTGTATCGCCGGGAGGGTGCCTTCGACAAGGCGCAGGAATATCTAAGCCATGCGCTGGAGATCCAGCCTGACGATCCGGAGATCAACTATGGGCTGGGCATGTTCTATGCTCAGCAGAACCAGATGCAGCAGGCGTCGGACTATTTGCAAAAGGCTGTCGAGCTGCGGCCGGATTATGCGGAGGCGTTGAATAACCTGGGCGTGCTTTCGGTGCGGGAGCAGAATTTTCCGAAAGCGGAGGAGCAATTCAAGACGTGCGTGCGGCTGGCTCCGAATTTTGACCAGGCCTATCTCAATCTTGCGCGCCTGTATGCGATGCGCGGCGACAAGGAAGATGCGAGGGAGATCGTGCAGCAGTTGCTGCGCCTGCAGCCGGAGAATCCCGGCGCGCGGCAGGCGATGGAAGTACTGCAATGAACATCCTCTCTGACATTCGCGTTTCCATCGTCGAGGGCCGCGTGCGATGAACCTATAGATCGGA